>Ga0114993_10003045_pt1 | contig 17787 bp, 18 predicted proteins | sample ArcticOcean_MG_C_FD_87042 | JGI IMG/M metagenome (GOLD analysis project Ga0114993, IMG submission 87042) | Marine microbial communities from western Arctic Ocean - ArcticOcean_MG_CB2_150 | ecosystem: Environmental > Aquatic > Marine > Oceanic | place: Arctic Ocean: Canada Basin | collected...
TAAAGAGTTTAATTTTGATCTACCTTCTACTCATAATTCTTTTATTTATCTAATTGAAGGAGAAATAAAAATTGGTGATAAAAACCATGATAAAATTAATGGTTCTACTTTGATACTTCTTACAAAAGGAGAAAAATTAAAAGTTAAAGCTATGACTAAGGCAAAATTTTTACTAATATCTGGAAAACCAATTGGCGAACCTATAGCTAGAGGTGGACCTTTCGTTATGAATACCAAACAAGAAATTTTAAAAGCTGTTGAAGATTATCAAAATGGAAATTTTGTTCAAAAATGACAAGAGTTGTAAAAATTGAAAAAACTGGTGGACCTGAAGTTTTAAAATTAGAGACAGTTAATTTAGAAAAACTAGCTCCAGAAGAAGTTACTATTGAGCATAAAGCTATAGGCTTAAATTTTATAGATATTTATCATCGTTCAGGTTTATATCCTGTCGAATTACCATCTAGCATAGGGTTAGAGGGTGCGGGCGTAATAAAAAAAATAGGATCAAAAGTAAAAGGTTTTTCAGTTGGGGATAGTGTTGCTTATGCTGGGGCAGCGCTTGGGGCATATTCGACGGAAAGAAACTATCCTGAAAAAAATTTAGTAAAAGTGCCTCGTGAAATTAATATTGAAGTTGCCGCTACGTTAATGACAAAAGGTTTAACAGCATATTATTTGCTTTATAAAACATATCCCGTTTCTTCAAATGAGACAATATTGTTTCATGCAGCTGCAGGCGGTGTTGGGCAGGTTTTTTGTCAATGGGCAAAAAGTTTGGGATGCAAAATTATTGGAACAGTTGGCTCTGATGAAAAAATTAGTATAGCAAAAAAAAATGGTTGTGATTTTGTAATAAATTACTCAAAAGATGATTTTGCAAAAAAGGTTCTAGAGATTACTAGAGGAAAAGGCGTCCCTGTAGTTTACGATGGAGTAGGAAAAAATACATTTCATAAATCTATTGAATGTTTAAAAACTAGAGGGATGATGATTTCTTTTGGCAATGCTTCTGGATCTCTTGAAAATATAGATATTAAAAAGAGTATACAACCTAAAGGGCTTTATTTTACAAGACCAGCTATGATGCACTACTTGAGCTCACAAGATGAATTAAAAGAAGGGGCCAACATAATGTTTGAAAAAGTTAAATTAGGTCAAATCAAAATAGATATATTCAAAAAATATAGATTAGATGATGTTAAGCAGGCTCACGAAGATTTAGAATCTAGAAAAATTATAGGATCTGCGGTTATAATTCCTTAATCTAAATTATTATTCTAGCGAAACACATTGATTATAAATTCGCCATTTGTTATTTACTCACCAGATATCAAATGAAACATATAAAAATTTTCATCGAGTTGACTAGATTAAATAAACCAATTGGTTTTATGCTTTTATTTTGGCCATGTGGATGGGGTCTCACACTTGGATATTATTTTAGCGGCAGTACAACTTTATACATTAAATACTTAATATTATTTTTTTTAGGATCTGTTCTAATGAGAAGTGCCGGGTGTATTTTTAATGACGTAGTAGATAAAGATTTTGATAAACGAGTCGAAAGAACTAAGGAAAGACCTATAGCATCAGGAAAAATTTCTATTTTAAGATGTTTTATTTATATATTTTTTCTTTTCCTTATATCTCTGATTATACTTTTACAATTTAACAAGCTCACAATAATTTTAGGAATAGGATCAATGGTATTGATATTTTCTTATCCTTTTATGAAAAGAATTACATATTGGCCTCAATTTTTCTTAGGATTAACTTTTAACTGGGGAATAATAATGGGGTGGACTTCTATGACAAACGATATATCGTTTATTCCAATTACTCTATATATTGCAGCCATATTTTGGACACTTGGCTATGACACAATTTATGGACTTCAGGACATACGAGATGATCAAATTATTGGTGTTAAATCAACATCAATTAAATTTAAAAACAATCCAAAAATCTTTGTTGCAAGCTGCTACTGCTTATGTATTTTGTTTATTTTAATAACATTTTTTTTAATTATGCAAAAAGATAAATCATTTTTTATATTATTCATACCATTTATTGCATCTTTGATTTATCAAATAAAAATTTTTAATAAAAATAATTCAAAATCCTGCATTACAGCTTTTAAAATTAATAATTTATCAGGTCTTCTAATTTTTTCTCTTATTTTTTCATTAAATATTCTATGAACTTCTCAACCTTAAAATTAAATTTATTAAGATTATATAAATTTTATGTAAAAAAGCATTTTTACAAATTAGTTGCTGCTCTTATTTTATCTTTTTTTGTTGCTGGTGGAACCGCAACAATTGCTTGGCTATTAGATCCTGCAGTTGAAAAAATTTTTATAGATCAAGATAAAACTTTGATGTTAATAATACCTCTTGCAATTGTGTTGGCTTTTTCTATTAAAGGTTTATCTTTATTTTTTGCCAGGACTATTTTGATAAAAATAAGCAATGAAGTTGTTAAAAGTCTTCAGGAACAACTATCTTCATGCATTTTAAAATCAGACATCAACACAATCGAATCAAAACATTCAGGTAAATATATTGCCCATTTTTTTTATGATATAGCGCAAGTAAGTGAGCTAGTGGGTTCGGGTATTTTAAATATTATGAAAGATTCACTAACTTTAATTGTCTTAGTCTCCTTAATGTTTTATCAAAATTGGAATCTTGCTTTTTTTGCATTAATTATGATGCCCCTTGCTGCATATGTTGCCAAATCATTAGGAAAAAGAATTGGAAAAGCTGTTACAGAAAGCGCAAAAATTGAAGGAGATTTAATTTCTAATTTAACAGAAATGATTAAGGGAACAAGAATGATAAAAATTTATCAACAAGAAAGTTTTGAATTTAATAGATCACAAAAAGTAATAAATTCAAGAATGAACATTCAAAATAAAATTGGCTTTATATTAATAAGAGCTACTCCAATTATGGAAATCCTAACTGGTATAATGATCGCTGGTTTTATTTATTATTCTGGTTTTTTAATTACAAGCGGTGAAATGAAAATTAATAACTTTTTTTCATTTTTAACAGCCATGATGTTGGCTTATCAACCAATTCGCTCATTAGCTACTATCAATATGTTGTTTTACAGAGGAGCTACTGGAGCTGAAAGAGTTTTTAAAATACTTGATTCCGAACCAACTATTAAAGAGATTTCGTCCGCACCAAATATTAATATAAACAAAGGTTCTATAAAATTTGACAAAGTGAGCTTTTCTTACCCAAAAACCCAGGCGCAAGCAATTATAGATATAGATATATCTATTGATGGAGGCACCACAGCAGCTCTAGTCGGTCACAGCGGAGCTGGAAAAAGTACAATAATAAATTTAATTCCTAGATTTTATGATCCTAAAAAAGGAAATGTTTACATCGATGGACAAAATATAAATGAAGTTACACTTTCTTCTTTAAGAAAAAATTTATCTTTAGTGAGTCAGGATATAATACTTTTTGACGATACAATTCGTGCAAATATATCTTATGCAAATCAGAGAGCTACAGATGAAGAAATAAAAAAAGCCTGTGATTTTGCTGCAGCTACAGAGTTTATTGAAAAATTGCCACAGAAATATGAAACAGAGATTGGGGAAAATGGTATTAAATTATCAGGAGGACAAAAACAAAGGCTTTCAATTGCTAGAGCAGTTTTAAAAAATTCTCCTATAATACTTTTAGATGAAGCAACTTCGTCATTGGACTCTATTTCTGAAGAGAAAGTCCAAAATGCAGTTATAAACTTAACAAAAAATAAAACTACATTAGTCATTGCGCACAGACTGTCTACAATTATCAGGGCTGATAAAATTATTGTTTTAAATCAAGGAAAAGTTGTTGATGTTGGAACACACAATGAACTTTTAAAAAATTCAATAATTTATAAAAGTTTGTATAGCAAACAACTAAGAACTTAGATTATGTATATTTGGTATAAAATTTTTACTAACCTTTTATATCCTTTTTTTCCAATTTATTTATACTTTCGAAAATTAAAAAATAAAGAAGATCCCAAAAGATATAAGGAAAAACTATCAAAAATAGACATACAAAGGGAAAAGGGTTTTTTAATTTGGTTTCATGTAGCGAGCGTTGGTGAGGCAATGAGTATACTCCCTCTAATAGACTATTGCACAAATGAAAAAAAAATTAATAAAATACTTATAACTTCAATAACTTTGAGTTCTAGTAAAATTTTAGAGAAAAAATTTAACCAAAATTCAAAAGTTGTTCATCAATTTTTACCTTTAGATATAAAAATTTATACTAAAATATTTTTAGATCATTGGAAACCAAATTTATCTATTTTTATAGATTCAGAAATCTGGCCAAATTTAATTGTAAATATTAAAGAAAATAAAATTCCTTTATTATTAATTAATGCCAGAATAACAAAAAAAAGTTTTAATAGATGGAGAGCAGTTAGTTCTTTTGCAAAGCAAATTTTTGAAAAGTTTGATTTATGCGTTGCTTCCAATCAGGAAAGTAAGGAATTTCTTGAAATCTTGGGTGCAAAAAAAATTAAAAGCTTTGGAAATCTAAAATTTGCAAATATTAAAACTGATCAAAAAAATAAATTAAATACCGATTTTTTAAATAAAATTAATTCTAGAAAAGTTTGGTGTGCCGCAAGCACACATCCAAGTGAAGAAAACTTATGTGCAGAATCACACATTCAAGTGAAAAAAAATTATAATAATATTTTAACTATTATTATTCCAAGACATATAAATAGAGTAGAAATTATAAAGAAAGAATTGTTAAAATTAAATCTTAGTATTATTTTATCAAGTAAGATTGATGAATTAAATGAAAAAACTGATATTCTTTTAATTAATTCTTATGGTGAGGCTATAAAGTTTTACAATATTTCAAAATATGTTTTTGTGGGAAAGTCTTTGATTAAATCTTTAATAAACGATAGTGGGCAAAACCCTATCGAACCAGCAAGATTGGGATGTAAAATATTTCACGGTCCATATGTTAGTAATTTTGAGGAAGCATATAAATATTTACAAAAATTAGGTATAACTAAAGAAATAAAAAATTCTAATGAACTGAGTTTGTCATTAATTGAAGAATTTGGCAAAAATGGAGAAAAAAATTATGATATTTCAGAACAAATAGAAAATTATGGTCAAAATATACTGAATAATGTGATTATAGAATTAAAAAAATATATATAAATAATTATTAATGAATTTTTTTAAACCAAAATTTTGGGATAAAAATCAACTTTCCTTTTTTTCAATTTTTCTTTTTCCAATATCACTTTTAGTAATAATAATTAGTCTTTTTAAAAATTTAACAACAAAAACTTATACCACTGCAATACCTGTAATTTGTGTTGGTAACATTTATTTAGGAGGTACTGGGAAAACGCCTTTAAGCATTGAAATATTTTTAATCTTAAAAAATTTAGATATGCATCCTGCATTTATACGAAAAAAATATAATTCTTTTCAAGATGAATCAAACCTACAAAAACAAATAGGGAAAGTCTTTCAAAATAAAAAAAGAATAAAGGCAATAAAGGAAGCCATACAAGAAGAAAAAAATATTGTTATCCTTGATGACGGATTTCAAGATTTTTCTATAAAGAAGGATTTGTCAATTATTTGTTTTAATGAAAGTCAGTTGATAGGAAATGGTTTAATTATCCCTGCAGGTCCCCTAAGAGAAAATCTCTCAGGACTAAAAAGAGCTAATTGTGTTGTCGTAAATGGTAGAAAAAATATTAATTTTGAAAAAAAAATTTTAGAAAAAAATAAAAATATAAAAATATTTTATTCTGAATATAAACCACAAAATGTTAATGAATTTAAAGATAAAAAAGTTATTGCTTTTGCTGGCATAGGAAATCCCAATAATTTTTTTAATTTATTAATAAAGAATAAAATAGATATTTTGGACAAAATAAACTTTCCAGATCATTATCAATATTCAAAAAGTGATTTGGAGAGTTTAATTAATAAAGCAGTTAAATATAATGCTATTTTACTGACGACAGAAAAAGACTATTTTAGAATTAGCGAAAACTATAGAAAAAATATTAATTATTTAAAAATAAAAGTGGAGATAGAAAATAAAAATAAATTTATTAATGAAATAAAAAAAATTATATGAAAATTATTAAATACTTATTTGAATTCATAATCATAATCTCTTTATTCTGTACTTTTAAAATAATAGGTCTAAGAAATGCTTCCTATATTGGAGGTTTGTTAGGAAAATTCATTGGCCCATTATTTAGGTCAAAAAATATTATAAAACAAAATATTAAAACTGCATTAGGAGATTTAAATAAACAAAAAGAAAATGAAATCATAAATGGTATGTGGACCAATATAGGCAAAACTTTTTCAGAATATGTTTTTTTAAGAGATTTTAAACTTAATAAAACTAATTTTAGTCATATGAAAATTAATGGAGCAAAATACTTAAATGAAATAAAAAAAAATAATGAAGCAGTAATTTTTTATTCAGCACACTTTGCAAATTTTGAATTAATGGCAATGGAATTAGATAAATTTGGGATTAAATGTGCAGCGATTTATAGACCTTTAAATAATTTTTTTTTAAATCCTTTAATGGAATATTTTAGAATGAAATATATTTGTTCCAATCAAATTCCAAAAGGGCGTATGGGTATGAGAGAAATAATTAATAGAATGAAAGATGGTTACAGTGTTGCTTTAATGGTAGATCAACGTGTTGGGGAAGGACCTAGGGTTCCTTTTTTTGATAAACCTGCTCACACCACAACTATTCCAGCTCAGTTAGCTTTAAAATATAATTTTAGACTTATTCCAATTTTTCTTGAAAGGAAGGAAGGAAGCACTTTTGAAATGACGATTTATGAACCATATAAAATTCATAAAACAGATAATTATGATGAAGATGTAAAAAATATTACTATTAATATTAATCAGGTAATAGAAAAAATGATAATTAAAAATCCAACACAATGGATTTGGTCTCATAATCGTTGGAAATAATATGGGTATAAAAAGAAATTCAAAGGGAGAAATATCAGAAGTAAAACCGCTTCGAACTCGTAAAGGAAGTGTTTATATAAGAGAATCTAATGAAGTCTTTAGAATTAGTAGATCTAAATTTAGTAATTTTTTGGAATGCAAAAGATGTTTTTACCTTGAAAGGGTCAAGGGATTAAAGGACCCAAGTATGCCTGGATGGGCGCTGAATTCTGCCGTTGATGAATTATTAAAAAAAGAATTTGATGAATTTAGAAAAAAACAAATACCCCATACATTTGTTGAAAAAAATAAATTAAATCTTATTCCATTTAAACATGAAAAAATGGATCATTGGAGAAATGCTTTGAGTGGTGGAATTTCTTTTTTAGATAAAAATACTAACATAGAAATCCATGGTGGTGTTGATGATATATGGTTTGATTCTGCTAAAAAAGAACTAGTTGTTGTAGACTACAAAGCACAATCTAGTAGCAAACCTGTAGAAACTGAAAGTTATCTAAACTACATATTTCACCAAGGATATAAGATCCAAATGGATATTTATGTTCATATTTTAAGAAAAATGAATTTCAAAGTGTCTAATACTGCTTACTTTTATGTTTGTAACGGTGATAAAAATTATAAAAAATTTGATAATAAACTAAATTTTACTACTACTCTTGTTCCATATAAAATAAATACCTCTTGGATAGATGAAAAAATCATCGAAATGAAGCAAACTTTAGATTCTGAAAATGTTCCTGAAATAAATAAAAGTTGCGAAAAATGTATGCATTTAAATGCAGCTAAAGATTTTATATAAAGTTATTTATTTATATTTAGTGCAGTTGCAGGATCTAATCTCACATTAAACCAGTTAAGTCTTACATCTAAATGAGCTCCCGTTGCTCTTCCAGTTGATCCAACTGTTCCTATAATATCTCCCTGTTTTATTTTTTGACCCTTCTTGACTAGGATTTTTTCCATATGCATATACAATGTTGAGATTCCATGACCATGATCAAATATCAAAGTTCCGCCTGTATAAAATAGATCAGGTTCTGCCATTGTTACAATTCCATCTAACATAGCTTTTATTTTTGTGCCCTCTTCTACTGCAAAATCTAATCCATAATGTGGCCACTTGAGTTTTCCATTTAAAATTCTTTGACTGCCATAAACACCAGTAATGATTGCGTTTTCAACAGGAATAGCAAATTTATTTTTAAAAAAAACTAAATTACTGTTTATAGCTCTGGCTTCTCCTATCCATTTATTTTCTCTTTTAATTCTTTCATAAACTTCTTTAGGTGGAGTTACTTTTTTCTTTTCGAGCCCATCTATCTTTTGAATATTATATTTTCTTTTTAAAACTTTTTTTACAATTTTTTTTTTGTTTACTGTTATTACAATATCATTTTTCCTATCTCTACTTAACCCAAAAGCAAAAAAACCCTCCGAAGTAACTCTCACCTTTTTTTTGTCAATAAAAACTTCAGATCCTGGATCGGCTTTTCCTAAAATAAATGAACCCTGAATAAATTTACCATTAAATGTAACTGCAAAACTTGAGGTTGTAATAGACAAAAATATAATTATTAATATTACTCTCATTTTTTATTTATCTCTTCATATCTTTGTTGAACTTCTTTTGGAGAAAAATAAGCCTCTTGTAACTCAGCATTCCAGTACGTTAATTGATTTAATGGAATATTTTTTCCTGAAACGGCACACACAACATAGTCACCGTCTTCAATAATTTCAAAATTATTGTTACTAAATTTGATTTTAGCTTTATTTACATTCATGTATATTTAATTATTAATATATCTATATATATGAATTTAGCAGTTATAGGAAGCGGCGGTCGTGAACATGCAATTTGTTACAAATTAAAACAATCTAAAAAAATAAATAAAATAATATGTATACCTGGTAATGCGGGGACTCAAAAAATAGCCGAAAACATTAAAGAAGATATATCAAATTTTAATGCTATTTATCAAATAGTCAAAATGAAAAATATTGATATTGTTGTTGTTGGTCCTGAGCTACCCCTTGTTGAGGGGCTGGTGGATTACTTAATTGAAAAAAAAATAAAGGTATTTGGTCCTAATAAATTTTCCTCACGATTAGAAGGCTCAAAAGCATTTATGAAAGATTTGTGCAAAAAAAATAATATTCCAACTGCAAATTTTGGTGTCTTTGATAATTTAAGTGAAGCTACTAAATTTATTAAAAAAAGCAAAACTCCAATAGTTGTTAAAGCCGATGGTTTAGCTGCAGGAAAGGGGGTCTCAATATGCCCCTCTATGGAAGAAGCCATAAAAAATACAAAAGAAATTTTAGATGGTAAATTTCAATCTTCAAAGAAAGTAGTCTTGGAAGAGTTTTTAAAAGGGGAAGAATTAAGTTATTTTATAATAGTAGACGAAAATTCTTATAAATTTTTTGGATCAGCACAAGACCATAAGAGAGTTGGTGAAAAAGATACTGGCCTAAACACAGGTGGAATGGGAGCCTACTCTCCCACACCTTTGCTTACAAAAAAAATAGAACAAAAAATTAAAAAAAAAATTATAGAACCTACTCTTAAAGCTCTTAAGGATTTAAACAATCCATACAAAGGTTTTTTATATGCGGGATTAATGATTGATAAAGGTGAACCTTATTTAATTGAATATAATATTAGGATGGGCGACCCTGAATGCCAAGTTCTGATGATGAGATTAAAAACTGACTTATTAGAAATTTTAGACTGTGCAATTAAAAATAAATTAAATACTTTAAAAATTAAATGGGAAAAAAAAAACTCTATTACAATAGTTTTATGTGCTAAAGGTTATCCTGGTAATTATGTAAAAAATAGTGAAATTAAAAATTTATCAAATATTTTAGCTAATAAAAATAACCAAATATTTCATGCTGGCACTTATGAAAAAAATAATAAAATTTATTCTAATGGTGGAAGAGTATTAAACATAACGTCATCAGCAAAAAGTTTGGTAAAAGCTAGGAACAAATCTTTAAATAATATTAGCAAAATAAATTGGAGCGATGGTTTTTACAGGAAGGATATCGGATGGAGATTAATAAATAATAAATAATTATGAGAATTGTAGCTGGAAATTTAAAAGGATCTTCTTTGTATGAAGTACAAAACAAAATTACCAGACCACTTAAAGATTTGGTTAAAGAAAGTATTTTTAACTTGTTGATTCACTCAAAAAAAATTTCATTTCAATTAGAAGGATCTAATATTTTAGATTTATATGCTGGAACAGGTTCATTTGGTTTAGAGTGTTTGTCCAGAAAAGCAAAAAATGTTTTCTTCATTGAAAATGAAAAAACTGCATTCAAAACTTTAGAAAAAAATATTGATAAATTAAAACTTAAAAGTGAAGCAAAAATATTTTTTCAAGATGTATTTTCCTTTGTTAAAAATAATAAAAAATTAAAATTTAATTTAATTTTTTGTGATGCACCTTTTAAAGATAAAAGTATGGAAAAGCTAATTGAATTAATTTTTAATAATAATTCATTAGATCAAAATGGAGTGATAATTTTACATAGAAAAAAAAGCGATGTAAATAATTTTCCTAATTATTTTAAAGTTATAGATGAGCGAATGTATGGTGCATCAAAAATAATTTTTGGAATATTTTAATTTTAAAATTTTTTTAGTCTCAGTTTTAATTGCTTCTACAGCTGGCTGATCAAATGGATTGGTATTCATCAGTTGAGACAAAAGCAATGTTTCTAAAACAAAAAAAGTGTAAATTTCTCCCAATTCTTCTTCTGTTTTTTTTTTAAAAGTAATTTCTCTAAATGGAATTTTTTTTAATTTAAAAATATTTTTTGTAGCTTCACATTGTGCATTAATAAGATATTTTAAACTCTTCTTTTTTAAGAAAATCATTTTTTTTGGAATAAAACTTTTATTAGCTTTAAATTTGTTTTCGTCCTTTATAGAATTGAGAAATGTAAAAAATTTATCTTTAGGTCCGTCTAAATAAAGTTGCATAAGACTATGATGATCCTTTGGAGAAAATGAAATTATTGGGTTAACCCCTTTACCTTTTTTTCCTAAACTTTCTGCAACCAACTGTTGATACCAATAACCTAAATCATTTAAACTAGAATCATAATTCAAAATGACAGAATTCCTAACGGCTTTTAAATTAAGAGTATAAATTGAAGCTACATTGTGAACTAAAGTTGTAATAAATTTTTTATTTTTAATTAATTTTTTTAAATTTTTAAACTTGATTAAATTCAACCCCATTAACGCAGCAGGAAACATTCCTGTTTCAGATAATACTGAATAACGTCCGCCTATATTTTTTTGGTGTTCAATAATTTCTGCATCATATTTATTTGCCACATCCATTAAAATATTTTTGTCTGGTTGGGTAATAATAATTAATTTTTTTTTAATTAAATCTTTTGAGAATATAGTGCTTAGATTTGCAATTGTTTCAAGAGTATTTCCTGATTTTGAAATTACTACAAAACAAGAATTGTTTATATTTTTTATTTTTTGATATTTTGAATTTAAATGTGGATCTAAGTTATCAAAAAAAAAAACATTTTTTTTAATTTTATGTTTAAAAAATGAATAAATACTTTTCGATCCTAAAATTGATCCCCCCATGCCAATAATAATAATATTCTTATACCTAGAAAATTTCTTTATTATTTTTTTTGAAAAGTTAAATTTATAATCTTTTTCAAACGATTTAAGTAATGGTATTTTATTATTCTTTAAATCTAATAATAATTCATTAAGATTTTTTTTAGTCTTATTTATATTTGACTTATATTTTTTATTATTAAATGGATAACTTTTAAAAAAATTAACTTTTTCTAACATTTACTTTTTTTGTATTTTTTTTAATATAGAATTTTCAGTTGTACTTAATGTTGATGATTCTGTTTCATCAGAAATTTCTATGTTTTTTTGAAAGTCTGAAGCTTCATCTTTAATACTAATTTTTTCATTAGGTGACGGTAAGTTTTCAAAATCAGGAGGTAAAATTAAAGGATCTTTCTTTTTAACCAAAAACTCATCTGCTGCATTATCTTTTTCACCTGTTAGCCCTTTTTTTATAGAATCAAGTGTTGTACATGATGTTACAAACAAAGTTAGAATTGCTAAATATAAATACTTTTTAAACATTTTTAGAAATTTTTTTTTTATTTATTAATTCAAAAGATATTAACCCTATTATACCTGCTGTAATAAAAATATCAGCTATATTAAATATAAACCAATGATAGTTTCCTAAGTGCAGATCTATAAAATCTGGTACAGCGTAATAGTATATTCTATCAAACAAATTTCCCATAGATCCTCCAATAATTAATGCTATAAAATATGCATAAATACCTTTGGATTTTAAAAATAAATAAATTAACACTATGTTCACAATTATTATTATTAAAGTTAAGATATGATAATAAATATTTGTCTCAAATGAGGCTAAACCAAAAGCAATACCTGTATTCCAAACCAAATAAAAATTTAAAAACGGATATATATAAAAATCAATTTCTGTACCACTATTTTGCAGGTCAATTATGTATAGCTTGCTTAACCTATCTAATAAAAAAATAATAAATATAATAATAATCTTTTTCATTAAAATTAGCTTTTTGACCCACATCTCTCACATGAGTTTAGAAAAATTTTCCAACATCTTGGACATTTTTTACCTTCTGCTTTCTTTACTAAAACTTGAACATCTTTCACCTCATCTAGTTTAAAATGAGTAATGTTATTATTCAATTCTTCTGTTTCGGCTTTTGATGTTATAAAATTTTCTGATAGATCAAGATCTTTAACAATTTTTAAATATTCTTCATTTAAATAAACCTTTACGTCCGCTTCAAGACTTGAGCCTATTTCCTTGTTTACTCTTTTGACTTCCATAGCTGCATTGACAACTTTTTTAATTATTTTAAATTTTTCCCATTTTTCAAACAATTTTTCATTTTTCCAACTCATTGGAACTTTAGAAAAATTTTCTAAATGAATACTTGTATTTTTTCCTTTATTTATTATTTGAAAAATTTCTTCAGTTGTAAAAGATAATATTGGAGCAAACCATCTAAGTAACATATCTAAAATTATTCCAAGTAGGTTAATGCATGCTTTTCTCTTTATTGATGATAGTTCGTCGCAGTAAAGCGTATCTTTTCTAATATCAAAATAAAAAGCTGAGAGTTCTAAAGAACAAAAATTTACTAACTCTTTATATAGTTTATGAAAATTATATTCTTTAAAGTAAGATTCAAAGCTTTTGTTTAATAAATAAATTTGATGAAGAATTAAACGTTCAAGTTCTGGCCATTTTTCAACTTCTTTAGAATTTAAATCAAAATTATTTTTTTGGTCTTTTAAATTCCCTAATAAAAATCTAAAAGTATTCCTTATTTTTCTGTAAGATTCTGCATGCTGTTCTAAAATCGAATGGTCTAGTTTTAAATCTTCAGAATAATCTGATGCAGCAACCCATGTTCTCAGAATGTCTGCTCCATATTTTTTGAGTACATCCTCGGGAGCAATTACATTGCCAGTAGATTTAGACATTTTTAAACCTTTTCCATCAACAACAAAACCATGAGTTAGGATGCTATTATAAGGAGCTCTTCCTCTTGTTCCGCAAGATTCTAATAACGATGAATGGAACCAACCCCTGTGTTGGTCTGATCCCTCAAGGTACATTGAGGCCGGCCACATTAAATCTTTCCTTTTTTCTAATACGTAACTATGCGAAGCTCCGCTATCAAACCAAACCTCCACTATATCGCTTGTTTTAACATAATCTTCTTTTTTATATTTTGTTCCTAAAAATTTTTGTGGATCATCTGTAAACCAACAATCCGATCCTTCTTTTTCGTAAATTTTAGCAATATTCTCTATTACACTTGGATCCTTTAGGGGTTCTTTTGTTTTTTTTGAAACAAACAAAGGTAACGGCACTCCCCAAATTCTTTGTCTTGAAATACACCAATCAGGTCTCGTTTCTATCATTGATCTTATCCTGGCTCTTCCTCTCTCAGGATAAAAAGTTGTTTCATCAATTGCTTTGAGAGCCTTTTTTCTTAAGTTCTTTGTTTCCATAGAAATAAACCATTGGGAGGTGGCTCTATAAACAAGAGGCGCTTTAGATCTCCATGAATGTGGAAAACTATGTTGAAGTTTACCATTGCTTAACAAACTTTGATGTTCTGACAATTTTTCTATTACTTGACTATCCGCCTTAAATATATGTACGCCTGAAAAAAAAGGCACATCATCAGAATACAAACCTCCATCATTTATAGTATTTGAAGCTTTAATACCATTTTTTAGACACAGATTAAAATCATCTGGGCCGTGACTAGGAGCGGCATGAACAATACCAGTTCCTTGCTCTAACGTAACAAAGTTTCCTTCGAGCATTGGAACATCATATTCATAACCCATATTTTTTAAAGGATGCGAACAAATAGTACCTTGTAAATCTGACCCATTAAACTCTTTTAAAATTTTAAAATCTTTAAAACTACATTCTTCAGAAACATTTTTTACTAGTTTGCTTGCTATAATTATATTTTTATTTTTAAAATGTTCAGTATCATTGCCCATTCTAATGAGCGAATATTGAATTTTACTGTTATAAGCTAAAGCTCTATTCATAGGAATAGTCCATGGTGTTGTAGTCCATATTATAATATGCGAATCTTTTAAAAAATCTTTTTTAGTCTTTGTAATTTTAAATGAGGTATAAATTGTATTGGAAGTATGATCTTTATATTCTACCTCTGCATCAGCTAAGGCTGTTTTTTCTACCGTAGACCAAAGAACAGGTTTATAACCCTGGTACAGTGTTCCATCTAAAAGAAATTTTCCTAGTTCCCTTACTATTTGTGCTTCAGCACCAAAGCTCATTGTTGAATAATAATTTTCCCAGTCACCTTCTATGCCTAATCTTTTAAACTCTCCAATGTGGATCTTAATCCATTTTTCTGCAAATTCTCTACATTCTGCTCTAAAGTCTTTAATTGGAACTTCATCTTTATTTTTTTTATTTTTTTTATACTGTTCTTCAATTTTCCACTCTATAGGTAGCCCATGACAATCCCATCCAGGAACATAAACTGAATCTTTTCCATCCATTTGATGAAATCTGGTTATTATATCTTTTAGAATTTTATTAAGGGCAGTGCCCATATGTATATGTCCATTTGCATATGGCGGCCCATCGTGTAAAACAAATTTTTCCTTACCTTTTCCTGATTGCCTTAATTTTTTATATAAGTCTAACTTTTCCCAAATTTTTAAAATTTCAGGTTCCTTATTTGGTAAATTTGCCTTCATTGAAAATGAGGTTTTGGGTAAATTAATATTTTCTTTACTCATAAAACTAATTTTGCTTTTAAACCTTTTTTAGCGAAAATTACATCTTTATTCATTTGACTTATTAATTGGCTTGAATTCTTAAATTTTCTATCCCCTCTTATATATTTTAAGAAGTAGATACGAAGCTTTTTTTTATATAAATTTTTTTTAATACCAAATATATTTGTTTCAAGAAAAATTCCTTTTCCACCAAAGGTTGGCCGAGAACCTAAATAAGAAATACCATTAAATATTTTTTTTTGTTTTTCTATTAAAATTTTAACTGCATAAACTCCAGTCTTTGGTAAAATGTAATTTTTGATATGAATATTACAAGTACGATAACCTAATTTTCTCCCTAATTTTTTTCCTTTCTTCACGACTCCATCAATAGACCAGGTTCTTAAAAGCAAATTATTAGCTAAATCAATTTTACCATTTTGTAAGCATTTTCTTATTTTGGTAGATGAAACTATTTTTTTTTTATATTCAAAAGGGTTGATATTTAATAATTTGTAATGATATTCATTACTTTTCTTTTTTAGTAAATTCAAATTTCCTTTTCTTTTTTTTCCAAATCTAAAATTACTACTTACAGATAAAAGTTTTGGGTTTATTTTCTCTTTAATAATTTTTTTTAAAAATTTATTTGCATTTATGTTTGAAAAATTTTTATTAAATTTAATATTTATTACAAAATCAACTCCATTTTTTTTAAATAATTTTAATTTTTGTTCTTCAGAAGTCAGTCTAAAATTAACAATTTTTTTATTAAAAAACATTACCGGCAAGGGAACAAAAGTCAAAACTCCAAATTTAATTTTATTTTTTTTAGCAAATATTTTTGTTTTTTTAAATACTTTTTGATGACCTGAGTGAATGCCATCAAAATTACCTATTGCTAAGGCCGACCTTTTATAATTTTTTTTTATATTTGGGTTATTAAAAATTTTCATATTTTACCAAGTTAATATTTCTTGATAATAATTAGTTTTGCTTCCATACTTATCTAAAATTTTATCATAATTTTGCAGAGGTAAATTTAAAAATTCCTGTTTATGTATTCCACCTGTTATTAGTAATGAATCTAAATTCATGTTATTTGCACCCTTTATATCTGTTAAAATATTATCTCCAATGACAAGTATTTTTTCATTTTTTTTTATACAAAGATTATAAATTTCAGGATGTGGTTTACCAAAATAAATAACTTCTCCTCCCATTGCACAAAAAATTTCTGCTATTTTTCCTGCGCAATACTCTTGTCTAGAACCACGATGAACAATTATATCTGGATTAGTACATACCATTTTAATTCGTATATATTTTTTTAATAATTTTTTATGAAAATCTATATTATCTTCATAGTCGTCCAAAAATCCTGTACATAAAATAAAATCAGCTTTGGTTAATGTTCTCCTTTTTTTCTCAAATCCCTTGAATAAATCACTATCTCTTTTAGGGCCCAAATGATAAAAAGTTTTTCCATATTTATTATTTTCTAGACTTTTTAATGCAGCCTGCCCAGAAGTAAAAATATTTTTAAAAAAAATCTTATTCATTTTTAATTTTGAAAGTAATTTTTCAACATTTTTTGATGGCCTTGGCGCATTAGACATTAATACAAATCTCTTCTTTTCTTTCATTAAATTTTCTAGAACTTCTGTAGCCTTTGGATATAGTTCAATACCGTTATGAATGACGCCCCAAATATCTATAAAAAATGTATCATAACTATCAGAAATATTTTTTACGCTTTTAAGGATTTTTTTGGTCATTTTTATCCGTAATTTGTTTAAGATATAATAAAAATACACTATTTTACTAGATTTTTTGCTTAATTTAACATATTTATAATCAGCCTTGAAATTCTCAAAAGCATGTCTATATGAGTACCCATAAACAATTTAGGAGTAAATAAATATGAAATTTAGACCCTTACATGACCGTGTTTTAATCGAAGTTTTGGATGGTGAAGAAAAAACCTCGGGTGGAATTATCATACCTGATACAGCTAAGGAAAAGCCCCAAGAAGGTAAAGTTGTAGCAATAGGATCTGGAACAAGAACAGAAGATGGTAAAATCTTACCTATGGATGTTAAGGTAGGAGATACAGTTCTTTTTGGGAAATGGTCAGGAACTGAAGTTAAAATTGATGGAAAAGAATATAGCATAATGAAGGAATCTGACATTATGGGAATCTCGAAAGGAAAATAATAAAATGGCAAAAATAGTAAAATTTGATACAGAAGCAAGAAATGCAATGTTGAAGGGTGTAGATACCCTTGCAAATGTAGTTAGAGTAACTTTGGGTCCTAAGGGAAGAAATGTAGTTCTAGACAAATCTTATGGTGCGCCACGTTCAACAAAAGATGGTGTTACCGTTGCTAAAGAA
>Ga0114993_10003049_pt1 | contig 17781 bp, 19 predicted proteins | sample ArcticOcean_MG_C_FD_87042 | JGI IMG/M metagenome (GOLD analysis project Ga0114993, IMG submission 87042) | Marine microbial communities from western Arctic Ocean - ArcticOcean_MG_CB2_150 | ecosystem: Environmental > Aquatic > Marine > Oceanic | place: Arctic Ocean: Canada Basin | collected...
CCGGAGTCGTCGGGACCTTGGCGATGTGGAATGAAGAGTCAGCTTCGTTGATTAGCAAAAGGTCGGTGAATGTTCCCCCGACATCGACGCCCAAACGATAGGACATACGCTACCTCCGCCTTTTTTTATTGCTTCGGGCCACGCCACTCGCAGACCGGACGGCGCGAGTATTTCACGGATGGGCAGGTGATAAAAAGACGGCAAAGAAAAGGCGGATCGGCTTGCGCCGATCCGCCAGTTGTGGGGGGACCCTGAGTAGGGTTAGGGGTCCGTATCCGTGTCCTGGGGGCCGATAATCAGTCCCCGGGGGGATTGGACACAATCTGATACGGACTGGCCCTTGGTTGTGATGTGGCGTCGCTAGTGGGCATGGACAATTCAAAAAAACGTGAAGAACCCGCCCGACACGGCGCCGGGCGCGTTACGAGCGCGTCGGAAAACTGCCGCGACGTACCAGGCGGCCGCTGACCACGGCATCGATATCGTTGCGTGAAATGCCGATATCGGCCAGCTGACGGTCGCTCATGGAGCTGAGTTCATAGCTGACGCGGCTGCGGTTGTGCCAGGCGCGAAAGGTTGAGATCAAGGAATCGGCAAACATCTGGGTATCTCCTGAATACGGGTTGCTTAAGCTTTCCGGCAGTGTCTCGCCGGCTGTTACGGCCGGAATGCAAACCAATTTGCGGTTCCACATATCCAGCGTCTAAAGCTCAATATGGCGATTTCAGAAAATCTCACAATACACAGGATGGTACTCCTGATATGCATTACACGCATATCAAAAGACAATTCGTTATGCGTCATATAAATAGCGAACTAATTCTTCGTGCGCTGCCGGGCGCGCTCCCGGGCGGCATCGCCGAAGGCGGTAAATATTGCCATGGAGAATGCGTTGTCGCGCACTTTCCACTCCGGATGCCATTGAATGCCGAGGCAAAATCCCGCCACCTCAGCGCCGCTCAGCGCCTCAATCTGGCCGTCGGGCGCCGTGGCCTCGACCCGCAGTCCGGGCGCCGGGCGGTCCACTCCCTGGCCGTGTAGCGAATTGACCGCGACTTCCTTCTCCGGCCACAGCCCGGCGAGAATTCCGCCGGCCACAATGTCGAGGTCATGCACCGGCGCATATTGCGCCTCGCGCGGCAGGTTTTTATCTTCGCGGTGGTCGAGCCGCCCGGCAACCTCATGCACCGCCTGATGCAAGCTGCCGCCGAGTGCCACGTTAAACTCCTGACATCCGCGGCAGATCGCCAGCACCGGCACCCCCGCCGCCACCGCCGCACGAATGAGAGGCAGGGTCGCGGCATCGCGTTGGGCATCATGGAGAGTGCCGTCGGCGCTCGGCGGGCCGTCATATATATGCGGCTCGACATTCGATGGGCTGCCGGTAAACAGCAGGCCGTCGACTTGCGCCAGTATTTCCTCCGGCGTGGTCTCATCAGCGAGCGACGGCAGCATCAGCGGAAAGCCGCCGGCGCCATGGCGGACGGCGGTGATGTATTTCTCGCCGACCACATGAAACGGGTGAATGCCGATCTCGCGCACGCAGGCCGAAAGCGCGATCAACGGTGTCGGCGTTGCGTCAGTCATCTCCCGCTCCGCCGCTGTTCAACGGTCGCGGCGCGCTTCGCGCGGATCGTCAAACACGAACAGCCCGTTGTCGAGCGTGATATTGGTCTCGGCGTCGAGCAACGCCACGGTCGTCACCAGCCCTTGCGCGTCGATCACCTTCCACTGCTTCAGCTCCATCGGCGCCTCACTGAAAAACAGTGTGAGGCTGCCCAAGCCGGGATCCTCCTGCTTGACCAGCGTGATGGCGAGCGTACCCGAGCGCCGGCGAAATTCGGTAACGATCAGATCGTCATTGAACTTGACCTCTTCGGAACTGAGCGCACCGAGCGGCGTATCGAAAATCGGCCAATCGTTAACCTGGCCAAGCTCGGTATCGTGAAAATGCAGCAGCAACCCGTCGCCGACAATCAGCACCGGTGTCGGCGGCAAATACTCAACGCGCAGCCGCCCCGGCCGCCTGAGATAAAAAACCCCTTCGGCAGTGCCGCCTTCCGATGACGTTTGAAAAAACACGGCGCGCATCGAATCGATTGTATTAAAGTAATCCTCGGCGCGTTGCAGCCAGCGCGCCTCATCTTCGCTGAGCACGGCCGGGGTGGCGGTACCAAACGCCGATGATTCCTCGGCACGGGCCGGCGCAAACGCCAACAACGCGCACACCAATATCGGAACAATCAGGCGCGCTGCAAGGCGGTTTGAGGAATGACGAATCATGCCACCATTATGTAAGCGCTTGGCCGCGGATCGCCAATCTTATCTGAGGTCTGGATCGCTAACCCGGCCGAGAGAGAGCCTAATTAAGGTGACAACGTGGCTAGTTAGTAACTCAGCCCAACCCAACGGAACCACCCCCGGAATGCCTTATGCAGTCCGGCAAGCGCGCCTGCGCGCCCGAGTTAATACGAGGTAGCCAAGGGGGCGGACGCCCCCGCCCGGCGTCTGAGGGAACAAACAAAAACTAGCTGCGCTTGGTGCGCCCCAACTCCCCAACCCCTCTTCCCCCCGGGGAAGAGGGGTTTGTCGCGGGCGGCGTTTGTGGACTGTGACCGCGCAGCGCTCAAATTCGCCCGGCCAGCACTTCTCGCTTCCCCGCGTGGTTGGCCTGGCTGATGACGCCTTGGCTTTCCATGCGCTCGATCATGCGTGCCGCGCGGTTATAGCCGATCTGCAAATGGCGCTGCACGAAGCTGGTCGATGCCTTGTCCTCGCGTGTGACAAGCTCCACGGCGCGGTCATAGAGCGGGTCATCAGCCGCGGCGTCACCGGTTGACGGCAACCCCGAATCCGGCTCCTCGGTGATTGACGGGATATAGTTGGGCTCGGCCAGGGCGCGCAGTGCATCGGTCACCGCTTGCACTTCCTTGTCGCTGACCAGCGGCCCGTGCACCCGGGTCAGCTTGCCGCCGCCTTCGAGATAGAGCATGTCGCCCATACCAAGAAGTTGCTCGGCGCCGGCTTCGCCGAGAATCGTGCGGCTGTCGATCTTTGACGTGACCTGGAAACTGATGCGCGTCGGGAAATTGGCTTTGATGGTGCCGGTGATGACGTCGACCGACGGCCGTTGGGTGGCCATGATGATATGGATGCCGGCGGCCCGCGCCATCTGCGCCAGGCGCTGCACCGCGCCTTCGATATCCTTGCCGGCGACCAGCATGAGATCGGCCATTTCATCGACAACGACGACGATGAACGGCATATGCGCCAAATCAAGCGGCTGATCCTCATAGACCGGCTGACCGGTTTCGGCATCGAAATGGGTATTGACGCGCCGGCTCAGCTCTTCGCCGTTGCGCCGCGCCTCGGCCAGGCGTTTGTTATAGCCGCCGATGTTGCGCACGCCGAGTTTGGACATCGCCTGATAGCGGTTTTCCATTTCGCGGACGGTCCATTTGAGCGCCACCACAGCCTTGGAGGCGTCGGTGACGACCGGCGTCAGCAGATGAGGAATATCGTCATAGACCGAAAGTTCCAGCATCTTCGGGTCGATCAGGATCAATTTGCACTGGTCGGGCGGCAGGCGGTAGATGAGCGACAGGATCATACTGTTGATAGCCACCGATTTACCGGAGCCAGTGGTGCCGGCGACCAGCAGATGCGGCATGCGCGCCAGGTCGGCGATCACCGGGCTGCCGCCGATGTCCTTGCCGAGTGCCAGCGTCAGACTGGCGGATGTATTTTCATAATCCTCGCTGGCGAGAAGCTCGCGCAGAAACACCGCTTCGCGGTCCGTGTTGGGCAATTCAATGCCGATCACGTTGCGCCCGCGAATGGTCGCGACGCGGACCGAAATCGCGCTCATCGAACGTGCGATATCGTCGGCCAGGGCAATCACCCGCGCTGTTCGCGTGCCGGCGCGCGGGACGAATTCATAGAGTGTTACCACCGGGCCAGGGCGCACTTTGTCGATGACGCCGTAGACACCGAAATCTTCCAGCACTGTCAGCAGCAACTCCGCGTTCTGTTCGCGTGCGTTTTCGGCCAGCGACGGCTTGCGGCTTTTCGCCGGCGGGGTGGTGAGCAGGCCGAGGGCCGGCAATTCGAAATCATGCCCTTCGTTCAGATCGAGCGTCCGCTGATTTTCGCGCGCGGCGCGTTTTCCCGGCTTGGGTTTTTTGGTCGACGGCTCGACGATCTTTTTTGCCGTTTTGCGTGCCAACAAGCTCGGCTCGGAAGGCCCTTCGGCCACACCGTCGCCGATGCCGTCTTCGTAGAGCTGAGGTTCGGCCCGGACTTTGTTGCGCCCGGCAAAGGCAAGCGCGGGAAGCTTGCCCCCAGCAATGCCCAGTGTGGGAAGCTTGAGATGCGACAGCCAAGCACGGCGCGGCGCGCGCGGCGGCTTCCTCTGGCGCACTGGCTTCGCGTTGGCTCGGGTTTGGGCGTCTGCATCGGTGGCGCCCTCGCTGCTGGCGAATTTGGGCGTCATCTGGGCATGTACCCATCTGGTGCTGCGGAACAAGAGGAGCGCCGTTTTGCGTAGCACAAACCACAGCCCGCTAAACAGGCCGCGCCATTCGCGCCATGGTAGGCCAAGGGCGGTTATGAAGGCGGTCGCCGCGAGGGCGAAGGGGATGATTGGCAGGGTCGAGGAACCGGCGCCCCAGGCGGCCAATTGGGCGGCCATCGGCGCCGCGATCACCCCGCCGCCGCCGCCACCGAAGCCCGCTTCGACCGGCCAGTTTAGAGGCGCCGCGAGGCCACCAAAGCCGGTCGCGGCGAGCACGATACTGAGCGGACACAACGCCACGCGCAGCCAAAACAGGCTGATTCTCCGGCACGACAGCAGCGCCCATGACCAGGCCGCCAGAATAACGACCAGCAAGGCCGATGCGGCGCCGACCGCCTGTAAGAGGAGATCGGCGGCGTAGGCACCGGGCAGACCGGCCCAATTGGTGACAGATTGCGAATTAGCGGTGTTGAAGGAGGGGTCATTCGGGGCATAGCTGATGAGGGCGAGGGCCAGTACGGCGGCCAGCGCCAGTATAACCAGCCCGGCCAATTGAATCGTACGCCGGCGCAGAAAGCGGCTCGCCGCTTCCGGCAGGAAGGGCGCGCGGCGTACCCCCTCGCTGCTCGCCGTCATGTCGCGATGCGCCCCGTCGGCGCTTTGAAATTACGCGTGCGCAAAACGGTCTCCTGCCTTTTATAACAAGGTGTTGTATGCTGCTGTTACGAATCGAACTTAACAGACTAGCCGATGCGGCGGAAGATGTTAATTAGCGAGTGGGTGCCGGCAGGAATATTTCATGCCCTGCGTGCTGTAAACGCCATAGGTGGGTTCAGCGCGGTCCACCAGGGAGCGATTAATAACATAATTAGAACAACAGTTTAACTAATTATAGCCACGCTCCGGGTGTCCATATCGGACTAAATTCCTGCTACTTCAGCAAAGCGCGGATTTATTTGCCCTGCTAGCCGGATCAGGCGCGCAGGATCGGCTCCAAAGCGCTCGCCATGCGCAGCAGGCGCGCCTCCCAACCCGCCGGCGCCATCAGCATCAGTCCGACCGGAATACCGTTATCGTCCTTGCCGCAGGGTAGCGAAATCGCTGCGCAATCGAGAAAATTCCCAAGCCGAGTATTGCGCAACGTCATCACATTGGCCGCCATCCAGGCGTCCATGTCGTTTTCCAACTCGGCGATGGCCGGCGGGCTGATGGCGATCGTCGGCATGGCCAGCACGCCGACCTCACGAATGCGCGCATGCAGCGCTGGCGCCACTTGCTTGAGGCGCTGTTTGGCGCCTTCCACCGCGCTGGCCGGCATTTTTCCGCCAAGGCGGATGCGCTCCAGGATCGGCCGGTAGACGAGATTGGGCCGCGCCTCGATATATTCATGCCACAAAGCATGGCACTCGGCGGCGTGGAACGGGCCGAAATGGCTGATCAGCTCCTCGATCTCACCGAATTGCGGAATTTCTGCCTGGTGGATCGTCACCCCGGCCGCCTCTAAGCGGCTGAGTGCCGCCCGCGCCGCCCGTTCGACACCGGCATCCAAGCCGTCCCACACCAGGTCTGCCGGTAGCGCCAGGCTGAGGCGCGCCGGGTCGGCGCCGGTCAGGTCCGGCGCATGCGAGTTTCCGGCGCCATATCCGCGCGACAGCGCGGTAAATAAAGCGCCAGCGTCGGCGACGTCGCGCGCCAACGGGCCGACCGTATCCATGCTGGTCGAGAGACCGAGCACCCCGTCGAGCGGCAGCAGGCCGAAACTGGTCTTCAGCCCGACCAAGCCGTTCCAGGCCGCCGGCACCCGCACCGAGCCGCCAGTGTCCGAGCCAATGGCGGCGGCGGCCAGTCCGCGCGCCACCGACACCGCGCCGCCCGAGGTCGAGCCGCCAGGCAGGCGCGCGACCTTGTCGTCAAACGGATTGGCCGGCGTGCCGTAATTGGGATTGATGCCGAGAATGGAAAACGCGAATTCGGTTTGGTTGGTTTTGCCGAGGCACACGAGGCCGGCCAGCGTGGCGCGCGCAACCACGGTGGCGTCGCGCTCGGCAACACGTTCCTGCAGTACTTTGGCGCCGTGACCGGTGATATCGCCGGCGGTATCGAACAGGTCTTTCCAAGAGATCGGTACGCCATCGAGCGGGCTGAGGCGAAGTCCCTGGCGCGCCCGTTCGGCGGCGGCGGCGGCTTCGGTGCGGGCCCGCGCGGGCGTGGTGCGGAGGTAGATTTCATGCTGGGTGTCGATGCGCTCGATGCGCTCTAGAAAATATTCGCACAGCTCGCTCGCGTCGATCTCACCGCGCTCAATGCCGTCGCCCAACGCCAGGGCGCTCATGTCATGCCATTCGCTCGTCATATCTCTTGTGGCGCTCGTCATATCTCTTATCGTTCCCCGTTCCCTGCGCTATGCTATGCCCATGCAGGCGGCGGCGAGTTTAGGCATATGACGGCGGACGGGCAAATTACGGCCGATGTGGCGATCGCCGGCGGCGGCCTGGTCGGGCTCAGCCTCGGCGTGGCGCTGGCGCGCGCCGGTCTCGATACAGTCGTTATGGATGGTGAAGACCCGGCGCTGATGCGGAGCGCCGCCTTCGACGGCCGCGTCTGCTCCATCGCATATGGCTCAAAACGTGTGCTCGACGGCATCGGTGTGTGGGATGGCATGGCCCCAGATGCTGAGCCGATATTGGAGATTCGTGTGTCTGACAGCGATGCGCCGCTCTTTCTACATTACGACCATCGTGAAGTCGGCACCGATCCGCTCGGCTGGATCGTTGAGAACCGTGTCACCCGGGTGGCGCTGCTGGATGCCGTCGCGAGCTGCCCCAAATTGCGCCATCTGGTACCGGTTTCAGTCACTGAGTTCTCGCCCCGGGGTGAGCGTATCGACGCGGGCCTCGCCGACGGCCGGCGAATCTCTGCGCGTCTCGCAATAGCCGCCGATGGCCGGAACTCGCGGTTGCGCCAAGCCGCCGGCATCCGCACGATGGACTGGTCCTATGCGCAGACCGGGATTGTCTGCACCGTGTGTCATGCGCGCCCACACCGGGGCATTGCCCATGAGCGTTTTTTGTCCGCCGGCCCGTTCGCGATTTTGCCGATGACCGCCGGGCGCTCGTCCATCGTGTGGACCGAGAAGGCCAGCCTGGCACCGGGGCTGCTTGCTCTTGACGACAGCCAATTTCATGCCGAGCTGGCGTCGCGCTTTGGCGATTTTCTTGGCGCCTTGGAGGTCATCGGCCCGCGCTGGAGCTATACAATCGCGCTCACCCACGCGAACCGCTACACCGGTGAGCGTTTGGCGTTGGCCGGTGATGCAGCGCACGCCATCCACCCGCTCGCTGGCCAGGGTTTTAATCTCGGGGTGCGCGATGTGGCGGTCCTGGCCGAACTGATCGTCGACCGCTACCGCCTGGGCCTGGATATCGGCGCCCCTGACCTGCTCGCCCGCTATCAACAAAAGCGGCGCTTCGACGCGTTAGCCCTGATTGCCGTCACCGACGGGCTCAATCGCCTGTTCTCAAACAACAACGCACCGCTGCGCTTGGCGCGCGATCTTGGCCTTGCGGCGGTAAACCGCACGCCGCGTCTAAAGAGCCTCTTCATGCGCCACGCAATGGGTGTCGTCGGCGAGCTGCCGCGCCTGACGCGTGGCGAGCCATTGTAGCGCGCGGGCTCACCGTTCAACAGCAGGCTCGCGGCGGCGAGCGGGAATGGCTATAAATTCAGCTAGGGAAAAGAAGGAGTGTTGTCATGAGTGAGATAGCTACTTTCGGCGCGGGATGTTTTTGGAAACCCGAATATGTCTTCCGCCAAATCGACGGCGTGGTTTCGACCTCGGTCGGCTATATGGGCGGTGAGGCCGCCAATCCGAGCTATGAACAGGTGTGCACCGGGCGCACCGGTCATGCCGAAGTGGTCCAGGTCGAATACGACCCAGAGCGCATCAGCTATGAGGAGTTACTCGATATTTTCTGGCAGTCGCACGACCCCAGCCAGTTGAACCGGCAGGGGCCGGATGTCGGCACGCAATATCGCTCGGCGGTATTTACCCATGGTCTGACGCAGCACGAAGCGGCCGAGGCGTCGCGGGCCAAGCTCTCAGGTACCGGCAAAGTGGCGACCGAGATTGTCCAGGCGGGCGACTATTGGCCGGCCGAGGACTATCACCAACAATATTTCGATAAAAGCCAGCGCCATCGCTTCGGTGCGCGGTAGCCTGGCCATGGACACGTCGCTCAGCGGAAAGCGCGCGCTGGTCACCGGTGCCGGAGACGGCATCGGGCGCGAAATCGCTGAGGCGCTTGCGCGCGAAGGCGCCGTGGTCGCGGTGCATGGCCGGAGCGCGGCGCGCATCTCCGCCACCCTCGCGGCCATCGAGGGCGCCGGCGGCAGCGCGCTTCCGGCGCTCGCCGACCTGGCCGAAGAAGACGCCATCGACGCCATGTGTTCAGATGTTCTCAGCGCTCTCGGGGGTCTCGATATCCTCGTCAACAATGCAGGTATCTGCAGCTTGGAGGATACGCCAAACATGGCGCCCGAGACCTGGAAGATGATTCTTGCTACCAATTTGACGGCGCCGTTTTTGATAGCCCGTGCTGTCTATCCCGCGCTCGTTCGGTCCGGCGCCGCTGCTTCGGTGATTTTTATCTCGTCGATTGCGGCAAACGCCCATGCCGCCGGCTGGGGAGCCTATGCCGCATCGAAGAACGGCCTCAACGCATATATGCATTGTCTGGCGGATGAACTTGGTGCGCACGGCGTGAGAGTAAACACCATAGCGCCCGGCTGGATCGAGACGAAGATGGCGCAGCAGTTGCATCAGGGCATGGCCGAAGCCTCCGGCGCCCCCTATGAGACGCTCTACAATGACAACATGCGCGGCAACATGCTCGGCGCCTTGTTAACTCCGGATTCGATCGCCGACATGGCAGTGTTCCTGGCCAGCGATCGCGGCCGCTTCATTACCGCGCAAACGCTTGCCGTCTGCGGCGGCTGCGTGCCCGGCAGCGGCAACAGCGAATCCGCCGCCGAGCGCGCCGAAGCGCTTGCCGGTTCTTGAACTGGCCAGTTCCTAAGCTGGCAGGATTAAATTCAGCGTGACAATCGAAGTGGCCCACAAGGCCGTCACCATTTCCGGCGGTGTGACGCTGCGCTACCACGAGGCGGGCGCCGGTAAGCCGCTGGTGATGCTGCCCGGCTGGTCGCAGAGCGCGGCGGAGTTCAAATATCAGGTCGGCCCTCTGGCTAAGAATCGGCACGTGATCGCTCTCGACATGCGCGGCCACGGCGAATCGGATAAACCGAAGAGCGGCTAATCGCATCAGCCGCCTGGCCGCCGACTTGCGTGAAGTCCTCATCGCGCTTGATCTCCATGATGTCGATCTGCTCGGCCATTCGATGGGCTGCTCAGTGAGCTGGTGCTATCTCGATCTGTTCGGCGCGGAGCGTCTGTCGCGGCTGATCCTGGTTGATGAGGCGGCTGCGGTCACCGGCAATCCGAGTTGGCCTCAGGCGGAACGGGAGGCCCTTGACTGTCTCTTTCCCAGTCCCCTGGATCTTGCCGCGCAGTATCACAAGGTGTTAAGCGCGACGAACGTCGAAGCGACAGCGGATCTCCTGGCCGGCATGTTCACCGCAGGCGTGGCGCGCGAGGATTTGCTGTGGATCGCTGCCGAGAATCTCAAGCTGCCGCGCGTCCACGCTGCGAACCTTGTCTACCATCATGCAATTATCGATTGGCGCGATGTAATTCCCGCTATTCGCCTGCCGACGCTGGTCGTCGGCGGGCACGCCAGTATATTTCCGGCGCACACGCAAGAATGGATCGCCGAACAAATTCCCGGCGCGGAATGCGTTATTTTCGATGCCGGCGAAGGTGGCTCGCATTTCATGTTTTATGAGAATCCGGCCAAGTTCAACGCGGTGGTCAACGCCTTTCTGACTTGAGAATCGGGCCGGCTGTCAGGGCTCTCGGCTCAGGCCCTTTTCCTGCAGGGCGGCCAAATACTGCGCCCAAATTTCCGCTTGCCCGTCGCCGAGATAGCGTAGGTAGGACCAGGAATAGATGCCGGTATCATGCATATCGTCAAAGCGGATGCGCACTGCGTAATTGCCGACCGTTTCGATTTCCATGATCCCGACATGACGCCGCCCGGCGATAATGGTTTTGCCCTCGCCATGTCCCATAACCTCAGCGGAAGGCGATTCGACGCGTAGAAATTCAGCTGGGAGGTGGAAGCATTCGCCGTCATCAAAATCGACTTCCAGCGCTTTCTGGTCGCTTTTGTAGCGGATTTCCGTCGGCCAATGGACTGTCTCGTGGGGCGAAGCCATATTCTGCCGCTCAATCTTTATCGAGCTGCCGCGCTTCGTCCGGCAACATTATCGGAATACCGTCGCGGATGGGATAGGCCAATTTGGCTTTCTCGCTGATTAATTCTTGGGCCGCTGCGTCGTAAGTTAGCGGCTCCTTGGTGACCGGGCAAACTAGGATTTCCAGGAGCTTTGGGTCTACCCCGGCGCTGGTTTCATTCACGTCCGATACTCCCACTGTGCGCGCATAAAATCTTATTGCGGGGCATTCGCCCGCGCCGTTCCGTCGCGTTCATGTGCCGCCATTTCTAGAAGCGCCTGAAACATGGTGCTACGCTCGCCTGTCTCCCGGCATTCCAGGAGCGCCTGCTTCTCGCTCGGCCCAAACGGGCACGCCATGGCGAAACTCGTCATTAAGTCTTCGTTGCACAAATCGTCTATGGCTGACCAATCGGCCTTTATGCTCCGCGTCTCAAAAATTTTTCTGAGCGCCGAAATCAGGCGATCGCGGTCGAGCGCAATGGCATTTTCTTGAATCAGATCGCAGGCGTAGGATTGATAGCGGGCGGTGACGCGGCGATAAAGAAGCTCCTCCTGGGGAAGTTCATTCGCCACTTCAAATCGGCACACTCCGGTGAGGGTGATGAGAATTCGGTTGTCGGCGGTCTCCTCGAATTCAGTGACCTGGCCGGCGCAACCGGTCTCATAAGTCTCCGGCTCGAAGTCACGGCTATAGGGATCAGCCGGCTGAATCATACCGATGATGCGATGGGACGCCATGGCGTCCTGGGTCATTTCAAGATATCGCGGCTCGAAGATATTGAGCGGCAGGCGCCCACCTGGCAACAGCAAGACGCCGGCAAGCGGAAAGATGGGAATGACGGCGGGCAGTTCTTCGGTTGTCCACTGGTTCAATTCCTGGCCCATGCGGTTTGTTGTCCTCAATCGGGCGGGGGGTCAGGAAAACAGGATCGAGGAAAGTTTGCGTCTGCCGCCCATGGTGACTTCATGCTTTGGGCCGAGGGCTTCGAAGATTTGCAGCAGCATCTCACGCGCTGCTTCTTCGTTCCAACTGCGCTCGCGCCGTACGATTTCCAGCAGTTCGTCGATGGCCTCTTCGTTTTGCGCTTTGGCGTAATGCGCCATGGCGAGGTCATATCTTGCTTGATGGTCGTTTTCGTTGGCGTCAAGACGGGCGCGCATTTCTGTTTCGTCGCCGGATTCATCGGCCCGCTCAGCCAGCTCCACGGCTGCCCGGGCGCCCTCAATATAGGTATGAGTGGCGAGTTTTTCATCAACGCTGTCGAGAATCTCACGTGCGCCCGCTGCGTCGCCCATGCCCAATAGACTGCGCACCATGCCGGCCACAGCGGCGACTTCTTCCGGCGCATGTTTGAGGATTTGACTGAAAATATTGGCTGCGCTATTGAAATCCTGTTCCTCGAGAGCCTGGTGCGCTTGTTCCATAGCCTGTTCCACCGGCGTCGGGCCGATTGGCCCGGTTAGCTTCTCGACAAAACTCTTCACTTGGCTTTCCGATTGCGCGCCGACAAAGCCATCTATCGGCTGGCCGTCCTTGAACGCAAATACCGCGGGAATGGATTGAATGCGCATCTGCATGGCGATTTCTTGGTTTTGGTCGATGTCGACCTTGACCAGCTTGACCTTGCCCTGGGTCGCGTTGACGATCTTCTCCAGGGTCGGGCCGAGAGTTTTGCAGGGTTCGCACCAGGGAGCCCAGAAGTCGACGATGACGGGCTGCTCCATCGACGCTTCGACGACATCGGCGGCGAAAGTTTGGGTGGTGCTTTCCACAACTGCGCTTGGCGCGCCCGCATTCTGTCCGATTAACTCTTCCATGCCCGCTCCATAATGTTCATCGTCCCGTTGTTAGCGCTATTTTATCACAGGCGCAATTACGGGTCGGTTTCTCCGCCTAGCGGAAATTTCAGATTGCCCACGTCGTGGCCGCAAGCAGCAATAAAGCGGCGCAGATCATCCGGCGTTATCGCCGTCGTTGCGTCATTTCGCAAAGGATGAAAATTGACCAATTCGGCGGCCATTATGTCGGCGTCGAGGAAGACCCGCACTTGCTGTTCTGTATCGTTTATCAGTCCGAACGGCGTGACCGCACCAGGTGTGACTCCTAGCACTTTTTCCAACAGCTCGGCCTTGCCGAACGAAAGCCGCGCTGCGCCCATCGCATTTTGCAGTGCTTTGATGTTCACCTCGCGGCCATCCAACATGACGGTCAGCCAGAGCTGGCCCTTTTTGTCCTTGAGAAAAAGATTCTTGCAATGGGCGCCGGGCAGATGGCTGCAATGGAGTTGGACTTCTTCAACCGTGAAAACAGCCGGGTGGCTATGAGTCTCAAAGGAGATGCCCAATTGGCGAAACCGGCTAAACAATTCTTCTCTGTCGAAGGGCATGGTTCTATGCGTTCACAACGGTTGACGAATCGACGTCTTGCCATGATAACATTGAAATGCGAGACGGGGCTTGAATGACCCGCCGCATGACGTAATATCCTTGCCAGCCTGACAGGCTTAAACGCGGGTGTAGCTCAGGGGTAGAGCGCAACCTTGCCAAGGTTGAAGTCGTGAGTTCGAATCTCATCACCCGCTCCAATTTTTCAAGGGCTTGGCCGAATTCGGTTGAGCCCTTGTTCATGTCGCACGCCCCAGCGCGTCGGCGAGAAAATCGAAAACCCGGCGCACACGGTGACTGGTCTTCAGTTCCGAATGGGCAGTCAGCCACACCGGCAAGGTGGGCAATTCGGCATCCAACGGAACTCGCATGACGCCGGGTTCGGCCTCGCCGACGGAGATTTGATTAAAGCCGATGCCATAGCCGGCAACGACCATGCGCCAGCAGACAACCTGATTGTCGCAGCGGAATGAAAAGAAGCGGCGGCCGACATCCAGCCCCGCTTCGCGAAAGCCTCGGATTATCTGGTCGCCGCGGTCATAGCCGATAAAGTCGTGATCGTGGAAATCTTCGATTGATTGCGGCACACCGCGCTGCGCCGCATAGCTCTTAGCCACGAACATGCCAAGCCGGAGATCGCCGACCCGGCGCGTAAAGACGTCCGCCTGGGTCGGCCGGTACATGCGAACAACAATGTCGGCTTCGCGCTGCAACAGGTTCTCCGTGCGGTCGGAGGCGACCAACTCAATTTCGATCTCAGGCTCGGCGTGGCGCAGCGTGGTGAGTATCTCGGGCAGGATGTAGGTCGCGACGATGTCGCTTGCCGTCAGGCGGATGGTGCCGGCGATCGCTTCGGCCCGGCCCTCGGCGGCGAGCGAAAGCCGCTGGGCGGCCTCGGCCATCAACTCGGCATGCTCGAGCAGTTCAATGCCGGTCGGCGTGAGTTCCAGCCCGCCGGCAGTGCGTTCGAAAAGGCGCACACCGAGGGCCGTTTCGAGAGCGCCGACATGCCGGCCCATGGTCGGCTGACTGCCGCCGAGGGTGCGCGCCGCGCCGGACAGCGAGCCCTCTCCTGCGACCGCGATGAAGCTTTGCAGCAGGCTCCACTCGAACGCCATAATATCTCTGGTCCATACATATATGAATATGAGAAAGGCAAATTACATTATTTCCGATCGAAATACGAATGGTAAACTTAGCTCAATCGAGCCAATCGAAAGTAGGAAGGGAAGCGAAATACCACGAACAGTCATTATTCTCGGCGCCAACGGACGTTTCGGCCGCGCCGCAGCTGGCGCCTTTCTCACCGCCGGCTGGCAGGTGCGGAACTTTGCCCGCTCTTGCTCGGAGGAACCGACGGCAATCGAGTGGATTGCCGGCGATGCCTTCGATGCCGAGGCGCTGGCCGGCGCCGCACGCGGCTGCGACGTCATCGTCAATGCGCTGAATCCGCCCTACAGCCGGTGGCAGCGCGACCTACCGCGGTTAACGGCCAACGTTATCGCCGCCGCTCAGGCGTCCGGCGCCACGGTGATGATTCCGGGCAATGTCTATCATTATGGCGCCGCCATGCCGGCGCGCCTGGCTGAAAATACGCCAGCGGCTCCGACCACCCGCAAAGGCCGCCTGCGCGCTGAGATGGAACGCGCCTATTCAGATGCGGTTGCGGACGGCGTGCGCACGATCATCCTCCGCGCCAGCGATTTCATCGAGCGCCAAAAGACCGGCAATTGGTTCGACAGCTATATTGCCGCTCGCGTCACTGAAGGCCGAGTTATGTATCCCGGCCCGCTCGATCGCACCCACGCCTGGGCCTATTTGCCCGATATGGCGCGTGCGATGACGGTGCTGGCGGACAGGCGGGTTGGATTTGCCGCCTTCGAAGAATTCGGCTTTGCGGGATATGCCCTCACCGGACGGATGCTGGTCGATGCCATCGCACGTTCTGCTGGGCGGGAATTGACCGTCAAAGGATTGTCGTGGCCGATGATCCGGTTACTCGGCCTCGCTATGCCGCAGATGCGCGAAGTCGCAGAGGTGTCTTATCTATGGCGCCGGCCGCACGCCATCGATGGCGCCAAGCTCGCCACCGCGTTGCCCGAGTTTCGCGAAACGCCATATAAGGCCGCGATCGCCGAGGCGCTCGCCTAATTCAAACTAGGCAAGGGGGCGAATCAGACGATTTCACTAATCCGCTCCGGCGCCGATAATTGCGTCGGCGTCGATTTCCACCAAATAGGCGGGATCGACCAGTGTCGAAACGCCGACCAGAGTCGAGCACGGAAAATCGCCGGTGAAGAATTCACGCCGGGCGGCGAGAACCGCCGGGCGGTGGCGTATGTCTGTGAGATAAATGCGCACGCGCGCTACGTCGTTCATCTTGCCACCGGCCGCTTCGAGGTAATGCTGAATATTGCGGAGGATCACCCGCGCCTGCTCTCCGGGATCGTTGATGCCCAGCACCTCGCCGTCGGTGGACAATGCAACGAAGCCGGAAATAAACACTTGATCGCCGCAGCGGTTGCAATTGGACCACAAGCCGGGGTCCGGCTCTTTGACATGTTCGCTCAACACACGCTCTAGTTTGGCCATGATTTTCTCCTCGCTGGCGGTTAGGCGGACTCTTCGAAATTGGCTGGGAAATCTTCCGGCACACCCGGTCCTCAAACATAGAGCGAGTCTTCGAGCGGCCAGTCCTTGGGCTGCCACGCCATGTCGGCGGGGATGTAGTCGATATCGCAAAAATACTCGGCCAGTCCGTTCCACGGGTCGCGGATGTAGTGAAAGAAGTTCGAGCCAATCACATGGCGGCCCAGCCCCCAGCCGTTGCGATGGCCCTTGGCGATCATTTGGCAGCCGCCAAGACCGACCTCGTCGACGTTCGCGACTTCGAAACTGGCATGGTGGAAGCCCAGCCGCTCGGCTGCCAGAAACGCCAGTACATGATGATCGCTGCCACCGGGGACATGCAAAAACGCCACCATATCCTGTGCACGGTCGCTCAATTTCATGCCTAGCACACGGGTATAGAATTCGATTTTGGCCTCAATATCCGTCGTGAACGAGAGTAGATGACCGAGGCGGCGCGGCTTGACGACGGTGTCACGGGCCGGAAATCCACGTGTGCCGCGACGCTCGACATGCCCCGGGTTATTAATGCGCCATTCCGGCGCATCGGCCCACGGCGCCGACTCGGCGACTGAGAGGTTAATCAACACACCCTCCGGGTCGCGGAACCAGAGGCCCTCACCAGGCGCCAACGCCGGCGGATCGAGCAACTCTGTGCCGTTTGCTTCGAGCGCCTTTTTCAGCGTTTCAAGCCCGGCGGTATCGGTGCCAAGACTAATATGATGCATCTGTCGGCGCGCGCCTTCGACAAGGACGATTTGATCTTGGTCCCGCCCGGCGCAGCGCAATGCCAAGCGATCTCCCCGGTCCTCAGCTTCGAGTCCGAAATCTTCATAGAATCTTCCGCCGAGCGCCGGGTCGGGCACTGCTAGGCAAAAATGCTGCAACGATTTAACGGCCATGGTCCTCTTCCCTCGCATGCTCGGCGAAACTACACCGGCGATCCGCATCGCCGCGCCGGTGCCGCCGCTGTGTCGTAAGATATTCCTGGTTCGGTAAGGCCGCAACCGGTGCGAGTCCAAGGTAGAGATTGCACCGGAATTGCCCAGTCCGATGCATTAAGATCCGCCGCAACCAAGTTGATTGGAAGTGAATTAGATGGCGCGGTTGGGGAACCGGCCCGGTTTAACAAGCACAATGACGCGTGTGCCGCTCCTGCCAACCGCGTTGCCCCAGCCCGTCGTTTCCCCTGGCCGCCGGACTTTTACTGTGCGGTTCCGCACTACTTTTGCTGGTCATGGCGGCAACTGACAGCGGGTGGTTTTTCAATGCCAGCCTGGACGATGGCGGTTTGGCCCTGATCGGTATCACTTTCGTAAACGCTATATTTTAGATTTTGGTTTTCGAGATAATTCGTCTCGCCGGTCCAGATTTCTTCGCTAGTTACAATTACATCTCACCGCTGGCGGGCATCGGGTGGGCCGTGCTGATTTTCAGTGAGCGCCACTGCCTGTGGATGTGGGGCGCGCTTGCACTCATGTTTGCAGAGTTGTTTCTGGTCAAGACGTGGACAAAAATAGCGCCGGTAAAATCATAAATAGTTTTGTGCAAAAGGTTCAGAGCAGCAGATTGTCACGTTCCAGCCCGAGCGCGACGCGGCTACACGTGGCCGTGTCGAAATCCCATCTCTGATTGACGCGCCCGCCTTACTCGGCGGCGCGTTGGGCGTCGGCGCGCACCATGCCAATTTCTTTGATACGCTCTTGTGTGTAGACATCGCTCCACATGTCATAGGAAAACTCGGAGCGCAGGCGCCTGGCGTTCTTGTTGATCTCGATATTCACCGTCTCGCCGCCCTGGATGATCTCGCGGATGCGCGTGCGGTCCTGTAGCACTGAGATATCGGCCAGCGGATCGCCCTCGATAACCAAAACATCGGCCAACCTACCGGCCTCCAACGC
>Ga0114993_10003054_pt1 | contig 17757 bp, 17 predicted proteins | sample ArcticOcean_MG_C_FD_87042 | JGI IMG/M metagenome (GOLD analysis project Ga0114993, IMG submission 87042) | Marine microbial communities from western Arctic Ocean - ArcticOcean_MG_CB2_150 | ecosystem: Environmental > Aquatic > Marine > Oceanic | place: Arctic Ocean: Canada Basin | collected...
AAGATTAATTTAAATAAAATAGGTCCTTTTTTTCAACTCCAAACTAATGTAGATAATTTTAAACTCACTCCAGACCAAGATATGAAGAATGACAATACATGGACAGGTTATGGAAAACTTTTTGTTAATGGGAAGTTTATTACAAGGATTTATAATAAGTATTTATTTTTAAAAAGTATTCCAATCGGAGAGAATGAAATAAAAGTAATTCTTAGTAGCAACATGGATGCAGATCTAACATATAGGAATGAAATTATAAGTGATAGTATAATTATAAGATTCCCTGAATATAACTTTGCAGAGGCAAGATCGAAAGCATATAGTTTATATATACAGTGTGAGTTTTCTGATAATGGCCAACAAAATAAAAAGAAGCTTGCCAACAAAGGGTTGAAAGTTTCAGAATCTTCAAAATTTTTACAATGTCGCCATGATAGCCAAAAGAACACGCTTGATTCTTTTAAGAAAGAGATGAGCAAAATTCAATTAACTCACTATAAGATTACCTTAGATGCTTTTCAAAAACGTATTAAATTATGGAAGTCATTTGAGAATAATGAAATTAATATTTCTGATGCAAGAAAAAAAAATACTCTGATTGAGAGTAATATTGATATACAAATGCAAGAAAAAATATTACAGGGGTCTAAAAAATAATTATGGATTATGATTTTATGGCATTATTTTTAAATGCTTATCAAATAACTTCAAAGGTAATGTTTCCAATTTTAATCTTTATATTAATTTTATTAATTAAAGACTTGAGTAGATATGGAAAAGTTTCAGAGCAAATAAAATTTAAACTCAATGATTTAAGTGAATCTATAGAGTCTACAGGGTTTAAGAAAAATGCGAATGAAAAAGATTTTTCATATATAGAAAGATATTTATCTAAAAAAAAGAAATAAAAGATTAAAATGACTTAATGAGACTGAATACTTTTTCTGCATCTAAATCATACATGCAAATATTTTTTGGACAACTTTTTATAACATCAGTATCAGAACATGGGCTGCATTTTAAATTTAAAGATGCAATTCTTATATTGTTATTATCAGTTTTGAAAGGCGAGGATTGAAATGAATTTGTTGGTCCATGAATTGAGACAATATTTTTTGCTGCTGCGCCAGCAACATGTGCACTGCCGCTATCGGTTGTCACAACACAATCTGATAATTTCATAATACTTATTAATTCTGAAATTGATGTCATGCCAGATAAATCAAAGACTCTTTCATTAAGAGGGTAAAAGGTTTTAAAATGTTTTTGCTCACCTTCATTCCCTACAAGCAGTATATTTAGAATTGTTTCATTGATAATCTTAGTGATTAGTTTTTTCCAATTACCCTCAGGCCATGATCTGTAACCTCTATAATTTTTATTACCAACATGACTATTAGTTGGACAAAGCACTATATATTTTTTATTAACAGGAAATTTATTTTTTATATTATTAATGTCTTCTCCTACAATTGATGGTTTGGCTTGAGTTTTATCATATTTATCATAAAAACTGTCTAAAACTCTCAACTGATGATTAACTCTATGTTCTTTGAAGATATCATCATTAATAAATTTATATGGCATTCCAATTTTTTCTCGTGATCTGGAATATTTAACAATATCATTAAATTTATTGCCAATTTCAAGATTCAGAATCAAATCAAAAGGATGAAAAAAGGAATCTAATATAATTTTAAATTTATCTATATTTAAAAAAAATGGTAGTTTTGTATGTCTGAGTGAATAAACCTTTTTTACTCTATTATCAAATTTGAATAATTCACAGATTTCTGGCTTAGATACCCAATATATTTCAACTGATGACCCATATAACTCAATTAATGGCTTGATGACTGATGTTGCGTCAATCGTATCACCCAAGAGTCCACATCTTATCACTAAGACTTTTTTATTTTGTTTTATCATGGTTTCTAGTTTAAAATATATCCTAAATTACATATCAACTTGTAGTTATATTTTAACTAATAAAGGATTCAATTAAAACTTATGGCTCACTGGATTAGATTTGATTATAAAAATAATGAATGTATTGGTATACAAAAAGGTAAAAAAATAGAGATTTACAATGGAGATATATTTGATAATCCATCAAAAACAGAAATAGTTGTCGACATAAATGAAACCGCTCCGCTGAACCCATGCAATCCATCAAAAATTATAGCTCTGTGGAATAATTATAAAACATTAGCTGGTGAAAAAGGTTTGTCTAAACCCAATAACCCGCTTTATTTAAATAAAGCTATATCATGTATTTTGGAACCTGGTAAAGATATAGTAAGACCAAGATTTTATGATGAAGCAATTTTTTATGAAGGCGAATTAGGGATTGTTATAGGCAAGTATTGCAAAGATATAGAAGCTGATAAAACCAAAGATTATATTTTTGGTTATACCTGTATAAATGATGTTACAGGAATGGATATTGTGAAAAAAGATTCTAGTTTTGATCAATGGACAAGGTCTAAAAGTTTTGACACTTTCGGCGTATTTGGACCCTGTATAGCAACTGATATAGATCCAATGAATCTACAAATTCAATCAAAATTAAATGATAAAGTGGTACAAGATTATAATACTAGCGATATGTTTTTCAATGTTTATGAAATTGTAAGTTTTTTGTCAAAAGATATGAGCTTGTACCCCGGAGATATTATAGCTTGTGGAACTAATGCTGGCTTAGGTCCAATGAATCATGGTGACACAATTATTGTGAGTGTTGAGAACATAGGCTCAGTTACTAATAATCTCAGTTAACTTTGTTATCTACGTTTCCAAATATCTGAAGACCCTTCTGGTCGTGGATCAGGTTTATCATCATACTCAATATTTTCATGTCCATTGTAAACGAGAAAATGTTTACCCTTAGCTCTGCCTATTAATGTGACGCCAGTTTCTTTAGAAACATTAAGACCCATTTCTGTAATACCCGATCTTGATATTAAATAAGGAATATTCATTTGTGCGACTTTAATTACCATTTCTGATGTTAATCTCCCGGTCGTGTAGAATATTTTATTGTTACTATTAACATCATTCAGCCACATATTGCCAGCTATAGAGTCAACAGCATTATGCCTTCCAACATCCTCTATGAAATCTATAATTTTTTTGTCATCACAAATTGCACAACCATGTACTGCACCTGATTGACGATAAATCTCATTTTTATCATGTAGAAGTTTTAATAAGCTATATATTGTTGATTGATTAAGTTTTTTTGAAGTAATCTCTTTATTTTTCAAATCATCCCAAACACCACCAAATGTTGTTCCCTGGCCGCATCCAGAAGTAACAACTTTATGGGTTAATTTATTTTGGAAATCTTTTAAGGGGGCAATGGTTTTTACAGCAGCTGAATTTACATCCCAATCAACATGCACTGACTCAAGTTCTGATAAATTATCTATAAACCCTTGATTTCTTAAATATCCAATTACCAATGATTCTGGATAGTGGCCAAGTGTCATGAGCGTCACAACTTCTTTCTTATTAACATAAATTGTTAATGGTAACTCCCCTGTAACTGGAAAATTCTTTATATTATTATATTCATCTCGTACTTCAATATTTTGAGTGTCAGGTCTCATAGAGTTCGTGATAAAAGGTCTTTTTGTTTTATTCCCAACCATTATCTGTTAAATTATATTACAAATTGACTGGTTAAACGATGAGATTTTTTTTAATTCCTATACTCTTGATTTTTACACTAAACGCTCATGCAGAAGTAATGAGGGTAGTAATTTTAGGGTCAGGAACTCCAAGACCAAATATTGAGAGATTTAGTCAATCAATACTTATTGAAGTTAATGATGAAAAATTATTATTCGATTCTGGCAGGGGAACAGTAATTAGACTTAATCAAGCAAATATTCCTCTTAAAGAAATTAAAAAAGTTTTCCTAACGCACCTTCATTCTGATCATATTATTGGTTTATCAGATATTATCATGACAGGATGGATTTATCAGAGAGATGGAACTCTAAATATCTATGGACCTAAAGGTACAACTGGGCTTGTAGACAATTTAAAGAAAGCATATTCAGAAGATATTTCAATACGCACAGTTCCACCAGAAAATCATAGTCTTGAAGGACTAAAAACAAAAGTAATAGAAATAGAAGAAGGTCTAATTTATCAAAAGGAAAAGTTAAAAGTTTATGCTATTAGAGTTGATCATGGAGGGGGAGTAAAAAATGCTTTTGGATATAAAATTGTAAATGATGATCAATCTATCGTTATATCGGGTGATACGAATTATTCTCCTAACCTTATTAAACACGCAAAGTATTGTGATGTATTAATACATGAAATTGCATCTGCACCTGAAAAATTAATAAAGAAAAATGCAAAAATACAAGGTCTTATGAATTATCATACTACTCCAGGTGAAATGGCCAGGGTTATTGAGAGCGTGAAACCCAGATTAACAATTTTAACTCATATTCTTGCTTTGGGCGGGGTTAGCGAAGAAAATATTGTCAAAAAAATAAAAAACCTAAATAAGAAAAGTTATAAAATCATCATGGCATATGATCTTATGGCAATAGATGTAAAAAAAGATATTCAAATATATTCTTTAGATTACTCAGATGACCCAAAAAATTAAACCTCAATTAATTGGCATATTAAATATTACTGAAGATAGCTTTCATGATGCTGGCAAATATCTTAATGCAGATAAAGCAATGAAACAAGTAGACGATATGGTTCTCCATGGTGCAAATATAATTGATATAGGAGCTGAATCTACTAGATCAGGTTTTAATAATATAAGTGAGCAAACCCAGCTTCAAAGAACCATGCCGTTAGTCGAAGAAATTAATAAGAATTATGCTGACATAGAAATAAGCATAGACACTAGATCAAGCGTAGTTGCGCATGAAGCACTCAAGAGAGGGGCTTCAATAGTAAATGATGTTTCATCTGGTACTTATGATTCAAGAATGCTAAATGTTGTATCTGATTTTGATGCTAAAATAATTCTTACTCATATGCCTGAAGAACATCAAAATAATAAAATTATTGATTCTGATGACATAATAAATGATATTAAAAAATATTTTAATCAGAGAATATCTGAAGCTATTTCCTCAGGTATTTCCGAAAAAAATATTATAGTTGACCCAGGTATATCTTTTGGAAAAAGTGGTGAAGATAATATTGAAATTATTAGGCATATAGGAGGTCTTGTTAAAGAATTTGAAAGAGTATGTTTAGGTGTGAGTAATAAAAGATTTGCATCAAGTATATTTAATCAATTTAAAGATGAAGATATGTATATAGCTTCGCTAGCTATTACAACTTTTGCTACATACAAAGGTGTTATGTTTTTACGTGTACATGAAATCGATGCCAATAAAGATGCATTAGAAGTTGCATGGAAAACTTGCACAACGACTTAGTTTTTAGCTTTAATCATCTACAAAGTGAAGCCAGCCCGTAGCGATATATTTTTCATGGTCTTCGCTGATTTGGCCTTTATGTGTATGCGTCCAATCTGTCGGCCAAAATAATGTCAACCCTTTTTTAGCAGGAGAAGTTACCTTTTGATATAAGAACTCTGTACCACCACCTGGAACATCATTTAGATAAGTCATCCAAACTAAAAGCCTTTTATTATTTGAACTTCTTTCACAATGCCAATCTTTATAACCTTGACCTGCTTTGTAATATTGTATATTCCAATTATTTGTAAGAGTGAATCGACTCATGCGAGTAAGCATTTTGTATTTCTCTTGGTATACGCTTAAAGCAGATTGAAGAGCAGATACATATTCTGTAACAATGGCATTATCCTCATGAGGAGTAATGTGTAAATCCATTGAGTCCTTAATGTCAGGATCTATAACCGCTCCCTCATTTCCACCTACAGTCCCCGGCGCAGCATCAATATGATTTTCTTTAAAATAATCTATTAAATCGTCGCAAATTTTTTCTGAAATATAAACGCCAGTTATAAAACTTTCAAAAGGAAAATCATGTTCTTTTAGATTGCTCATACACAAATACTATAATAAAAGTTATAAAATTCCCATTAATGTTTGTTCAAGGTTTTTGGCAAATAATTCATTGTTATGAATTTTTTCAAAATTATTTTTTGCAGTAAGCTTATCAAGTAACCTTGCTCTCACCTTCTCATTTATACATAATTCGATGACCTTTTCTTTATAACTTATAAAATCTTCACAACATAATTCATCTAACCCAAGAGAAAGAAGTAAACTTGTGGAAACTCGAGAAGCAAAATGACTCCCTGTTTTGGTTACAACTGGAATACCTGCTTGAAGGGCATCAATAGTTGTTGTGTGTCCATTATAAATACGTGTGTCAAGAGCAACATCAGCTAGTTTTAATCTTTCTATATGTTTTTCTCTTGAAAGCTTTTCTGCAAATATGAGCCTCTTCTCATCAATGTTCTTCTTCTTTATGTAGTTAGAGAGATTTTGTTGCGCCACTTTGTTGTCATCGAGTAGCCAAAGGATTGAATCAGGTAATTCTCTTAAGATTTCAATCCAACAATCAAAGGTGGTCTTATCTAACTTAAAGGATTGATTAAAACAGGCAAGGACAAAAGCATTTTTTGGAAGAAGATGTTCGCTTCTGGTGGTTTTAGTTTTAGAAAAATTTGATAACCCATCGTTTATTTGATAACAATTAGGCAAATACAAAAACTTTTCTGTATAGAAAGGCTGATGTTCTTCAGGTGCAACAATTTTATCTGTCAGAATATAATCATAAAAATTATGACCAGAGGTTCCAGGGAAACCCAAATAAGATATAATATTTTTTGCTGGTTTAGCCTTTAGTATATTAATTCGATTACGCGATATAATTACAGTAAGATCTATTAAAACATCAAGTTTGTATTCTTTGATAATCTCAGCAGCTGATGTATCAGTAATTTCTGTTATGTCAAAAAATTTATATACATCTTCTTTTAACTTTTCCTTAATTTTTTCATCATGACGGAAAGAAAATAAAAAAATATTAAATTTCTTAGAATTATGTGATTTAAATAAATTTTTGATTAAGTGGTAAGTAGGATGGTTTCTAAATTCACCACAAATATAACCAATTTTAATTTTTTCTTCTTCGGGACTTGAAACCTCTGCGCCGCCCCCTACCATACCAAATTTTGATGTCGTCTCAAATTTTGTATAGTGCTTGTTAGCATATGACGAGGCTATTTTGAAGTTAGCAGCTAAATCTTCAGATCTGCTTACACCCATAAAAGGATGTTCTTCGCCGTTCCCAACCATATCATCTAATTTATTTTGAATTGATATCATGTCCTTCCAATTACATATGTTTTGATAAATTCTGAAAAGGACGACTAATGCTTTTTTATTATTTTTATCAATTTTTAAAATAAAATTAATATGATCTTTTGCATCATTATATTCTTCGGTTCTCTCTAATGCCAATGCTGCATTGTAATGTGCATCAATATAATTTGCGTCTATTTCTATCGCTTTTGCTGAATGAGAAATAGATAATTTTAATGCATTAGCATCAAGATATACAACCGAGAGATTATTATAAGCTTCTTTTGACTCTTTTATTTCTAAAGCTTTTTTATAATAGTTTTCAGCTTGTTTAAGACGGCCTCTATGTTTATGTATATTTCCAATATTAATGATTAAGGAAGACTCATTAGGGTAGATCTTAATTGCACCTAACAGTATTTTTAATGCAGAATCATATTCCTCAGATTCTAGATGCTTCTTAGTATCAGAAATAAATTCTTCTAAAGTTTTTTTTGCATTCATAATTTTTTAATGCTTCAGGCTTTTTGAAACCCGCACTGCACAAAATTTAAATTCTGGAATTTTAGCATCAGGGTCTAGAGCAGCATTTGTAAGAAGATTTGCCGCAGATTCGACATAACAAAAAGGAATATATATTTGACTAGGTTGCAAGCCATCATCTCTCCTTATATAGACATCTATCTTGCCTCGTCTTGATTCAACTGTAATCAAATCACCTTCATTAACACCTAGTTTTTTCATTTCAGCAAGACACATATTGGCAACTGGATCAGGTTCTATTTGATCTAACATACTTGCTCGTCTGGTCATTGAACCAGTATGCCAATGTTCAAGCTGTCTGCCGGTAATCAATATAAAATCATATTCATTATCTGGTAGCTCATCAGCATTTACTAAAGGCGAAGGTATGAACTGCGCTAATCCATCATCTGTTGGAAATGTTTCTGTAAAAATTATAGGTTGCCCCGGATCTTTTGATGATGTACAAGGATAGGTTACAGAATGATCTTTTTCTAAACGTTCCCATGTAATACCAGATATACTTGGCATGCATTGTGTCATTTCTTCAAACACATCTCTAGGCCCCGAGTAGTCCCAATTTAATCCCATACCATGAGCAATCTTTTGAATTATCCATAAATCTTGCTGAGCATCACCTGGTGGGTTGACAGCCTGCCTTCCGAGCTGAACCCTTCTATCAGTATTTGTAAAAGTCCCAGTCTTTTCAGGAAAAGCAGATGCTGGAAGTATTACATCAGCATAAAGAGCAGTTTCAGTAACAAAAATATCTTGAACCACCAAATGATCAAGAGAAGACAGAGCTTTCCTTGCATGATTCAAATCAGGATCAGACATAGCTGGGTTTTCACCCATTACATATAAACCAGTAAGATTTTTAGAAATTACTTGATTCATGATTTCTACCACTGTTAAACCAGGTTTTTTGTCCAACTCCGTTTTCCAAAATTTTTCAAAAAAATCATTAACTTTAGGATTATCTACTCTTTGATAATCTGGGAAAACCATTGGAATTAATCCTGCATCTGAAGCACCCTGAACATTATTTTGCCCACGTAATGGGTGCAATCCAGTACCTGGTCTGCCAATTTGTCCAGTCATTAATGATAGTGATATGAGTGCTCGCGCATTATCTGTTCCATGAATATGTTGAGATATACCCATACCCCAAAAAATTATTGATGCTGATGCACTCGCATAAATACGAGCAATTTCATTAATTTGAATGGGAGAGATACCGCAAATTTTTGACATCTTCTCTGGGGAATAATCCTTCAAATGTTCTTTTAATTTTTCAAAATCTTTTGTTCGATTATTTATAAAATCTTTATTAACAAGATTTTGGTCAATTATTGATTTCATAATTGCATTAATTAATGCAACATCTGTATCTGGTTTAAATTGAAGGTAATAATTAGCATGCCTTGCTAATTCAACCTTTTTGGGATCCATTACAATTAGAGTTTTGCCGTCTTTGGCTGCATTTTTCATAAATGTTGCCGCAACAGGGTGATTAACAGTTGGATTAGAACCAATCACTATAATTACATCAGCTTCAGTTACATCTGCCACTTGATTAGAAACTGCCCCAGAACCTATCATCTCTAGTAATGCTACAACTGAAGATGCGTGACATAATCTTGTACAATGATCAACATTATTAGTATTGAAACCAGTGCGAATTAATTTTTGAAATAAATAAGCTTCTTCATTTGACCCTTTAGCACAACCAAATCCAGCCAAAGCATTTGGGCCTTTTTTATTTTTTATGTCTTTAAACCCCTGAATTGTTTTTGTTAATGCGATATCCCAAGTTGTTTCTTCGAAAACATCAGATAATTTATTAAAATCAAAATTGCTCACATCAATATTCTTTGAGACTCCATTCTTTCTTATTAAGGGTTTGGTGAGCCTGCCTTCATTATTAATGTAGTCGAACCCATACCTTCCTTTAACACATAGACGACTTAAATTAGACGGACCATCTCTTCCATCGGTAAATAAAATTTTATTATTTTTAACATTATAAGTAAGTAAACATCCAACCCCGCAATATGGGCAAACGCTATCAACTTTTTTGTCAGGAATATTTAAACCAGCATCATTAGAGGGCATTAAAGCGCCTGTAGGGCATGCTTGGACACATTCACCACATCCAACGCATGTGCTATCACCCATTTGATCATCTAAATCAAAAACAATTTCAGAATTTATTCCTCTTTGGGCATATCCAATTACATCATTAACCTGTTCTTCTCTGCAAGCTCTAACGCATCTGGTGCATTGTATGCATGCATCAAGATTTACAGCAATTGCAGGATGACTTATATCATGTTTTTTTTGAACATTAGAAGGGAATCTGTGTTTTTGTATTTGTAGCTGGTTTGACCAGCTAGTTAGTTCACTATCCTTATCATAAACTTTCTCTGAGACATCAGCCGTAAGAAGTTCTAAAACTAGTTTTTGAGAATGTTTTGCTCTTTTGCCAGATGTGCTAATTATCATTCCATTTGTTATTGTTCTGGCGCAGGAAGGCTGAAGCGCGCGCTCTCCTTCAATTTCAACCATACATACACGACAATTCCCATCAGGCCTCATTCCTTCCTTGTAACATAAACGAGGAATACTGATACCATTTCTTTCGGAAATATCTAAAATAGTTTCTGTTGAATTACCTTCAAATTTTTTTCCATTGATGGTTACTGTCACCAATTGGTTTTCAATTATATCCTCAGGATTTGCTATCATTTTTAAGTTCCTTTGGAAAATATTTTATCACAGACTGAAGAGGGTTTGATGCCGCTTGACCCAACCCACAAATTGATGCGTCAGTCATTACTTTTGCAAGGTCAGACAGGAGAGGAATATTCCAATTAGTTTCTTTCATTAAAACAGAAGCCTTTGATGTTCCCACACGACATGGTGTACATTTCCCGCAAGATTCATGAAGGAAAAAATCCATAGTATTCGATGCAGCTTGAACAACAGTGTCATGGTTAGATAAAATTATAATTGCTGCAGAACCTATAAAAGAATCATAGTCATCAAGTGTATCAAAATCTAAAGGTATATCTCCCATTGATGACGGAAGAATTCCCCCCGATGCTCCACCAGGAAAGTAAGCATAGAATGTATGACCATCAAGCATTCCTCCAGCATATTCTTCAATTAATTCATTTACCGTAATTCCAGCTGGGGCTAGGTGAACGCCCGGATTTTTAATTCTTCCGCTCACAGAAAAAGATCGAAAACCTTTTCTTCCATGCCTTCCGTGAGACGTAAACCAATCAGCGCCTTTCTCAACAATATCCCTCACCCAATATAGTGTCTCCATATTATGAGAAAGAGTTGGCCTACCAAACAGACCCACTTGTGCAACAAAAGGTGGACGAAGTCTTGGCATACCTTTTTTACCTTCAATAGATTCAATCATCGCGGATTCTTCTCCACAAATATATGCGCCAGCTCCTCTCCTTAGTTCTATATCAGGCATTGAGTCCATGTATTTTTTTTGGAGCTCTTTTATTTCTTGAGACATTATTTCCCTAGCAGCGGCATATTCGTCCCTTAAATAAATATAAATTTTATCTACACCAACAACTTCAGCAGCAATCAACATTCCTTCAAAAAATCTATGAGGGTCAGACTCTAGATAATGTCTATCTTTAAATGTACCGGGTTCTCCTTCATCAATATTTACTGCAAGTAGTCTTGGTGAGGACTGTTCTTTTAGAATTCTCCATTTTTTACCAGCAGGAAAACCAGCGCCACCCAATCCTCTTAAATTTGAATTTTCAAGTTCTGACAATACTCTTTTTTTATCTATTTCTTTATTTTTAATTTTATCTAACAATGTATAACCACCATCAGAAATGTATTTTTTTAATTTTATATAATCTGGAATTTTTGGATAAAATGCTTTTGCATTAACTGCTTCTTTAACATTTTTAAGGTTGGCATTATCAATAGGATTAAATTTTACAACAGCAACGGGAGCTGATTGGCATCTGCCAATACAAGGTACTTTTTGGATACGCACCGTGCCTTTAAAATAATCATCTAAGTTTTTTGATAATTCATTTGCACCGTTAATCTCACAGGTAACAGAATCACAAACTCTAATAGTAAGGCTTTGAGGAATATCTTTTTCATTATTTATGACATCAAAGTGATGATAAAAGGTTGCGACTTCATAAACTTCAGTTTGAGAAATATTTAGCAAGCTTGCCAAAGCTGTCATATATTCTTTATTAATAAATCCAATTTGATCTTGAATTATATGCAGATATTCAATTAAATGGTCACGCCTATAATTATTAACACCCAATGTTTTTATTAATTTATTTTGAATGTCAAAGTTAACATTTCTTCCTCGATTTCTAAGACGCTTGTTCGCTTTGAGTTTATTTTTCCCGACCATTTATATGCTATCCTTGTATAATTAACTATATAATATTGTCATTATAAGTTCTTTGATTGACTAATCAAGTAAAGCTATTTAAGGCTTAAAGAAAGACAGGAGATTTTTATAATGGTTGACGAAAAAATATATGATGAAAAAGAAATACAAGCATACTTAAATGAACAATTACCACATTGGTTTTATGAGAATGGGTGGATAAGGAGAAAATATAAAACAAGCGGCTGGAAAGGGACTTTGATGGTGATTAACATAGTTGGTCATCTAGCAGAAGCAGCTTGGCATCATCCAGATATCTCCGCATCATATGCATTTGTTATTGTTAAACTTCAAAATCATGCTGCAAAAGGAATTACTGATAAAGATTTTATTCTTGCTAAAAAAATAGAATCAGTTGTGCAGTGGAAGCCTGGCGAAGAAGAGGGTACTCTTGAGGGCACACCCGAAGACCCAAGATTCAAATATATTAAATACGATTAGTTGATAAGTTTTTTTATTGCTCTTGTTATCTCTGTGTTTGGTAACCCATTAGGAATAATTTTTTTTACTATTAGATCTTTATCTATTACATAAAGGTTTGAGCTATGTTCAACTAAATAATTTTCTGATTGAGAATCTAACAAATTATAATTTATTTTAAAATATTTGCTAATTTTATCAATATTAAATTTATTAGATGATAATCCAATTATTCTCTCATCAAAAAACTTAACATATTGTTCAAGGATTTCAGGTTTATCTCTTTTATAATCAACACTTATAAAAATTGGCTGAATAAGAGTGGCATCTTCCCCAAGTTCTTTGAGAGTTTTTGAAATATCTAATAAAGCTGTTGGACAGATATCAGGACAATGAGTATATCCAAAAAAAAGCACAATTATTTTACCTTCAAAACTATTAAGTTTTAGTGATTTTAATTGAGTTGTTTGAAATTCAACATCACTAAATGCTTTACTAACATCTGGCATAGATTTACTTTCAATTGGATATGACATAGCCAAAATACATATACATATCAAAGTGTAATTATGTAGTTTTGAAAGAGAAACCAAATTATATATTTTATTTATCATTTCTTTAAAAATTTACATTTAACATTCATTCTTTTACATACACTATATTGTTTATCTTAAATACATGCAAAGCTAGACGATACATAAGTATTTTAGCGTTTTCTAATACAGATTAAATAGTTATAAAATAGTTTTGACTCATTGTTTAAGAGATATTAATATCAATCTAACGGGAATATTTTCCCTAAGGAACCCGGTTCCAGGATTAATGTATTCTGGATTAGAAATTAATTTTTACGGGGATAATCGTTCGATTTATCTGGGAGGTAAAGATGATCGGAAATATATTAATCAATCTGCGTTACTTGCTAGCGCCAGTGCTTATTATAGTTGCTGGAGTTGGTGTACTAATCGGCGGCGTTATGGCGTGGTTAGGCGTGATTTTACTTTTTGTAGGTATCCTTGTTGATATTGCTACAAAATTTGAATCAACAGGCGCAGGCTTTAACAAAGACGGTAGTGAAATCGGTTGGGCAACATTCCAAAACCTAACAATGTATTTCATGCTACCTGTATTTGTTTTGTTCCAACTAATAATGGCATGGAGACTTTATACATTCATGGCACTAGGTGGAGCTGAAGGCGCAGTCATAATGGACCTAGGTGCTGCACTTGGACTACCTGGAGTCATAGTTATGACTGAAGGTATTACAGCTGCTAACTTAATCGGTGCAACTCTATCATCTGGTATCTTTATTGGTATCGGTATCATATATGGACACGAACTTTCACATACCAAAGGTTTTGGTTTTATAATTTCGCGTACAATGATGGGGCTATCTGGTTCAGCGCATTTCTGTTATGCACATGTATACAACCATCATTTAGAACTTGGGTGTGAAGATGATCCTGCAACTGCTCCGCGCGGTCGCACAATCTATGGTCACTATCCACTTTCTTATTTTGGTCAATCAAAATTTTTATATAACATGGAAAAAGAAAGACTAGCTCGTATGGGCGTAAGCTTTATTTCATGGCAAAACCGTTGGATACGTGGCTATTTATTAGCTGTTCCTACAGTTGCTCTGTTCTTTATGGCAGGCGGCTGGATAGGTATGGCTTCTTTAGCTGTTATCTGGGGAATTTCAAACTTCGAATTAGAAGCTTTGAACTACCTAGAGCATTACGGTTTAATCCGTATAAAAGATCAACCTATTGATTATCGCCATAACTGGGATAATTCAACAGCTTTCACAAGTTGGTTCTTCATTGAAATTGGTCGTCAAGCTGACCACCATGATCGTGGCGAAACACACTTCTGGGAACTTGAAAATGTAGGTTGCCCTAATACTGGATGGGGATACTTTGTAGTGTTTACTATCGCATTAGTACCGCCAATATGGCATTGGTACATGCGTAAGAGACTAGCTGCATGGGATATGCATTTTGCTACATCTGAAGAACAGGGTATTGCTAAAAGAATCAACAAAGAAGTTGGTTATGAAGGCACACCTTTCATAGGCGATGTATTATCTGATGCTGGCCATGTTGATCTTGGAATGAGATCTGCTAAAAAGTAACCTTTTGTGGGTTTAAGTTGTAGGTACCCTTTTGGGTACCTACTCCTTTAACATAAGATTACAGTGAAATACGTATTTCATGTATTATAATAAAGAAGACCGGAGAAAAAGATGAAAGTTACATACAATGCAGATACATGTGTACATGCTGGGGAATGCGTTAAAGGCGCGCCAAATGTATTTAAAGTAGTTGATGGACAATTTGTGATTGACGCATCAGCTGATTCGGAAGAGAACATCAGAACAACAGTTGGCAACTGTCCTTCCGGTGCTCTTACAATTGAAGAATAATTCTTAGATTTGGTTTTAAGAATAAAAAATAAATCTTAATAATTAGGGGGTAATTATTATGGCAATCGGAGATCATTTAAGAGAGACGATAGACATACACGGTAGTCCGTCATGTCATCACACAAATGCTTGCTTAATAGCTGCAGGAGAAAAAGGCGTAGATTTAACAGGTCATGCTGAAACGGATTGGGGTCCATCTGGATCTATTCGTGGCATGTCACCTCTTGGAATCGGCCCTATACTTAAAGACCGTACATGTGTTGTTTATGGTGTAGTTGCTTGTTTATCATTTATCGATGATAAAGGCTTTGGACCATCACTTGTTCCTAGAAATGGCTTCACAAGAGCTCGTATGTTTCAAGAAATTGGTGTTGCAGCACAATGTAATCCTAGCGATGATTCATCATTGGCTTCTGCGTTAGATATACTTGAAGCAACTCTAAGTTCAGATTTAGCTAATTTGAAAGGCGACTATGTTGTTGGTCAATATAGCTTAGCTGACTCAGCATGGGCTGGAGTATGTCAAGTGGCAACAAACTCAGGCAAAGGAAACGCGGTTAGTTCTAGAGCTAAAGTAAACTCTTGGTTTGCTTCTGTTCAAACGCATCCATCAACAAGCAAAGAGTCTATTAATCCATTCTCTTGTATGTCAACAAAAGCGGATGCTGATAGCGGAACTTTAAGAGATATTCGTATTAACGCTGGTTAATCTTTACTAGTTGTTAAAGAAAATAATTAGAGACCTTAATAATTTATTGAGGTCTCTTTTTTTTTATCATATTATATGTACCTAACTAGATTAGGTCGTATATTTATAAAGGACTGTATCATTATGTTTAACATGTATAAATATTTGTGGTTTTTTGGAACAAAGCCCGTTGATGGCACAGTTAAAATCTTGCCGGCGAACAAAGAGGTTTTTGTTAAAAAGAATCAGAGTGTCTTAGAGGCAGCGTTAGCACAAGGGCTGGATTGGCCGCATGATTGTAAATTTGGAACTTGTGGCACATGTAAATGTAAACTCATTAAAGGTAAAATTAAACCAACTTCAGATTATTCTCAAACTTTATCAAAAGAAGAATTAGCAGATGATTATTTTCTAGCATGTCAATCAAGATTAACTATGGACAGTGAAATAGAAGTAGAGCTGGGTAATTTAACTAGAGTGCCACCAAAAACATGCAATGCTGTTATCAAATCATCTAATATGCTCACAAGCGACATAATGGAAGTAATTATTGAAACAGAAAAAGAGGTTGAGCACAGCGCAATTCCTGGAATGTGGGCAGAATTATCTTCTCCTGAATTAGATAGGCCAAGATCTTATTCGTTCGCAAATGCTCCTAAAAACGAAAACCCCAGGGAGTTTACTTTTTTTATTAGAAAAGTCCCTGGCGGAAAATTTACAGAGTGGTTATTTAATCCAAAAAGAAATAAGGAAGACTGTGTAACCATAAACGGTCCATTCGGATCATTTTATTTGAGAGATAAATCAACACCAATTGTTTGTATTGCTGGAGGAAGTGGTCTTGCTCCAATAAAATCACTATTAGAGGGTGGCGTTTTAGATCAAATAAAAAGAGATGTTGTTTTTTTATTTGGAGCCAGAACACAAGATGACCTTTATTGTGTAAAAGAATTAGAAAATATAAAAAATAATTGGAATAAAGATTATAAATTTGACTTTGTTCCAGTATTAAATATGGAACCTGAGGAAAGTAATTGGAAAGGTGGCAGAGGTTTTGTAACAGATTATTTTGAAAAAGAATATATTGAAAAAAATAAACTAGATATTTCAGATTGGCAAGGTTATTTGTGTGGACCACCTCCAATGGTTGATGCAGGTGCAGATTTATTGAAAAAATATGGGATCAAAAGTGATGAAATTTTCTTCGATAAGTTTACAGATTCTAGTAATTTATAGTTAATCTAAAAATGGTAAAAACATTGGTATAATTGTTTACAAGAGGTATAAATTGTAATACCTTGATAAGACAGTTAGTTCATATATACATATTAATATATAACTAAATGCTAATAAAGTGGAGGAAAAACTATGGGATTTCTATTCGGTAAAACAGCTCAGGGCACTTATGTCATGATAGCTTTTTGGATAGCCTGTTATTACTTCTTCAGCAGTATGTTCCCAATGTGGCACTTTGCTCCAGGTTCAATGCCTGGCTTAGCTGGCTGGCCAGTTGCTCTTTTAATAGGTTTCCTATTAATTGTTGCAAACATGATAAGTGTATACTTATTTATAAAGGTTGCTGGTAATAGACCATGGGAATGGTTTGAAGATGGAACATACGGACCAGGTGATGAGGGGTAAAAGAATTTAACTACCAGATTTTTTTAAATTCTGGCGGTTGAATAAACGCTAACTATCAATGTTGATAATTAGCATAAAACAATAAGAGTCTTTATAAGGGGACCACAGAGGGGGAGAAAAAAATTCTTTAATGACGATAGTCGTCATTTTCCTTCCAAGTCATATAAAAGACGTTATTTATATATATATAAAGAGGAAATAAAATGAAAAACAAAAATAGAAGCGATTGGAAGCTTGGATTAGCGGTAGGTACAGCCTTATCGTTAGGTTCAGGTGCTGCAGTTGCCGGACCGCATGGGTTTGATCTACATAA
>Ga0114993_10003055_pt1 | contig 17748 bp, 19 predicted proteins | sample ArcticOcean_MG_C_FD_87042 | JGI IMG/M metagenome (GOLD analysis project Ga0114993, IMG submission 87042) | Marine microbial communities from western Arctic Ocean - ArcticOcean_MG_CB2_150 | ecosystem: Environmental > Aquatic > Marine > Oceanic | place: Arctic Ocean: Canada Basin | collected...
CCGGAGTAAAAACCAATTAGTGGTATTATTGTATGAACTAAACCAAAGACAAAACCTCTAAGCCAACCTTTGTCCTGTAACCATGCTATTTCTTCTATTAAATGTTCCATTATTTAAGCACACTTCTTACATAAAGTTGATATTTCAATTTCAAAATTTGAAAAGTCATATTTTTCTTTAGTTTTTAAATTATTAAATAGTTTAGAAAAAATACCTGGATTAATTTCCTCAGTTTTTTCACACTTTTTACAAATAGCTAACGCTGGATTATGTTTTTCTTTTACATCGCTATGACAAAGGAAATAGTTTTTGCTTTGATTAGATTTATGCACAACACCAATTTTTTGTAGATTTTTTAGTGAACGGTAGACTGTCATTGGCATGATATTTTTGTACTTTTGTAATTCTTTTAAAACATCATATGCGGACAAACCTTTAGTATTTTTTTTTAAAACTCCCAATACCTGCTGGTCATTTTTAAGCTTACATTTAATAATTTTCATATGTTATGTTATAACATAACGTAATTAAATGTCAAATAGTTAAAATACAACTTGACGAGAGTTTAAAATATTATAATTAAGGAAGTTTAACCTATTTGATTCTCGAAATAATTCTATTTTTAGCTAGATTAGTTTTTTTAAAAGCTTATATAGACAGTAATAATAAATTAAGTTTATGGAACTAACATTAGTTTACACAATCATTGGATTTGGTCTAGCAGGATGGTCAGTAATCGGTAATGATTCTATCCAAACATTAGGTACGTTTATTGCTTCCAAGCAAAAATGGTTTAAATGGTATACGTTAGCCGCAGCAGCATCATTTGCGATGATTGTTACTATAACTTATGGTTGGTGGACGCATGATGGTGATATTTCATACGGTCGATTAACAAGAATTCCTTATCAAGAAATCCAGTGGTACCACGCAGTGGCTCCTGGAATATTATTATTACTTACAAGAATAGGAATTCCAGTTTCAACAACTTTCTTGGTTCTGTCTGCATTTGCTTCAACAGTTGTTTTAGAAAAAATGCTTATAAAAAGTATTGTGGGTTATGGGTTGGCGGCAGGCGCAGCTTATGCTTGTTGGATTGTTATTTCTAAATTTATAAATGAAAAATTTGATGAAGTAACTGGTGAAGGTAAAATTGCTTTTTGGCGTAACTCAGTATGGGTTAGTTCGGCTTATCTTTGGGCAGCTTGGCTTTCTCATGATGTTGCAAACATTGCAGTTTATTTACCAAGACAACTAGATATTTGGTTATTAGCAGTTGTCCTAACTTATTTTACAATTCTACTTTTTTATATTTTTTACATCCAAGGTGGGCCAATACAAAAAGTTGTTTTAGATAAAACAGGAACAAGATATGCGCGGTCTGCAACTATAATTAATACAATTTATGCGGTTGTTCTTTATTACTTTAAAGAATTAAATGATTTGCCTATGTCAACAACTTGGGTTTTTGTAGGATTATTATGTGGAAGAGAACTTGCAATATCTACAATGAATAAAGAGTATAAATTTAAGTACGTGTTTCCACTTATTGGCAAAGACTTTATCAAAATGATTTTTGGATTAAGTATTTCTGTCGGTATAGTCTTGGCTATTCACTATGTTATTATTCCTGGTGGTTATGGCTTATAGTTTTATTAGTCGTTTTTAATCAACCATTAACCAATTCTTTTCTTAATTTTTAACTAATTAAAATAAATTTTTTTTTCAATTGATTAGCCGAATTGTCCACCCGTTCTGAATCTATAAATATATTTTGGTAGAATACTTTGAATTGTTGTTCCAGCGACCCCAAGATCTTTAAGTGTAGGATATTCTCCAGTGACTATATTATTATACTTTAAAAGCTCAACTTGGTCTGGGGTTAAAAGTGGATTGGGAAGCATTTGTAAAAAATACGATTGAAATCTTGCAACACTAAAGGGCAGTGGCAATAAGAATCTTTTCTTTTTTATTTCGGTTAATAGAATATCCATAAGCTCTTTAAAGGAATAATTTTCAGGCCCACCTAGCTCATAAATTTTAGGTTCATAATTATTTAACTCTAATGCTTTTACAATTGCTTTAGCAACATCACCAACATAGATGGGTGCAAATTTTGTTTTACCTCCACCTATTAAAGGAAGGATTGGTGAAAACTGCGCCAGAGATGCAAAGGTATTAAAAAATTTATCTTCTGGCCCGAAAACTATTGATGGTCTCAAAATTACTGATGGTTTAAAAGTATCTTTAATATTTTTTTCACCTTCATGTTTTGATTGCATGTATTGTGAACTATGTTTTTCTCTTATTCCAAGAGCGCTAATATGAATTAAATTTTTTATACCAAGTTCGTTACACAAATTACTTAATAGAAGAGGAAATTGTGAATGGATTTGATTAAATTTTTGTCTTTTTGTTTCGTACAAAATGCCAACAAGATTAATAACAAAGTCACAATCTTTTAAAACCTTTCTGACATCCTGCTCATCAAAAATATTTACTTTAAAGAGTTCTATCTGGCCTGGGCTACCCAAAGGTTTTAAATATCCTTTTAAATAGGGGTTTCGTGTTGCTGCCTTAACTCTATAGCCTAACTTCGTTAATTGGCGCATTAAATGTTTGCCTAAAAATCCCCCAGCTCCAAATATAGCGATTATTTTCTGATTATTTTGCATTTTTATAACATTAACATTATATATGAAATTAAGTATGACTAAAATTTATAAGTTTCAAGATGATATTTCAGTTGATGCTTTAAAAGAATTACAAAAACATTTGAGTCTCGCTGTAGATACTGAAGGCTCTGGTTTGCAAATTCCACATAGAGATAGATTGAGCTTAATTCAGTTTAGTACTGGAAATAATGACGCTTATATTATTCAACCAAACCCAAAAAGTTATAAAGCTCCAAATATTGTAGAAATTTTAGAAAATCCTAAAATTACAAAAATTGGCCATTATTTGAGATATGATGTCTCTGGATTAGAATACTTTCTAAAATGTAATATAAAAAATATTTTCGATACAAAAATAGCTAGTAAGCTATGTCGAACTTATTCGCAGAATCATGGTTTGAAAGATTTAGTGCAAGAATTTTGTAATAAAAAATTAGATAAAAGACTTGGCAGCAGCGATTGGAATAAAAGTTTAGACGAACTAACTGATGCTCAACTTCAGTATTGTAGTAATGATGTAATATATTTGCATAAAATAAAAGACTCTCTTCATAAAATGTTAGTCAGAGAAAACAGGTTAGAACTTTATGAAAACTGTATTCATTTTTTAAAAACGCGAATTAAACTTGATCAAAGTGGTTTTACAGAGGATATTTTTCAGCACTAATGAATAAAGATTTACAAATAGCAAAAAAAACAGTTTCAACTGAAATTCAAGCTTTAAAAAAACTTTCATCAAGTTTTGGCGCTTCATCTCAATTTTCAAAAGCAGTAAATTTAGTTTCTAAATTAAAAGGAAAATGTTTGGTGGTTGGTGTTGGCAAAAGTTATATTGTAGCCCTTAAAATAGCAGCGACACTATCTAGCCTCGGCACCCCAAGTGTAGCTTTTTCAGCAAATGACTTACAGCATGGCGGCCTGGGAGCGATTCAAAAAAATCATGATGCTTTGCTTGTATTCAGTGTTTCGGGAGAATCTTCAGAATTAAATAGCATACTAAGGTTTGCAAATAGATATAACATTCCAGTAATCGGTGTCAGTTGTAAGATAAAATCAATGTTGTTAAAACATTCTTCAATTAAAATTTTGTTACCTAAAGTAATTGAAGCTGGTCATAGCCTTGCACCAACCTCTTCTTCTTTAAATTTTCTATCATGGGGTGATTCTCTAGCGATTGCATGTATGAAAAGAAAAAAGTGGACTAACAAAAATTTTGTGGCAACCCATCCATCAGGAACTCTAGCTGCTGCTATGATTTTAGTAAATGAAATAATGACAACGGGTAAAGGGATTCCCTTAGTAAATTACAATACAAGTGTTAAGGAAGCTGTAGTAGAAATGTCTAAAAAAAATCTAGGAATAGTTTGTGTTAAAGAAAAAAATGGTAAAATTAACTTAATTACTGATGGTGATATTAGAAGAAATAGCAATAATCTTTATAAAAAAAAAATTATAAAAATATGTAATAAAAATCCAACTTGGGTCTCAGACAATGACACAGCTATTTCAGCTATAAATAAAATGAACGCTTTACAAATAACAACTTTACTAGTTGCGCGTCATCGAGATACAAAAAAAAAAATTAAAAATGTTGTTGGTGTTTTGCATCTCCATGACTGTCTTAATGCAGGTATAAAATGACCAGAGGCAAAAGAATAACGCAATTAATACTTATGTTTTTTGGAATATTTTTAATCTTAGTAACATATTATTTGTATCCAAAACTTAATGAAAAAAAAATAGTCGAAAATAAAAATGAAGAACAAAGCTTAATTGATCCAAGTAAGGTAAAAATAAAAAAACCTGGTGATTCTAATTACTTGATTGGAGAAATAGTAGATAAAATAGATTTGGATATTGTTAATAAAAATCTTAAAGGGGTAGGAAAGAAAACTGCTGAATATGAAGGCCTCTTATTAGATAAAGATATCGCTAATTCTTTTGAAAATGTAGAATACAATGGCGTTTATAGCCTTAATAACGATTTTAAAGTAAAATCAAAAAAAGCATATATTTCTAACGAAGAACCAGACATTGTGATAATGCAAAATATGAAAGTAACTATTTATATGAACGATGGAAGAATAATCGTTATAACTAGTGATAAAGGAAAATACAATAAAGTTACTTTTGATTGTTTTTTTATAGACAATGTGGAAGCCTCGGATGAGGAAATAGTTATAAGAGCTCAAAATCTTGATCTGCTAGCAACCAGTGACATAGCAACAGTATATAATGATGTTTTGTTAATTAATGAAAATGGATCGCTCAAGGCTGATAAAGTAAAATATGACTTTGAAACAAAGCATTATCATATTTCAATGTTTAATAATGAAAAAGTTAAAATGAAATTAATCAGATGAGTATAAAAAAATTTCGAATTATCAAATTTAAATCAAAGCCTATCTTGTCAGCAAAAAGTATATCAAAATCATTTGACGATAGAGTGATATTAAGAAAAATTGATGTCCATTTAAATCAAGGTGAAATGTTAGGCCTCCTAGGAAGTAATGGTGCTGGGAAAAGCACATTTATGAATATTGTTTTAGGTCTATTAAAATGCAATTTTGGTGACATTTTTTTAGGCAATACTAGAATAACTCAGCTAGCTATTCATGAGCGCAGTAAATTAGGTATTTCATATTTGCCTCAACAAACCTCTATATTTAGAGGGCTAACGGTTTACGAAAATTTAATGGCTATAGCCCAAATAGTAAAAAAAAAAGCTAACGATCAAAGAGATATAGTGGAAAGATTAATGGCAGAATTTTCCATAACACATTTACGAGACGTTCTCGCAACTAAATTAAGTGGTGGTGAAAAAAGAAGATGTGAAATTGCTAGGTGTCTTATTAATAATCCAAAAGTCTTGTTGTTAGATGAACCTTTTGCAGGCGTTGATCTTTTAAGTATACAAGACATCAAAGGCTTATTAATAAAATTACAGGCTAGAGGTTGCGCGGTATTAGTAACAGATCATAATGCTTCACAACTTTTGAGTGTGGTTGATAGAGCTTATGTTATTGCAAGCGGAAGCATAGTTGCCAATGGAACTCCTAGAGAAATAAGTAACTCAACCCAAGCTAAGAAATTATATTTTGGCGAGGACTTTATTTTTTAGTTGCGAATGAGTAAAAAATTTACTGTTTTAATCAGAAAAAAATTAAAGAGTTATAATAAAAAAATATCAGTAGATTCAGATAAATCAATAACACATCGTTCATTTTTTCTTGCATCACAATGCTATGGGGTAAGTAAAATAAAAGGTTTAAATTCGGAAGATATTATTTCTACAATCAATGGTTTGCAAAAATTAGGTATAAAAATAATTCAAAAAAAAGAGATTTATTATGTTTATGGGAATGGGATTTCTGGATTTAAAAAATTTACAGGAATTTTAAACTTTAAAAATAGTGGTACTAGCGCAAGAAGTTTTTTAGGATTGTTAGCTTGTTACCCTTATCCTGTAACTATCACAGGGGATTCTGCTTTAAAAATAAGACCATTCCGACGTTTAACTAATTATCTAGAAAAGATTGGAACAAATATTATCCACCCAAAAAATAAAAATTTTACTTTGCCAATTAAAATTCATGGGACTAAAGATTGGGCGTTAGCACAAACCCACCACTTAAAAATACCGAGCGCTCAAATTACAAGTGCATTAATTTATGCTGGATTGCAAATTAGAGGTACAACAAAAATAATTGAAACAGCAGAAACAAGAGATCATACCCAAAAATTATTAAAGTGTTTGGGTGCAAATATTAAAACTAAAAAAATAAAAAAAGAAAGAATAACAGAAATAACAGGGCAAGTTGATATGCCTGCTTTTTCTATTCGGGTACCAACCGATCCTTCAAGTGCATGTTTTTTTGTTGTACAAACTTTACTTTCAATAAAATCTACTTTGCTAATTAAAAACGTATGTATTAATAGCACTCGTATAGGATTCATAAAAATTCTTAAAATGATGGGGGGTAAAATTAAAATTTTAAATAAAAGAGAATATTTTGGTGAAAAAGTTGGAGACTTGTTTGTTAAATCATCAAAATTAAAAGGATTAAACTGCCCAAAAGATCTAATAGTTAAGTCAATAGATGATTTACCTATTATCTGGATTGCTTGTGGTCTGGCTAAAGGTAAAAGTTATTTCCACAAAATATCTGAGCTTAGATTAAAAGAAAGTGATAGAATTAAAACTATTTCAGAATCGCTGAATAAATTATCAATAAAAACCATTGTAAAAAAAGACTCTATAAAAATTTTTGGAAACTCAAATATAAAACCAGTAAAAAATATAAAAATATCAAGCAATCTTGATCATCGCGTAGCAATGGCAAATTTTATAGCCGCTACTGTTACTGGAAGCAATATTGCAATCAAGGGATTTGAAACTGTTGCAAGTTCTTTCCCTAATTTTTTAAAATTACAAAAAAAGATTGGAGCAAAATATGAAATTAAAAAAAATTAAAATTGCCATTGATTCACCAGCCGCTGCCGGAGCTGGCACAATCTCCAAAATGTTGGCTAAAAATTTTAATTTGTTGTATTGTGATACAGGGAAAATTTACCGACACCTTGCAAAAAAATTAATACAAAAAAAACCTAAAAACAAAATTAATTATTTAAAAAAAATAAGTAAAAAAATAAATTTAAAAAATTTAAAAAGTAAAGCTTTAATAAATGATAACCTTGCTTATATTGCCTCCCAAATTGCAAAAGATCTCCGGGTAAGAAAACTTGTTTTAAAATTTCAAAGAAGCTTAGCCTATAACCCTCCCGCTTCTTATAATGGAAGTATATTAGATGGTAGGGATATCGCTTCTGTCGTAGTTAAAGATGCTGATTTTAAGTTTTATATAACAGCAAGAACAGATATTAGAGCAAAAAGACGTTTTAAAGAGCTTAGAAAGTTAGGCAAAAAGGTTGAATTTAATGAAATACTAGCAAGTATGAAAAAAAGAGATAGAGAAGATCGCACTAGAAGACATTCTAAGCTAAAAAAAACAAGAGATTCTTACTTGATAAACACAACCAACCTATCTATAAAAAGTAGCTTTCTAAAAGTAAAAAAAATTATTGATAGAGAGCTAAATGTAATATGGAAGAAAACGTAGAACAAAATAAAAGCAAGTCACATAAAGAGTTTGAAAAACTTCTTACTGAAGATTTAAATAATAGAAGATTCAAAGAAAATGAAATCACAATAGGCACAATAGAGGAAATAGGAAAAAAATTTGTATTTATAGATTTGGGTCTAAAAAGTTCTGGAGCTATACCCATTGAAGAATTTAAACTGACAAAAGAATTAGATAAAATTTCAGTAGGAGCGAAAATTGAGGTTTTATTAGAAAAAATTGAAAATAAAAATGGGGAAATCGTTGTCAGCAGAGAAAAAGCAAGAAGAACAAAATCTTGGAATAAATTAAAAAGCTGTTTAGAAAAATCCGAGGAAGTTGATGGGGAAATAGTTAGTAAAACCAAAGGTGGAGCTATTGTTGATATAGATTCTGTTTTAGCTTTTTTGCCCGGATCACAAACGGACATACGCCCATTAAAATCAATAGATCATTTAATAAGAGTGCCACAAAAATTTCTTATAGTAAAAATAGATAGTCGTAGAGGTAATGTAATCGTAAGTCGAAGAGCTATTCTTGAAAAATCAAGAAATGAATCTCGTGCAAAAAGATTAGAAAAAATTAAGGTTGGTGATGTTGTAACTGGTATTATTAAAAATGTAACTTCATTTGGGGCTTTTGTTGACCTGAACGGAGTAGATGCACTTTTACATATTACAGATATAAGTTATTCAAGAATTGATAAGCCGAGCGATCTCTTAGATATCGGTCAAACAATTAAATGCGTTATCACAAAAATAGAAGATTCCCGGGTATCTGTAAGTTTAAAAGATATGTTTGAAGATCCTTACAAAAATGCAATTAAAAAATATAAAGCTGGCCAACGAGTTGAGGTAACAATTAGCAAAACTATGGACTATGGAGTTTTTGCTACTTTAGAAGAAGGGTTAGAGGGGCTTTGCCATCAAAGTCACATGAGCCATACGAAAAAAAATATTCACCCAAACAACGTAGTTAGCACAAGTGAAAAAGTTCAAATGGAAATTCTTGAAATTGATGTGGAAAAAAGACGTATTGGTTTATCGTTAAAGGCATGTCTAGATAATCCATGGGATGAGTTTAAGAAAAGTTATAAAGTAAATGATGATTGCGAAGGTATTCTAAAAAATATTACAGACTATGCAGTTTTTGCAAATATTAAAGGTACCGAGTTAGATGGGATGTGCCATGTAAATAATTTATCGTGGTCAGAAAATCCATCGGAATTAGATAAATATAAGAAAAAACAAATATTAAAATTTAAAATTTTAGAAATTGATGAAACAAAACACAAAATAAGACTCGGAGTACGTGAATTACAGCCAGATCCTTTTGATTATTGGTCCAACAAAAAAGAGGGCGATATAGTAACCGTAACAGTAGATAACATTGATAATAAATTAGGTGTTTATGTTTATGCAAAAGATAAAAACTTTTCTTTATTAATTAAAAAAAATCAATTAGCAAAAGATGTCGAAAATCAAAAACCTAGAAGGTTTATACCTAGTCAAAAAGTTGACGCAAAAATTATAGAATTACAAAAAGAGAAAAGGAAAGTCACTTTATCAATAAAAAAATTAGAAGAACAGATTGATAAAGAAACTGTAGCTAAGTATGGGTCTTCTGATAGCGGTGGAGTGCTTGGGGATATTTTATCTCCCCTCTTAAAAAAGAAGGCAAAAACTAAAAAAAAATAGTATAATTCTTTATGGCAGTAGTTAGAAGCCAAATTGAAAAAAAATTAAACGACATTCACTATAATATTAAGAGAAAAGATATTGATAAAATAATTGAAATAATTTTATCAGAAATAATATCAGCTCTAAAACGAGGTGAGCCTTGTGAAATACGTGGTATAGGACGGTGGGTAGCAAAACTACAAAAAGCTAAAATAAGTCGTAATCCTAAAAGCGGTTTGCCTGTAAAAGTCGCCTCTAAAAGAAAAATTAGATTTAAAGCTAGCAAAACATTGTTAAAAGAATTGAACAAAAATTTTACTGGAAGTAAAATATCTGGTATTTAATATTAAAAAAAATATATCAGTGAAAATAATACTTGCCTTAGACACAACAAACTTAGAAGAAGCAATCAATATTACTAATAAAGTTAAAAGTAAAATATTTACTGTTAAACTTGGTCTTGAATTTTTTAATGCACATGGGAAAGAAGGAATTAAAAAATTTAATGACATAGGTATAAATAACCTAATGTTAGATTTAAAATTAAAAGATATACCAGAAACAGTTTATAAAGCTATTAAAGCTCTAAATGATATTAAGTTTGGTTTTTTAACTATTCATGGCCAGGGTGGAAAATTAATGATTAGTAAAGCAAAACAAGCTGCAATTGAAATTAAATCTCAACCTAAAATAATGATGGTCACAATACTAACTTCACTTACTGATATTGATTTAAAAGCCATGGGAAGTAATACATCTGTAATTGAACAAGTAGAAAAATTAGCTCAGCTCGCAAAAGAGATGGAGGTGGGTGTAGTGTGTTCAGGGCAAGAGGCAAAAAATGTTAGAAAAATTATTGGTACTAACCTTTTAATTTTTACGCCTGGAATTCGAATGGACAGTGATAATAAAAATGATCAGCAGCGTACATGTACACCGCAACAAAGTATAAGTAATGGTTCTGATAAAATAATTATGGGAAGAAGTTTAATAAATGGAAATATTTTAGAAAATATTTATCGAGCGTCAGAATCTTTAAAAAAATAAAAATTATGCCTAAAATAAAAAAAGGTAAACTTTTAATTGACCAGCATGATAAAAATGGGTTTTGGGGAGGAAAGTTTGGTGGAAATTTTATACCTGAAACACTAAAGAAACCTGTAGATGATCTAGAGATTTTATTTAGAAAACTAAGAAAAGATAAAAATTTTATTAAAGAAAGAGACTATTATTTTAAAAATTGGGTTGGTTCGCCTACTCCATTTATTAAATTAGAAAATTTATCTGAACATTTGGGAGGCGCACAAATTTGGGCAAAAGTTGTTTCTGAAGCTAATGGTGGTGCTCATAAAATTTATAACGCAACAGTTCATTGTCTTATCGCAAAAAAAGCAGGAAAAAAATATATTGTTGGAGATACTGGAGCTGGTTATGCAGGAAAAATGTTGAGCATGGCAGCAAAAAAATTTGGTTTGAAATGTAAAATATTTATGGGTGCAAAAGATATAAAAAGGCAAAAACCCAATTGTGATGCTATGAAAAAAAATGGAGCCCAAATAGTGCCTGTTTATACTGGCAGCCAAACTTTAGTAGATGCGGTAAGTGAGTGCATGAGATATTGGGTTGCTAATTGCGATACTACTCACATGTGTGTAGGATCAACGGTGGGACCCAATATATTTGTAAAAATCTGTGGGTGGAGCACATCACAAATTTCTAGAGAGCTCTCTATACAAATAAAAGCGAAGTTTGGAAAAATTCCTAAAAAATTAAAATTACTTAATTGTGTAGGTGGAGGAAGTTCAAGTTTTGGTTTTTGGAATGAATTTATGCATTATGATAAGAAACAAGTGGAGTTTATTGGTGTTGAGGCTGGTGGACCAAAAAATAGTAAAAAACATGCGGCACCCTTAACTTATGGATCAAAAATTGGAATATTGCATGGCGCTGCTCAATATGTAAATCAAAGTAAAGAAGGCCAAATAGAAGAAACTGAGTCTATTAGTGCTGGATTAGATTATCCAGGAGTCTCGCCGCTTCACTGTTATTTAAAAGATACAAAAAGAGCAAGATATACTTCAGCTACAGATGAGGAGGCTTTAAATGCATACAAGTTAGTTACCTCTTTAGAGTCGATCAGCCCATCCTTGGAGCCTAGTCATGCATTTGCGGAAGTAATAAAAATTGCACCACGATTAAGTAAAGACACTGTGTGCTGCGTAAATTCATGCGGGGATAGTTATAAAGACAAAGATATAATAAAAAGTAGATTAGGAAAATACATAAGATGAGTTTAAATATATCTTTAGCTTTTCAAAAATGCAAAAGAGAAAATAGACCAGCGCTGTTAACTTATACTGTTGCGGGAGACAATAGTAAGAATAAATCCCTAGAAATTTTAAAGTCTATTTCAAAATATGCTGATATTTGTGAAATTGGCTTTGCTCACAACACACCAATTGCAGATGGAGGTCAAATTCAAACAAGCACTCATAGAGCTTTAAAAAATGGAATAAAAATAAAAGATGTTTTTCAAATAGTTAAAAAATTTAAAAAATTTAAAGGTTCTAAGCCAGTTATTTTAATGGGTTACTACAATATAATTTATCAGTATGGTGAAAATAATTTTATAAATACATGCAAAAAAGTGGGTGTAGATGGTTTAATTGTTGTGGATTTACCTTACCCAGAAAATAAATATTTTGCAAAAAAATGTAAAAAAAAAAATATTAGCTTTATTCAACTTTTAGCTCCCACTACTTCAAAGTTTAGAGTGAAAAAAATTATAAAAGATTCTCATAATATGATTTATTATATAAGTATGCTTTCAACAACCGGCGCCAAACTCAAAGTTTCTCCTAAAAAAATTTTAGATAAGTATAATGCAATTAAAAAAATCAATAGATCAAAAAATTTAGTAATAGGTTTTGGAATTACAATTAAAACAATTTCTTCCTTAAAAAAGGCTGATGGTTTGGTAGTAGGAAGCGCTTTATGTAAGGAAATTTCAAAATCACTAAATAATAGACAAAATCCTGTCACAAATGTTGTTAATATGGTAAAAAAACTGAAAGAAAAAATACTATGAATTGGATCACACGTTGGGAAAAAATTGGGATAAAAGTAAAGCAAATTTTTAAAAAACAACCCAAACAAAATGAGTCTACTGATTGGAAGAATTGTCCTCAGTGTAAAAAAATATCTTACAAGCCCGACTTATTCAATAATGCATATATTTGTGAATGCTCCTTCCATTTCGATTTGCCTCCTAAGCTACGATTAGACTCTCTCTTTGACTCAGATTATGAAATGATTGAACCTTCAAATAATATAAATGCTGATCCTCTAAACTTCGTGGTCAAAGATGGTGCGAGAGAAGGATATATGTATATAAATAAAATAAAAAATTATAGAAAAATTACAGGACAACAAACTGCATTAATATGCGCTTCGGGAAAAATTTCTAATTTGAACGCAGTTGTAGTTTGCTTTAATCCAAAATTTGGAGCTGGACGATTTGGACCAGCTGAAAACGAACATTTTTTAAAGGCTGCAAATTTTGCAGTAGAGAATAAAGTTGATGTATGGATTGTAGTTTATCAAAGTTCTGGCATTGATGTTCATACAGGAGTTACTGGTCTAGCAGGAATGACCAAAAGTGTAATTGCTATGAACGAGATAAAAAAAAATAATATTCCTACTTTTTGTGTTGCTGCAAGAGCAACGGCTGGAGGAACGTATGCCTCAAGTTTTTTTATGCACGATTTTATAATTATTGAATCAAAATGTGTAGAAAATTTACTTTTTTCTGGGAAAAGGGTTACAGCAAATATCTTAAAAGGGACAGATCAAATTCCTAGTGATTTTGGGACGGCATCAGGAATAATGAAATCTGGCCTTGCAGATATAACTCTTGAAAATAGAAAAGAATTAAAAGAAACTATATCTAAATTGGCTAATATAATTTTAAAAAAAGAAAAATTAAATACAACAAATATAGATGAAGCTCATGAAGATCCAAGAGATTTTGAAAAGACTGCTTCTTCTTCATCCTAAAAGTGTAGATCTATCTCTTGATAGAATTAAACGATTACTCAAAGATCTTAATAATCCAGAAAAAAAATTAAAAAATATTATTCAAGTAGTTGGCACGAATGGAAAACATAGTGTCTGTTCTACATTAAGAGAAATTTTTGAAACTGCGGGCTATTCAGTAAATATGAATATAAGCCCATCAATTAGAAAATTTAACGAAAGATATTATCTTTCAGGAAAATATATTTCTGACAAAGAGCTTCACGACTTATTAATTGAAGTTGAGAAAGTTAATAATAAAAAAAGTATTACTTTTCACGAATTTATATGCGCATGTTTTTTCCTTGCTGCATCTAGAAACGCAAGTGATTTAAATATTTTAGAGTCTGGTCTTTTTTTTAGGTTAGATGCTAGCAACGTATTTGAAAAAAATATTTCATCAATTGTAATGCCCATCGGAATGGATCACAAAGATTTTTTAAAAAAAGGAACTATTGATGAAATAGTTTATGAAAAATGTTCAAATCTTCTAGATAAATCCAAAATAATTATATCTGAACAGAAAAAAGATGTTTTAGTAAAAATCAAAAAAAATATTAATAAAAATTCATCATTAAAATCTATTTTTGGTGAAGACTATAAATACATAAAAAAAAATGATGGATTTATTTATAAAGATAATAAATTAGAAATGAATTTACCTACACCCAACTTGTTGGGTGAATTTCAAATAAGTAATGTTTCTACCGCCATTAATGCAGTAAGAAATCTTAATCAATTTAAAGTATCGGAATCTCATATTAGAAAAGCTATAACTAATATTAAAAGCGAAGGTAGATTGCAGTTTATAAAAAACGGAAAGTTAAGGAAATATGTTTCTAATAGTAATCAAATTTTAATAGATGGAGCTCATAATACTTTAGCAGCATCAGCTGTTATTAAATATCTAGATAGTTTTTATAAAAATAAAAAAATAATTATGGTTCTCGGCATGATGGCAAATAAAGAACACGGTAAATTTATTCAAATATTTAAAGGTAAAATCCATTCAATAATTACTTTAAATATACCTAACCAAATAAACTTTATTAAAAAAGAAAAATTATTAGAAATTGTAAAGTCTTTAGATATCCCAGTAAAAGTTGAAAACTCTATAGAATCTACCTTGAAAAGTATTGCAAAAGAAAATGGTGATGCAATTATATTTTTTACAGGAAGCTTGTACTTTGCTGGAGAAATTTTGAATTTAAATTAAATATTTTCTTTAATCCAAGAAACTATATTTGATTTTGTCGTAGCCCCAACTTTAGTGGCTTTTAATTCTCCATTTTTAAATAACAGCATAGTTGGTATACCACGCACTCCCCATTTTGTTGGTTGATTGGGGTTGTCGTCAATATTATGTTTAGCTATAATAACTTCGTTACTCATCTCATTAGAAATTTCTTCTAGTATAGGACCAACTTGTTTACAGGGCCCACACCATTCTGCCCAAAAATCAACCAGGGTTGGTTTAGAGGCTTTTAAAACTTCATTTTCAAAGTTTTCGTCAGTTATATTTTTGGTTGTCATAGGGTAATTTCAATGTAATAATTTTCTTCTTAATGTCAACTAGCCTTTTGATACATTTTTTCTAATTCTTCAATGTATAAATTGATTTCATTAATTTTTTTTATTTTCTCTTTGTCATCTTTAAATTTATTCCTCAAAGTATCAATTTCTGAATAAGTCCTCGGAATAGTATTCCATTTTTCTTTGTTGGTGCTTAAAACTCTTGCTGCAACTTCTTTGTGTATAGAATCGTATTCGGCTTTAGGTAATGATTCGGGGCTTTCTTCATAAAGAATTTTTTTTCCAAAATACCTTAATCTTTCGTCTTTAAATTTTTGCAGGACTAAAAATTTTTCTTTCCAATCAGCTTTGTGAAAGGCTGGCATAATTGCATTATCTTCCCTGCTAGTGAATTTTTTATAAATAGATTCTTCCGCATATACTTCTTCTTGGGAGTCAAAATCTTGTTTTTCTCTTGCCTCGTCATCTAAAATTGCACTTACTTTTTTTGCAAATTCATTATTTTCTTTGATTAATTTAGCTCTTTCTTTTAACTTTTCTAAACCTAGCTGTTTGTAGCTATCAAAATTTATAGCATAACTAGAATTCATGATTATAGGATGTTTTTTATGTTTTACTGTTCTTATAACCTTAGGAGTTTTTTTAAATTCTTTTTTTAATTCGCTCATTGAAAGATTAAAATAATATTTTGGGTCTGATTTTAAATCAAAACACATTGGATAGCCCCATTGTGGATGCTCACACACAAAAGTTAAAACAAAAGGAAAAGATTTTCCATAGTAAAAAAAATCTGTGCAAAAAGTTAACTCTTTTTTAATTATTTCGAGCGTTTTATCTTTATTGGTAGTCATTAAACTTGACTTCCAAACATTAGGTGCACTTTTGCTTATCAGTTTTGCAATTTCAACTGTTGCCAGAACATCTGATATGGCTGAATGGGCGTCTTTATGAATAATGCCGTTTATTGGAGCTAGTTTGTCTAACTTAAAAATAGGATTATTTTTATCACTAATTGTAGTTTTAATACAACCTGGATGGTAAAGATGTGCTGCTCGCGCCAGACTAAATAAGTCAGCTCTTTCATTTCCATTTGTAACAGTCAAATATGGATAATCAAGATTCTTAAATAAAGTTCTTCTTAAAAATTCTTCGTCAAAATTAATTGAATTATATCCAATAAAGATTGAGTTTTTCCATTTATTAAATTTTCCCATCATTTGTCTTATCATTTGATAGTGGGATAAATTTGTTTCTTTTAATATTTTGGGAGTCGTATTATTTATAAGCAAAGCCATACATTCTGGTATAATACCAGGATTTAATTTACATCGACCTTCATAACGGTCTAGCTCTTGAAAATTATCATTAACTAATACAGCCGCTGCTTGGATAATTTGGCCATACGAAACATTGCTTGAGCAAGTTTCGAAATCATAAAAAACTAGGTTTGTCATTAAAGTGTTCTACTTATTCAATATTTTGATTTTGTCAACGTCTTCTTTAATTGCTTCTACAACTTGCTCAGGATCTTTAATATTCTCTAAAGTTCTCATTATAGATCTAGCGTCTCGCCCAAAATCGTCAGTTACCTTCATGGTTTCTTCTAATTTTTTTCTTAACACTAAAATTCCATCAAAATGCTTGGTAAATCTGTTTGTGATATTTTTAAGATCATCATGAATTTGAGTAGCATGTTTCTGAACCTTGAGTGTATGAAATCCCATATGGAAAGCTTGTAAAATTGCACATAAAGTGTTGGGCCCTGCAACAGTAACCTTATATTTTGTTCTTAATTCTTCCATTAATAATTCTTTAGTTTTAGGATCTCTATAGCTTGAAAGTTCAGCATATAAGCCTTCAACGGGAGCGTAGACAATTGCAAAATCAGTAGTTTTGGGTGGCATAATATATTTTTCAGCTACTTTTTTTGCTTTTGATCTAAATGCTGATGCTAAATCATTTCTAGCTCGCGCCATCTCATCTTTATCTTTTGCTTGGTAAGCTTCATCGATAGCTTTATACTTTTCAATAGGCCAATGACTATCAATAGGGCAAAGGACATCTTCTAACTTAACTGCAAATTCTACCACATCCCTATTCTCATCAGGTTTCATCTTAACGTTTGCGATAAACTGGGAGGCAGGTAATAAATCTTTTAATAAAGCAGCTAAAGAAAATTCAGCTAAGCCGCCGTATTGTTTTACACCCGCTAAAATTCTACTAAAGCTATCTTGACTTTTGTTGATAGACTCAACCTGCTGATTAAAAGCCCCTACTTTCTCATCCACTTTAGTAAGTGCTTGGGTCATGTCCCGAGTTACATCTCTTGATAGAGAATTAAAAGATGTAGACATTGTATTTATAGAATTAGTTAAAGATTCTTTAAGTTTTCCTAATTCTTCATTGTTTTTCTCATCATCTTTATTTTTCTTTTGATTCAGCAAAAGATAAATGACAACGCATAAAAGAACTAGAACAATATATAAAACTGATTCCTGCATGATTATACTAGATATTCTCCATTGAGGTTAAAGTAAACAAATAAACTCAACGATCCAAGTAAAAAAATATCTTAATTAGATTTTTTTTGTCTTTCTCTATCTATATGAGCTGTCATAGCATCAACAAGATAATCGGAATAAGTGAATATTTCTTTTATTTCAAAAG
>Ga0114993_10003066_pt1 | contig 17707 bp, 17 predicted proteins | sample ArcticOcean_MG_C_FD_87042 | JGI IMG/M metagenome (GOLD analysis project Ga0114993, IMG submission 87042) | Marine microbial communities from western Arctic Ocean - ArcticOcean_MG_CB2_150 | ecosystem: Environmental > Aquatic > Marine > Oceanic | place: Arctic Ocean: Canada Basin | collected...
CACCGGTCTGGCGTGTCTGCGATTTCTGTCTCATCTTCGTTCCCTTCGGTCACTACGATGAGCCAGAAACCCTCCCTTATGAAATCCGACTAGTTTGTTCCATAGGCGCTGACGTCAAACAGGTACTGACTATAGTTATCTACCATTTCTACTGTGTAGGCCGGGGTCTTCCCATCCACGGGTACATCGCGCGGAAACTGCAGCATGGGCAGGCGATTTTTACCTTCAGAGAATGGTTCGCGGTAGGCGTTCTTTTCGTCTTCGGTCAACAGTTCCGCAAAGCTGGGCATGACCAATTGTTCTATAAAAAAATTGTCCTCAAGGGTCATTTTTTCGCCGACGCCAGGCGTTTTGATCTGAGCGAGAATCTTGGCGAACTGAGCGAAACTAAATTCCTGCGCGCCGGATAGTTTAATTTTAACCGGGCCGTAAGGGGCTTCTACGGGGCCGGTTCGAACCAAGGCTTCCAGAAAGGCAATGGCCTTAACCCGTTCAGCATTCTTCGCCGCGAAATTGAAGCCAAGAATGGAACTCCAGTCATGAATAACCAATGTTATTTCTTCAAGCTCTAGGGCATCCATAAAACCCTGTAGATATTTTGCGTGATCTGTCGCCAGATACTGAATGTCGGGTCGGTCGAATTTATCAAATCCGATCAGATCCAGCGCAATTACGCGGTGGTTATTCTCGAGGTGTGGAATGACGTTACTCCACAAATAGGACCAAGCCGGTTGGCCATGAATCATGACGATTGTGGACCCGTCGCCGCCAGTATCCACAAAATGCATGTTCGAACCAAATACCTCTACATAATTGGACCGGTATGGAAAATCGTGTCGCGCAAATTTGTCTGTTGCCGTGACTTTACCACTGTCAGCCTGAGATATTGTCGTCGTCAGAAATATAAAACTTAAGGCAATCAGTACGGATTTCAAAATATTGCGCATTTAAGGCTTCCTTGTCTGGCAGGTTATTCATTTCAGATATTAGGGTTTGGAACTGCGATGCAATGTGTGTTATTGCATCCATGTGGGCGAAATTGCATGTAATGCTGAAGTATGGGCGCAAATGCCCATACTGTTAGCCATTTCGCGATGCGGCTCGTTAGATGGTGCCGCTGAACAACTTAATGTGAATAGAACGACAGTGGGCCGGCGTTTGAAGGCGTTGGAGCACAAACTTGGCGGGCGCATGTTCACGCGTTCTGACGGGGAATATGTTCTGACGGCTTTGGGAAGAGAATTCTTGGCCGCCGCCGAAGCCGCAGAATTTCATCTCATGGCGGTCGAAAGCAAATTACCCGACCAGTCCGCATTAAATGCAGGACCGCTGCGCATCGCCGTCGCGCCGCATATATTGCCTTTTTTTACACCGGTATTTATCTCGATTGCCCGGAACATGCCGAATTATCGCTTGGAAATTACCTCCGGCTACGAAAAAACCGAGATCGAATCCAGAGAGGCCGATATTGCGATTAGAATTCAGCGAACGCCGCCCGATTATCCTCTGGTTGGCCGAAAACTACGGGACCTTGACGGTGCCCTTTACACCAGTGTTGCGGCAACCGATGGCGGAATTGTCGAAATCACCCGCATCGATGAAGTGCAAATTCCTCAAAACGCTAAATTTTGGCCGGTGGATGTACCTTCAATCGAAATTGACGACATTTTAGGGAAGCAAGAACTCATTGCTGCGGGTGGGATTGGGCGGCTACCTACGTTTATGGGAGATAATGATCCCAGGCTAAAACGGATTTCAGAACTACTGCCAGACGCTGGATGGAAGTTGTGGCTGGTTTCTCACGAGGCGTTCAAATCCTCTATCCGGATCAAACACTCGATAGACATGGTTGCGCATTTCTTCTCCAAGACCAAAGAGATTTAAACATGTACGTTCGCGGTGGAAAACTTCCCTGACCAGTCGCATTACCGTGCGTAGCGGATATTGAGAAAATTTGCCGCGAATACCAGCGCCGCGCCGCCCAGTACCCAGGGATTGAGCGCTTCACCGTAATAAACGAAGCCGACTGCGGCGATCAGCGGTAGGCGCAGGAAATCGAGCGGCACCACCAGCATTGCGTCGGCCTGTTGGAACGCCCGCGCCATACAATAGTGAGCTGTTAAGCCGCTTAAGCCGACAACGACGATCCACGGCCAAGCGGGCGCGCTCGGCCAAACCCAGCCATCCACGGAAAACGCCAACGAGATGGGCAGCTGCACCACGGTCATATAGACCAAGATGGTGAGCGGCGATTCCGTTTTCGTCAGACTTTTTACCATCGTATATGAGACCGCATATGCGATCGCCGCGCCGAGGACGGCGAAAGCGGCGGGGTGGATCACCTCCACGCCAGGCCGGGTGATCAACAGGATGCCGACAAATCCGAGGACGATGGCGGCAACGCGTGGCACTGTCAGCCGCTCCTTTAGGAACAGGAAGGCGAGTAGCGCGGTCCAGATCGGCGTCGTGAATTCGAGGGCGAAGACTTCCGCCAGGGAGATCACACCGATGGCGTAAAACCAACCATATTGGCCGAGGAAATTGAACAGATTGCGGGTTATTTGCGCCCCTGGACGCTTTGTGCGGACATGCCCCCAGCCCTGAAAAAATAGCATCGGCAGGATAGCCACGCCACCCGACAAGCTGCGCCAGAATAGCGTTTGAAAGGTGTTCAATTCGGCGCTCAGTTCGCGCCCGCAAACCCCCATCAGGGCAAAAGAAAGCACCGTCCCGCCCATCCACAAGGCGGCTTTGATGGGCGGCGGCAAAGCTCCAAGCGTGTCGCTCAGCATGGGCTGCTCAGAACTACCGTGCGCTGGGGGCTCGGCAACGCTCCGACGATCCGAAGAATGCTCAAATTAGATAATCGTAAAACGTGTGATTTTAAACTCAACTTTCCCGCGACTAAGAAAGCTGGAACCGCTGATCCGGTCAAATACCTACGGAAGCAGAAATTGTGGCGGCGGCGGTTGGGGCGCGAAATTCTACCGTCAGGCCGCCGAGATACCGGCGCCTGAGCGCCATTCGGTGGTTTGCTTGCATTTCGGGCAAATCCGCTCGCCGGTCCATTCGCTAAGGAATTTCTCTCCGCATTTCAGACAGTTACGTTTTTTGTTCTGATATTCGCGGGACGGCTTCGGCTTCCTGTGATAGGACGGGGGCATATGTTTTCTCTTGTTTGATCGTATGAGAGTGGCTCATGCGGCTGGACGTCAAATCCGGGCCGGACTGATTATATACAGACTCTTGAGAAAAATATCAGCCAATGAATCGAAATTTTTGCAATTAAAGGCGAAATAAATTCGCGCGGGCTCTTCGCAGGGCCTGGATAAAGGGCTATTTAGGACCCCAGGGCTCTTCATCAACAAGGAATGACCAGCATGACTCAGACATTCGACATAAACATTGATTGCGGCGAGAGTTTTGGCAATTGGGTCATGGGTGCGGACGAAGCGCTTATGCCCCATGTCACGACCGCCAATCTGGCCTGCGGGTTTCACGCAGGCGATCCGATGATCATGGTCGAGACGGTGCGCCTAGCTCGACAACATGGCGTTGCCGTCGGCGCCCATCCTGGCCTGCCGGACCTGCGCGGTTTCGGGCGCCGCGTGATGTCACTTTCGCCGGAAGAAGTCTATGCCGATACGCTCTATCAAGCGGGCGCCCTGCGCGCGGTTCTACAAGCGCACGACATGGAATTGCACCACGTCAAGCCGCATGGCGCGCTCTATTCGATGTTGAGCGTCAGTGAACCGCTCAGCGAAGCATTTGCCCGCGCTGTGATCGAGGTTTGCCCGCAGCCGATGATTTATTATCCCGCACCGGCCGAGAAGCACGCCGTGACGAGAATTGCGGCAGATATGGGGATTGATGTGGTGCCCGAGCTTTATTTTGATCTATCCTATGACGATGACGGCGGGCTTATCCTGAAGCGCGCCAACGAGGGTGCCGATTTGGCCGATACCAAACAGCGTCTCGCCCGTTTTCTCGAGCGCGGTGAAGTCCTCAGTGTGAATGGCAAGGCGGTCGCGATGACCGCGCGCAGCATTTGTTTGCATGGCGACGGTCCAAATGCGGTCGATCTGGCGCGCACTATTGGGGACGGGCTTACGGCAGCCAAATATAAACTTTCGCCGCTCGTTCCGGCGCCCGCTTTGACTGGCCAAGCGACACAATAAGGTGCATCACCGGCCTCACCGAATTGCCATCGCTTGACCGTCCCGATAGATACCGCGACGGTCGTTTTGTCGCGGGCGTTGCGCCGCCGCAATGTCTTGCTGTTGGCGCTTTGCCAAGCTTTTTTTATGACTTCAACGTCGGCGATTGTGACATCGGCAGCTCTGATCGGCCACAGTCTTTCCGACGATAAAGCGCTCGCCACCTTGCCGCTCGCAATGCAATTCATCGCGGTGATGGTGGCCACGGCTCCGGCATCATTTCTGATGAAGCGCATTGGACGGCGCGACGGCTTTTCGGTGGGCTTGTGCATTGGCCTGGTCGGCGTCGCCCTTGCAGTCATCGCCATCCGCAATTCGGATTTCGTGCTTTTTTGTGTTGCGAGCTTGTTGGTTGGCGTGTTCAACGGGTTTGGCCAATATTACCGGTTTGCCGCCGCCGACACTGCGGAGGACGCCTTTAAAAGCCGCGCCATCTCTCTCGTGATGGCGGGTGGCGTTATCGCTTCCATCGGCCCCTTGATGGCTAATTTTTCAAAGGATTTGCTGCCGGACGATGTCTTCGCCGGGGTCTATATCATGATCGCGATCCTCTATGTCGCCAGTCTGCTCACGTTGCGCTTTATCAACATTCCCCGCCCCACCGCAGCGGAACGTGCTACGGGAGGGCGGCCGCTTCACGTGATCATGCGCCAGCCGGTTTTCGTCGTGGCGGCTCTGGGCGGCATGGTTGGCTATATGTTGATGTCACTCCTAATGTCCGCCACACCGCTCGCCATGCACAGCGCGGGGCATGCATTTTTCGATATCGCGCAGGTTATTCAGTGGCATGTCTTTGCCATGTTCGCGCCGGCTTTCTTCACCGGCCATTTGATCCGGCGGTTCGGCACAACCAGCATTATGGGCGTCGGCGCTGTGCTGATCGCCGTCTGCGCCGCAATCAATTTGATTGGTGTTGATCTCGCCTATTTTTGGATTGGCGGTATGGCTCTCGGTGTCGGCTGGTGTTTTCTATTTGTCGGCGCCACCACGCTCGTTACTGAAGCCTATAGCCCTGCCGAAAAAGCAAAAACTCAGGCAGCCAACGATTTTCTGGTATTTGGCACAGTGGCCTGCGCCGCCCTTTTATCGGGTGTCCTGCATGAATGGATCGGTTGGCATGTGATGAATTATATCGCCCTGCCTTTCCTTGGCGCGGTCCTTATCGCCCTCTTTACGATACTGCATGTGCGTCGCCGCGGCGCGGCTCTAGCGGATTGATTCAGACTTATGATAATCAGGCCGGCACTGTTCTCAGTTGGCGCCTTAGGAGAGAAACATCATGAATACCGTAGCTAAAGTCGCTCTTGTCACCGGTGCAGGCAGCGGTATTGGCAAGCACGCCGCGTTGGCGCTGCTTGGCGAGGGCTATTCGCTGGTGCTTGCCGGGCGCCGTTTGGCGCGCTTGGAGGAGACTTTGGCGGCGGCCGGAGCGGACGGCACGCGGGCGCTGGCGGTGGAAACCGATGTCGGCGACCCGCAGTCAGTCGCCGCGCTGTTCGGCGCCGTTAAAGAACGATTTGGTCGCCTTGATCTGCTGTTCAACAATGCGGGCAGCGGCGCGCCCGGCATCGGCCTCGAGGAATTGACTCCAGAACAATGGCAGAGCGTGGTCAATGCCAATCTGAGCGGCGCTTTTTATTGCACCCAGGAAGCTTTCCGCATGATGAAGAGCCAACAGCCGATGGGCGGGCGTATTATTAATAATGGCTCGGTATCGGCCACCACACCGCGGCCCAATTCAGCGCCTTATACGGCCACCAAACACGCCATCACCGGCCTCACAAAATGTACTTCGCTGGACGGACGCAAATACGATATCGCTTGCGGTCAGATCGACATCGGAAATGCCGCGACGGAAATGACTCAACGCATGTCGCAGGGTGTGCCGCAGGCCAACGGCGAAATCGCCAACGAGCCGGTGATGGATATTGATAATGTCTCGCGCGCCGTCGTTTATATGGCCAGCTTGCCGCTCGACGCCAATGTCCAGTTCCTCACCGTCATGGCCACCAAGATGCCCTTTGTCGGCAGGGGCTAGGCGGCGGTCTAAGCGATGTCAGGGCTCTTCGGCCTCGGGTGATTCCACATTGTCCGGCTGTTCACCCGCGCTTTTCTCTTCGGTGCCCTCCAGGCGGTCGATCGCATCGATCAACAAGCCGATGCGTTCCTTTCAATCTTGGCGCGGGACTTCAAGGTATCGCATTTACGCCGTATGGCAGGGTCGGCTTCCTGAAGCGGCTCCAAGCGGTTCAGCGCGCGCGTGACATCGATCAGGGATTCTTGGTGTTTGCGCAGCGCCTCCTCAGGATCTGGGTCCTTGCCGAGCGGCACGACGGAGCGATATTCGACCCCCCGCGATGATGAAACGCCTCGGCGATTTCGTAACACACTTGCCCGCCGATCAATTTACGCCGCACCTGCATGGCGCAACCTATCGCGTTCCACGGACCGGTCAAATGCCTTGCGCGGGAGTTGGCGGCGACTTGCGCCTTGCGTTATGTTGGCCGCGCCCCTTCGGGCAACGCAAATAGTGGCAGGTGGCAAGACATGAGACGCAGTACGGAAAGAATTTTAACCACCCATGTCGGCAGCCTGCCGCGTCCCGATGACGTGATGGATTTCCTCGTCGTCAAAGATGCCGGCGAACCTTACGACCGCGCCGCCTATGATTCCTGTATGCGCCGCGCCGTGCACGACATCGTCGCGGAGCAGGTGGCGCTCGGCATCGATGTGGTGAGCGACGGCGAAGCCAGCAAGCCAGGCTACGCGACCTATATCCAAGACCGTCTGACCGGCTTCTCCGGGGAGAGCCCGCCGATCCATTTTGCCGATCTCGCCGAATTTCCCAAATACCGTGTGCGTATGGGCCAGGCAGCGGCGGTGCGCCGTGTGGTGCGGGCGCGCTGCACCGGCCCGGTGGCGGTGAGCGACACTTTAGCTCTGGAAGCAGATTTGGAAAATTTTCGCGATGCACTGGACGCGGCGGAGGCGAAGGAAGGCTTTCTCAACGCCGCGTCGCCGGGCGTCATCGCGATATTTCAAAGCAATGATTATTACCCCAGCCACGAAAAATATCTGGCCGCCTTGGCTGCAGCGATGAAGGAAGAGTATTCCGCCGTCGTGCGCGCGGGTTTTCTGCTTCAGGTGGATTGTCCCGACTTGGCCATGGGCCGCCATGTCTCGTTTAGCGAAATGAGCGACGCTGACTTTGTCAAAACAGCGGAACAGAATATCGAGGCGCTGAACGAAGCCTTGTCGGACGTCCCTGCCGAATCCGTGCGCATGCATATCTGCTGGGGCAATTACGAGGGCCCACATCATTGCGACATCGGGCTGGAGAAGATTTTGAATATTATCGTTAAGGCCAAGCCTTCGGCGATCTCGGTTGAAGCTGCCAACCCGCGCCACGCCCATGAGTGGGCGGTGCTGCAAGAATTCGGTCTGCCCGACGACAAAGTTCTTATCCCCGGGCTGATCGACAGCACGTCAAACTATGTTGAACATCCCGAACTGGTGGCTCAGCGCATCCAGCGTTTTGCCGAAATTATCGGTCGCGAACGGGTGATCGCCGGCGTTGATTGCGGGTTCGGCACCTTCGCCGGCATCGGCAAGGTCGATCCCAAGATATGCCATCTCAAGCTAAAGTCGCTCGCCGAAGGCGCTGCCTTGGCGTCGGACCGGCTGTGGTAGACGCTGTTAGTAATCTGTTGAGGAATTAAAGCTAGATTGATCTTGCGATAATCTCGGCGGGGGTCAACAGCCCGGGATATAATTTTATGATCGCTTTACGTTTTGCGGCCGTCTTTGCCGCTGCTACCTTTATCTTCTCCACCCCAGCCTTTTCCGCCTCCAACGGTTTCGAAGTTGCGCTAAACAGCTCTGACACGCTTTACGCGCAGGGCCGTTTTCAGGAAGCCATTCCCCACGCCAAGCAAGCGCTTGCCATTTCGGAGCGGGAAATGAGCGTCGACGATGTCGCATATGCCGCACTGCTCGACAATCTGGCCGCTCTCTACGAAGCCGAATTGGACTACACCAAAGCGCGTCCGCTCTATCGCCGCGCGCTTGAAATTCGCCTTCAGACGTACGGGCCGAAGCATCCTGACTTGGTAAACAGCCTGATCAATCTGGCTTTGATCTATGACGCGCTCGGCGATTATAGCGCGGCTAAAAATTTGGACGCGCGCGCTACCGAGATCATCGAGGCCAGCAATCGGCAGGACTAATCGGTCGGCTATTCCTGAATGGCGTGGCTGCGAGTCGACACCGGCTTATCCGCGAGCCGGAAGATGCGCCGCGAACCAGGCGCCGGTTTCCGCCATGACTTCGCTGAAGGCGGGCTCGCTGTAGACGTCGTAATGACCGTAACCCTTCAGGGTCACGAGTCTTTTGGGCTCGCCGGCAAGGGCGAAGAGGTTTTCGGATTGCTCAGGGGGCACCAGCCGGTCGTCATCCGTGGTGATCAGCAAAAGTGGCCGTGGCGCGATTTTGTCGACCACCCAATCGGCGTGAAAGCTTAGAGTTTCATCGACAAATTCGAGCGGCAGGCTGTTGATTGCCGCTGGGTTGGCGCGCCGGGCTGCGGCTGAGAGTTCCGCCGAGGCGCGGTCCTGCAGCAAGATTTCGTCGCGCTCGACGATTTCCGATTCGCCGGTCAGGGCGCGTTTGGTACGGTCCGCCGCCGAGCGCTCAAGCAGGTCGAACCACTCGTCCGGGCGGCGCACGCTGCGCATCCATTTTTCACCTTGCCCGACGCCAACCACGCTGACGACGCAGCCGACGCGGGTGTCCAGGGCAGCGGCCCAAATAACCGTGGCACCGCCATAGCTGGTGCCGTACAGGCCGAGACGGCTGTCATCGACTGCGCCCTGTGCGGCCAGGAAGTTGAGCGCGGCATGGCTGTCGGCCACGCGGCTGAACGGCGCCAATCGGTTGCGCGCCCCTTCGCTCTCGCCCCAACCCTTGTAATCGAAGGTAAGTACGGCATAGCCAGCTTGGCGCAGCCACTCGGCATTGTCCGGTAAAAACAGGTCCTTGACGCCGGTATATCCATGGCAAAGGACGATGCCGGCACGCCGATCGTCGGCGCCGGCGCCGTCGGGCAGGAATAGATCGCCGTGCAATTTCACGCCTTCGCTATAGAAGGAAATCGCCTGTCTACTCATGTCTATCTCCAACTTCGGGTCAGTTGCGCATATTTCCGTTAGTTTCACGGGCAACAGATTAGGCAATCTCGGATTGTGCAGCGTCCCATGCACCGCGCATCCAACCAACACATGCGACCGCTTGGTCAAAAAGAGAGTAGCGGCAACCCTCGCCATAGTCTGTGTTGGGAATGAATTAGGTCGAGATTTGGCCGAGCTTGGCAGTAGGATCTGTGGCGCGATGACGAAGAAGGATGCGGATGCCCTCCTTCCAGGGCGCGAGCGCCTCGTCAGACCAGGGGGCATGATATTCGCCGGGGCGAGGCTCGATAAAGGGATATTGGATGCCACGCCCGACTGATCCGTCCGGGTGATGCGCGAGCGTGTTCTTCGGATTGTTCGGTATGGCCGTCCGTGCGTGGCAATGGCGCACCCAACCCGCCGACACCCATTCCTCGATCACGTTGCCGGGTTGAAACGGGTCGAGTACCAGTTCACCTGAGGCGATCTTCTTGTCGGTATCGAAGATGCTCTGCTCATCCGGATTGTCCATCTTGAAGATGATATGGCTGTGGTCGAGCGTCATGTTGAACTCTACCCCACGTGACTCGAGCATGTGCCCAACGCGCGAGACACGCGGAAAATCCTCTGACCATATATTGACGTGAACCTCGAAGCAGGAGATGCAGCCGTGCTTTTCACCGCATTCGGCCGCGCGCAAATATGCCGTCATCACTTCCTCGTCGGTGACGATATGGCCGTCTGCGTGGTGCAGCTTGATTTGCGTGTTGTGGACGACTGATCCCAGGCGGGCGCCAAGCTCGAGATTCCTTTCGAGAAGCGCCTCGTCGGCTCCAAGCGTGTAGAACCAACCGCCTGCACGCACGGCCAAGCCGTATTTGTCGCGGGCCTTGAGAAAATCATCGATCTGATCAGAGTCCGGAGTTTTGTCGACGTAATCGAAGACACCGGAATCTCGAACCATTGCGAAGCGCGTGTCGATATCAGGCATCGCGTCACTGTGCGCATGCTTGACGCCATTCGTTTGAATACCGAATTTCAAATCCGTCGTCATATCTCAGTTCCCATTGCCGGCAGAGGAGGTGTGGCATTCAAAATTGTCACCCTGGCGGCCCAAACTCTGACCCGAATTTTCTTACTCGCTGCCAAAAGTGATGCCTTGCGCTAACGGCAAGTCCGAAGAGTAGTTGATGGTATTGGTGGCGCGACGCATATAGCCCTTCCAAGCTTCGGTGCCGGATTCGCGGCCGCCGCCGGTTTCTTTCTCGCCGCCGAAGGCACCGCCGATTTCGGCGCCGCTTGGGCCGATATTGACGTTAGCGATGCCGCAATCGCTGCCTTCCGAGGATAAAAAGCGCTCCGCCTCGCGCATATCATTGGTGAAGATGCAGGACGACAGCCCCTGCGGCACGCCGTTATGCATGGCGATCGCCTCCTCCAGCGCGCCATAGCGCATGACATAGAGAATTGGCGCGAAGGTTTCCTCGGCGACGATTGCCGTTTGCTCCGGCATTTCCGCAATTGTCGGGGTGACGTAAAAACCGTGCGGATATTCCTCCACGAGCACCCGTTTGCCGCCGGTCACCGTGCCGCCTTCGTCGCGCGCGCGCGCCAGCGCCGCCTGCATGGCATCGTACGCCCGTGCATCCATGAGCGGCCCGAGCAACACGCCATCGTCGAGCGGCGAGCCGATCGGAACGCCGGCATAGACCGCGTTCAAACGCACCACCAATTCGTCGGCGATATCGTCATGGGCGATCAGGCGGCGCAGCGAAGTGCAGCGCTGTCCGGCGGTGCCGACGGCGCTGAACGTGACCGCGCGTTCGGCGAGAGCAAGATCGGCGCTGGGTGCGACGATCATGGCGTTGTTGCCGCCGAGCTCCAGCAGCGCGCGGCCAAAGCGCGCGGCGACCCGAGGCGCCACTTCGCGGCCCATGCGGCAGCTTCCGGTCGCGCTCACCAGCGCCACCCGCCCGTCATCGACCAGCGCCTCGCCAACTTCCTTGCCGCCGATCAAGACCTGCAGCAGGTTATCCGGAATGTCGCCGTCGAAGCGCGCCGTGGCGCGCTCGAACAGGCGTTTGCAGGCGAGCGCGGTGAGCGGTGTCTTTTCCGAGGGTTTCCACACCACTGGGTCGCCACAAACGATGGCGAGGGCAAAATTCCATGACCACACCGCGACGGGAAAATTAAAGGCGCTGATCACGCCGCAGACGCCGAGCGGATGCCAGGTCTCCATCATCCGGTGGCCGGGCCGTTCCGAGGCGATGGTCAGGCCGTATAGTTGGCGCGATAGACCGACCGCGAAATCGCAAATATCGATCATCTCCTGAACTTCGCCCATGCCTTCCTGTAGAATCTTGCCGCTCTCCAGCGTCACCAGCCGCCCCAGCGCCTCCTTGTGGGCGCGCAATTCTTCGCCCAGCAAGCGGATCAATTCGCCGCGGCGCGGCGCCGGCACTGCGCGCCAGGCGGCGAAGGCGGCTTCGGCGGCAGCGATCTTGCGCGCCGCCGAGGCGGTGTTATCGCTCGTCACGCGGGCAATTTCGCTGCCGTCTATCGGCGTAAAGACCGCCCGGTCGTCGCCTTGGCGGCAGTCCGGTTGCAGATCGAGGGCGGCGAATATGCTATCCAAATCCATAACGTCTCTCCCTTAACATCGGGCGTCAGATTATATCGAATGCGGGTATAGCGGAACCGCGATATCCTGGCCGCCTCGGCAAGACAACAAAAGAAGACGATATGGCAAAAAAAGGCGAGATGAGAGTTACCGTGTGGCAATTCGTGCGCATCATGGTGGCGCTCGAAGGCCGCCGTTCGCGCCCCAGCATCTACGCGGCGTGGCAAGGCGCGTGGCGCGAGCTCGACGCCGAGTTGACAAAACTCGGGCGCACCGATCATGCCGCCTATTCCGACCTCATGATGAATCAGGAGGTTGTTCTGGAGCTTGGTAGCGACAAACACCGGGGGGAGGTCATCGCGGTGTTGCGGCGCATCATGCAGGACATGAAGCGGCAGTTGCGTGTCGCCAACGGTGGGGCGGCGGACCGTCGCAGCCTAAAGTTCGAATTGGCCGAATTGGGCGACCTCAACAAATCCCTCAACCGCGACTCGCCCTCGCCTCGGCAATCGGGTTAGAATGACTGCCATGAACAGAGCCGGAGGCGAACATCATAGCAGAATCGGACGCGGAAGATTCTGCGGCGGCGCTCGAACAGTTGGCGGCAACCGATCTTGAGTTGGTGCGCGTTATTGAAGACCTGATCCGGATTTTGGCAGACCGAGATATCATCGATGAGGGCGCGCTGCCGATCCGCATCCGACGCCTCCTGCAGCGCCGGCACGAATTGCGCAATTCGCTCCCGCACTAGGTTTTTTTTAACCATACATCAGTGAAACGATCGCCACCGCGGCGATGATGCCCACCAAATCGGCGGACAGCGCTGGAATCAGGGCATAGCGGATGCGTCGGATTTGCACCGCGCCAAAATAAACCGCGAGCACATAGAACGTGGTCTCGGTCGAGCCCTGAAGGGTGGAGACCAGATAGCCGGTATAGGTATCGGGGCCGGTATTAGGATCGTTGATGATTGAGGCCAAAATACCGTAGGCGCCCGATCCAGAGAGCGGGCGCAACAGCGCCATGGGAAGGGCTTCCGCCGGCATGCCGATATGCTCCGTCACCCTGCCGATCGGCGCGATGATGTATTCCAGAGCGCCTGAGGCGCGGAACATGCCAACCGCCACCAGGATCGCCACGAGATAAGGAATGATCCGGAGCGCCACTTGAAACCCCTCGCGCGCACCTTCGACGAACACCTCATAGATCCGCACCCGCCGCACCATGCCGAAGCCGAGCAGTAACAGCATCAGGCCGGGAATAATCCACGGCGCGATTTCACGGCCGTAAAAAACCGTGAGCGGAATGAAGCCGGCGATGCCGCCGAGCACCAGGTAGGAGACATAGGCGGGGTAGGGGCGGGCGGTCGCGCGCTCCAATTGGTCGCCGTCACCGTCTTCTTGGCCCTCCGCCACGCCGCCGAACTCCTCGAGTTCGTCTGCTTCGTCTGTGGTGGGAGCTTCCTCCAGCGCTGTTTTTCCGGTCTGCTGTACCTCCGCCGTGGCGGGCGGGAACCAGCGGATACAGAGCTTGGCGACGATGATCGCCGTGGCGGTCGAGCAGATCGTGGCGACAAGCGTGGTCGGCACGATGCCGGCCGGGTTTTCCGAGCCCGACGCAGCGCGGAGCGCGATCACGCCGGTCGCCAGCAACGTGACGCTCGACGTGTTGATCGCGAGAAACAGGATCATGGCGTTGCTCGCCGTGCCCTTGACCGGGTTCAATTTATCCAATTGCTGCATCGCGCGGATGCCGAACGGCGTTGCTGCGTTACCGAGACCCAGCGCATTGGCCGACATGTTGAGGATCATGGCGCCCATCGCCGGATGCTCCGGCGGCACCTCGGGAAAAAGCCGGACCATCATCGGGCGCACCAGGCGGGCGATGATGACCAACAAGCCGCCGCGCTCGGCGACCTTCATCAAGCCGAGAAATAGCGCCATCACACCGACCAAGCCGATGGCGAGCGTGACGGCGTCGCTGGCCGAGGCGATCATCGCCTGCCCCAACACATCCATCGGCACCACGTCGCCTTCGGCGCCGGCCAGCCACGGCAAGTGCCGCACCGCCGCCACGGCGAAGGAAATGAGGACGAGGGCGAAGAAAATTCCGTTCAAAGCGCAGGCTCCCCGGAGCGGGCGGCGCGAATCGACCCGCCCGTCGTAATGCTCGGCGTTTTCGCTCGCAATGAAAAGCCCCGCGCCTCACCGCGCATAGCGGCGATCTCTTAGGGCTTCGCGCCGCACCGGCCCTTTCTTAGGCCGCTCCGCGGTTCCGCGTCGATTGCGCCCGATGGCGCCAATTGACCAGTGCGACGCCGGCAAAGACCAGCGCCAATGCCGCCCAAATCCACAGGCTGTGGCGCTCGTCGAGCAGGGCAACGCCCAACCCCACGGCAACCAGCGTGACGATAAAGGCGACCTGGCTGAAATAGACCGGGCCGGTACGGCGCAACAGCACGAAATACATATGGAAGGTGAGCGCCGCGAGGACCATATGCGCGAGGATCAACCCGTCGGTCAGGGTGAAATCAATCCAGATAGGATGAAACGTGTCGGTCGCCAGCGCCGCCGGCAGCAGCATCAGGCAGGAAGACAGCATCATGCCGGTGGCGACATGCATGGAATCCATCTGCGGTGGGTGAAACTTGATCGCGTAGACCGAACTAAACGAATAGAACAAGGGCGAGAGAAAGGCGAGGAGGACGAAGGGGGTCATCTCGGGGCTTGGCAGGCTGCCCTCCGGCAGCAGCACCAGCAACGCGCCGGCGAAGCCGAGAACGATGCCCACAGCGCGTCGCCAGTCGAAGCCTTCAAGCCGAGCGGCGAGCGAGAGCAGATAGGTGATGAGCGGCACCGTGGTGATGACCAGCGCGACGACCCCAGCGGGCAGATTAGAAAGCGCATAAAAGAGATTGGCCGTCGGAATGGCGCTCCCCAGCGCGCCGACGATCAGATAATGGCGAAAATGTGCGAGGTTCATGGGCGGCGGCCTGCCGCGCGCCAGGCAAACCGCCAACAGAATAACTCCCGCGCCGGAGGTCTGCCAAAACGCATAGCCCGGCGCCGGCACACCCGCAGTTGTGACGACCTTGGCCATGACGGTAATGCCGCCCCACAGCGTGCCGAGAGATAGCAGCATGACCAGCGACAGCCCAAGTGAGGCGTGCACGGGGGAGCCGCCGAGCGGCATCGAATTGGTGGAAGTCATCGGGCGCCAATGTGGCACTCCCGGCCGGGTCCTGTCGAACGCAAACGCGGCGCGTTCGGAATAATGGGCCGCTATCGCCCGACTGAGCGCAGCAGCTTATTTCGGCGCGAAGATGAAATCGCCGCCGTCGTGGCCGGCCAGGCGGATGTCGGAGTATATGGGAGTTTGGTTAGCGTTTAGCACCACCGCCTTGCGCACCGGTGCAAACAATTCATGCGCTTCGATGATTTCGGAATTCTCGTGCAACACGTTGAGCAGTGCCGCCGCGAAAACCGAATGGCCACCCGAGCCCGCATCCGCCACCGGCTCCAGCCCGCCCGAGGCCAGCGCCGTCCGCGAGCGCTTCTCGACGATGCGCTTCAGCCAGTCGCGGCGATCCTCCCAGGTTTCCAGGTCGATCGGCGCGGCGCGCACCAACGTGCCCGAATTGCAGGAATCGGCAATCACCAATATGTGGCGCGCCGGTATCGCTTTGAGCATGTCGGTGATGTCGTCGTTCGACACCCAGTTCGCCGGGTTGCTCTGCTCCGCTTCGACCGGCAGCCAATAGCCGCACTCGGTCACTGGATCGACGACACCGTGGCCGGCGTAGTAAATCAACAGGTTGGTATCGTAAGCGAGAGTAGCGCGGAGTTCACTCATGGCGCCGATGACATCGTAGCGCGTGGCGTTGATCAGCGTGGTAACGCTAAAGCCGTAGCGATCTTCCAGCACGCGGGAAATCGCTTTAGCGTCGGCGACCGCGGTTTTCAGTTTCGGCATATTGCGATATTCATTGTTGCCGATGACCAAGGCGTGATAACTGCCGAGCGCTAAATCAAGCCGCTTGCGTTCAACGTCGATGCGCTTCTCGGCCCGGTTGCCCCATTCGTCGGTGGCTCTGAATGCGAACTTGTTGATACCGAGCTTGAGGCGCTGGCGTACGCGGAAACTGCCGTCCGAGCCAAGTGCGACGCGGCGCTCGTTGACGAACATTTCGACGATCGCCGATTCGTCGGAAACACTGCCCGCGATATCGATTTCCCGGTCCTCCGTCACCAGCTTGGGCGGCAGATTGATGCGCGGCGCTTGCTTGTCGTCATCCTGCTGGCCGAGCGTAGCGGTTTGGCGTTCTGCGGGCGGGCTGTCCAGCGGCATATCCGCCGGCGCGCTGCGGGTGACGCGGACGCGCTGTTCCGCCTCGTTGCCCCATTCATCGAGCGCTGTAACCCGGATTTCGCTGACGCCCACCGGCACGCCGCGGCGGATGGGAAAGGCGCCGTCCGCGCCGATCGCCACAGAACGTCCGTCGATCCTAAGGTCGACGATGCGCGAGGCGTCAACCACACCGCCCCAAATATCAATCACAGCCGCGTCTGTTTCCAAACTGCCGGGCAGGGCGATCAATGGCGCAGTGCTGTCGCTAACGGTGTTGATGTCCACCCCCGCCTCGCGGTTGGTGGATTCACCTTTGGCGCGCCGCGTGACATCGACGCGGCGCTCGGCCCGATTGCCCCATTCATCTAGCGCCGCGATCACCAGCTCGCTTTGCCCCAGCGCCACACCGCGCTGAAGACGAAAGCTGCCGTCCGCCTCGAGCGGCGCGGCCGCGCCATTGACCGTAAATTCGACGATCGCCGAGGCGTCGCTGACCCGTCCTGCAATCTCTATCACCGGCTGTTCGGTGCGCATTTCGCCCGGCGCGTCTATCACCGACGGCACCTGATCCGCCGGCGCGGAAGCCGGCACGGCGGCGATTTCATCCTGCTGCGGCGTCACGTCGTCTAACACGACTTTCCAACTGCCGCTGCATTCCGGACCATGAAACTGACCCTTGCCTTCGTGGTCGGACAAACTGCCGCGCATATTTAAACTGACGGGCCCACGCAAGCGCCCGTCCGATATGCGCCCCTTGCGGTCGATATAACCGGAAATGGTGTATGTGCCGTCGCCCTGTCCTTGGCCACGCACCGTGACTTCGCCACTCATGTCGCCGCCTTGGATCACGATCTCCATGGGCGCGGTTACGCCGGTACAATCGAGAATCGCCCTGCCGTTCCAGTGCCCTTCATAGGCCATCACGGCGTCTGAATTGGCAGCGTTCGCATCGCTCAATGCGCCGCTCGCCATAACGCTCGCGGCCACAAGGAGGGCCGTCACCAAATTCCGATAATTCATCCGCATCATTCGCTCCCTGCGCCAATGCTCGTATAGATTAGCTCCGGCAGCGGCAAATTAAAGCGATTCCCGTCACAGTCTTGCCATTCCGCGCCCTCTTGCCCCGTTCTTCGGAGGGTGCAATATAGACAGAGGCGCGCATACCAAACAGAGCGCCCTTAGCTCAGTTGGATAGAGCGACGGCCTTCTAAGCCGTAGGTCCCAGGTTCGAATCCTGGAGGGCGCGCCATTTCGAACCTAAGTCATGTCCTAACTCATTGGCATAAAAGAACTTCTTTAATGTTCGGCTGGTGGGGTAGACAAAATGGTAGACAAAAATTGCGGTCGTTATCTGTACC
>Ga0114993_10003075_pt1 | contig 17678 bp, 14 predicted proteins | sample ArcticOcean_MG_C_FD_87042 | JGI IMG/M metagenome (GOLD analysis project Ga0114993, IMG submission 87042) | Marine microbial communities from western Arctic Ocean - ArcticOcean_MG_CB2_150 | ecosystem: Environmental > Aquatic > Marine > Oceanic | place: Arctic Ocean: Canada Basin | collected...
GGCTAGCAGTACATCCGCCCGAAATATCTTTTTCCCAACGTTTGTGCGCGTAAAGAGGAATATATGAACCAGTCCGCCCAGCATCCATATACCTAATACTGCGGTAAACGCAACGCTCCACCTCCCCAAAATGAGAGTTTCGTCCGCTACCTGTGTTGAGGTCCTCAGCGCTTGTGCCAACAGAACCAGGACCCAAAACGCCGTGATCAGATAGTTCAATACCCAGTAGGAGGTCTGACGGGAATCGGCCCCATCAAGAACTGATGTGCGCTGATCCTTGTTCAACGTTAGCCGACCTTGCAATTCTGAAATGGCATAATCATCACCGCATCCCAAGTTAACTCAGGCGAAGACGATATCACGGTTAATTGGTCATAGTATCGATTGAGGCTGGCTGGCCTCGTGTGTAGCCTTATCGCGTATGAATTCACCCAGATTCCCACATACGACAGTTTTTTTAAGTGGAAGATAACCTCAGTATCGTTGTTGTTGGGCTTGGATATGTTGGTATTCCTCTCGCGGTATCGTTGGCCAGGATGTTTGATACCACCGGATATGACATCAATACGAATCGCATCGATGAATTACAAAGAGGTCTTGATCGTACCGATAGCGTAGATCCGGCGACCCTTTCAGCGGAGAGGTTGAACTTCTCTGGGGACGCTGCTTGCATTACTGAGGCTGATGTGGCGATCGTTGCGGTGCCAACTCCGGTTGATAGTTCCAACGTCCCGGACATGACGCTTCTGGAGGCGGCAACGTTAACGGTCGGGCAGCACATGACGGCCGGCACAACTGTGATCTACGAATCTACTGTGTACCCCGGTGCCACGGAAGATGTGTGCGTGCCAATATTAGAGGCTGCATCAGGTCTCAAATCTGGTGAAGGGTTCAAAGTTGGTTACTCCCCAGAACGGATCAACCCGGGTGATGGCGAGCATTCCCTCCGCACGGTGGTGAAGATAATCTCCGCCCAGGATGAAGAAGCGATGGAGATTGTGGAGCGCGTCTACGCCGGTGTTGCCGAGGCGGGACTGCACAAGGCGACAAGTATCCGAGTTGCCGAGGCTGCGAAGGTTTTGGAGAACATACAGCGCGATGTGAACATTGCGCTGGTGAATGAGATGTCAGTGCTTTTTCACCGGATGGAAATCGAAACCTCACAGGTATTAGAAGCTGCTGGGACGAAGTGGAATTTCCAGAAATACACCCCGGGCCTGGTGGGCGGACACTGCATTGGGGTCGATCCTTATTACATGAGCCACGCGGCATCGCTCCAGGGGTTTGAGACTGAGATTGTGCTCGCCGGCCGACGTATCAATAACTCAATGAGTGACTTTGTTGTTGAAGAGACGACCAAAGAACTGAGCGCTATTGGAGTTGACCCGGCAACAGCGAGCGTGCTGGTTCTGGGGATTACATACAAAGCTGACGTTCCAGACACGCGTAATTCACTGGTTATTCCTTTGCTTGAGGAGGTGGCTGGCCGTGTTGGGGCGCTCAATATTTACGATCCGCTGGTGGGTGTCCAGGGCTTTGAGTTCGATGCCCAAGAACTGGAGCTATCCCCGTTTGATCTGGATGCTCCGTACGACGCGGTAATTCTGGCAGAGCCGCACAGGTCGCTCTCTGTTCGTACTGCTGCCGAGATGGTTGGATTGATGCGTGATGGCGGCTCAGGAAGGCTGTTCATGGACATCAAGGGAACGTATGGCCGCAGCTCGTTTGAAGACGCAGGCGTCAGGTACTGGACGCCTGCGTCTTGCCGTCTGCGACTATTGGTGTACGGCAGTAATGTCTCACCCACAGACGCAAATGCAGTGGCTGCAATAAGTCCCACCGCAAGACCTATTGCTGAATAGCTAAGGAAGCGTGACGCGACTTAGCGTGAAATGGCAGGGAGCTAGCGAACATGGCTACGGAACATGCGGCGATCACCGACGAGCAAGCGGCGCTGATCGAGAGTGCACCTCTCTTCTTCGTCGCGAGCGTTGATCCGTCGCTTCAAGACCGGCCAAACGGCGCGGGACCGGTGAACCTCTCGCCCAAGGGCGGCGTTCCCCTGCACATCATTGACCCAAGTCGTGTGGCCTACCTGGATTATGAGGGTAGCGGTGATGAGACCGCGAGGGCTGCGACTCTCGATGGCCCGGTTACGATCATGGTCTGTTCGTTCAACGAAACTGACGCCGCAGTCATCCGGCTCTTCGGCAATGCGCGAACATCCAGTGTTGAAGAGTCGCCACTGGCCGACCAGTTGCTTGGTTCGACTGCCGATGACATAGCTCTACCGACGTGCCAGATAATTGAAGTGACAGTTGATTCAACCCAGACAAGCTGTGGCTACGGAGTGCCGATCATGAAGTACGTGCGCGAACGCACGACTTCTGATCGCGGCAGGACGTTCAAGCCGGGCGCCTCAAGGCAGCGCTAGTCTCGGTGACACGCCAACACGGTTACACGACAGGCGATGTGCCGCCGTCGACGTTGACCGCGGTGCCAGTGATGTAGCTGGCCCGCTCTGAAGCCAGGTAGCAGATCGTATCGCCAACCTCTTTGGCCTCGCCGACGCGTCCCATGGGGACATTGCCACCCGCACGCTCGTAAAACATATCGAGTGTGAAGTTGGGATCATCCTTCGCCATCGACTCCCAACGTGTCCGGTGCTGGCCACTCTTGATGAGACCCACACAGACCGTATTGACCAGGATGTTCTCTGCAGCGAAGTCTTTGGACATCGCCTTTGTCAGCGAGATGCCAGCCGCACGTGAAAGCGATGTTGGCTGCGAACCGCCTGCGGATGCCTTGCCACCGGGCGTAGTTGTGTTGATGATGCGACCCCAGCCATTCTTCTTCATGTGAGGCAACACGGCCTGCGAGCAGTGGATCGCGCCATAAACCTTGATGCCGAAGTCAACGTCAAGCATCTCTGTGGTCATTTCATCGACTCTATTTGCCGATGAAGTTCCCGCGTTGTTGACCAGGATGTGCACCGTGCCCCATTCAGCGATAACTGCGTCGACAGCGGCATTGACGGCGTCCTTGTCTCTCACGTCAGCTGAGAGAGCCAAGACATCGCCAGAACCGGCGGCTTTGACCTGCTCAGCCGCCGCATCGAGCCGTCCCTGATTCCGAGCAACAATAGCGACTTTCGCACCCTCGCCCGCAAGTGAAATTGCTGCGGCCAGCCCTATGCCATCGCTGGCTCCGGTGAGGATTGCTGCTTTGCCTGTGAGTCCAAGATCCATCTGAGAGTCTCCAATATTAATTTGTGGCTTCTCTGGCGAAACCACGCGATGAGAATGATCTGAGGCACCATTATAGAAACTTGTAGATTATGCGTCTGCATTTGCGCTGTGTTAGCGTGATGGTTTGCGCAATTCTTGGGAGTGTTACGTAGGCACTTCCATCGCAGGTGTTGAACCTGCATATTTCTTAAAGGGGTTCTCTGTTGAGCGATGGTGAATTCGGTCCGCTTTCCGTCCCACGTAGGATGCTTCTTGGACCGGGGCCAACAAACGTCCACCCGCGCGTGCTGCGCGCAATGTCCACGCCAATAACCGGTTACCTGGACTCAGCGTATTTTGAGATTCTGGAAGAGATTTCAGACATGCTCCAGATCATCTACCAGACCCGCCAGAACACTATGGTTGTGGCAGCGTCCGGTAGTGGCGGAATGGAAGCTGGCCTCAATAGTCTGATCGAGCGTGGTGACAAGGTGATCATGTGCGCATATGGTCACTTTTGCGATCGCATGATCGAGATGGCCGAACGACTTGGCGCTGAAGTAGTCCCTGTCCACTCCACGATGGGTAGGGCGATGGACCCCGCGCTGCTTGCGGATGCAATCGCAGCGAATCCTGATGTAAAGCTCGTGACCGCCATCCACGCCGAGACCTCAGCTGGCGTACTTCAGCCGATGGAAGAGATATCGCGTCTAACGCATGAGGCCGGCGCATTGCTCATGGTGGACATGGTCACATCGCTGGCTGGCGCCGAAGTGCGGTTCGACCACTGGGGTATCGACTACGCCTACTCAGGCCCGCAGAAGTGCCTCGCTGGCCCTCCCGGTCTCAGCCCGGTGGCCGTAAGTGATACTGCACTCGCATACATTCGTAATCGAGCCACCAAGCCCAGCAGTTGGTACCTGGATATCGACCTAATCGCACAGTACTGGGGCCCGGAACACATCCACCACCACACCAGCCCCGTCAGCATGATGTTTGGGCTGCGTGAAGCACTGGGAATGGCGCTGGAAGAAGGCATCGAAAACCGCATTCAACGACACGCACACACCGCGGCCGGACTGCGAGCAGGACTCAATGCCCTTGGCCTGAATCTTCCTGTGCCCGCAGATGAGCGGCTTGATCAACTCACCGTCATCGAAGTCCCCGCGGGAATCGATGATAACGCGGTGCGGCAACAGATCCTTGACGAGTACTCCATCGAAATTGGCCGTGGCCTGGGTGAGTTCAGAGGCAACAAATGGCGGATCGGCCTGATGGGCGAATCTTGTCAGCCAAGTAACGTCCTCGCTGTGCTGGCCGCGTTTGAGCGAGTGCTACCGCAGCACGGTTTTGAAGTTGCTGCTGGCGCTGGTGTTGCCGCTGCTAGCGTGGAGCTTGGCAAACACGTGATATCGGTTCCTTAGACGATCGATTCTTTCGAGTAGGCCTCATCAAGCAGATCAACCACGTACTTCACCTCTACGTTGGATTTGGCGTCCCGCAGGCCGTTCTCCATCTGCATGACGCAGCCCGGATTGCCTGATGCCACCACATCGCAGCCAGCGTCCATCACGTTGCCCACTTTTCGATCGCGCAGGAATCCTGACATCTCTGGCTGAGTGACCGAGAAGATGCCTCCTGCGCCACAGCAGACGCCGGGCTCCTTCATCTCCAGGAGCTTGAGTCCTGGGATTGATGTCAGTATCTCGCGTGGTTGCGCAGATATGCCCTGCGTGTTGATCAAGTGGCAGGCGTCCTGATACGTCACCTGAACGTCCAACTCACCTTTGGGCGGGTCGATGCCCAGATCAATCAGGTACTCGTGGATGTCTCTGGTCATCCCGGCAAGCTGCTCAGACTTTTCGGCGTACTCAGCATCATCAGCAAGAAGGTCACCGTACTCTTTCATCTGCGTTCCACATCCACCTGATGCGGTGATCACCGCATCAACGTCAGCATTCAGGAACACATCGATATTCTTGCGTGCCATCTCGCGTGCAGACTCACGTTCGCCAGCGTGAACGTTAAGCGCCCCGCAGCATGCCTGGCCTTCCGGAACGATTACCTCAACGCCGTTGCGCTTGAGCACCCGCATAGTCGCTTCCATAGTTGGCCCGTTGGTGAGCGCCATTACGCACCCACCGAGCAGGGCAACGCGGGCGCGTGGCTGACGGGTAACCGGAGTCGCCGTCTGGTTCTTCGCCGCGAAGAATGGAGTGTCTAGGGGAGGGAGGTAGTCGTCCAGCATTCGCTGGTTGCCCGGCAGAATATCGATCAGCTTCGTGGCGCGTGTGAACTTTCGGAGACCGGTGCGCCGATAGAGCTTGATGAGGCGAGCAAACGAGCGGAGCAGTTTCGGGTGTGGCAAAAGCCACTTGAACCCAACATAGCGGGCAATGCGGACATGGATCGGTCGCTTGACCGTAAGATTTAACTCGACGCGGGCGCCTTCCATCATGCGGCCGTACGGCACGTTGGACGGGCACGCTACCTCGCATGCCCTGCACTGGATGCACTGCTCCCAGTGCGGGATTACCTGAGCGTTGACTTCCAGACGTCCCTCATTGACGCCTTTCATCAGAGCGATGCGGCCGCGGGGTGATTCTGCCTCAAGGCCGGTCACCAGATAAGTAGGGCAGGCGTTGAGGCAGAAGCCGCAGTGAACGCACTTGTACATATCCTCTTCGGTGGGGCCAAATGGAGATTTGAACCCGGGGCCGCTGGATGCCCTGGAAGATGCAGGTGATTGAATCATCGACTAGATACCCGCCACAAAACGACCAGGATTGAGGGTGCCACTGGGATCGAACTGCTCTTTCATTCTGCGACTAATCTCAAGCTCCTGGCCCGCGCCATCCCAAACGTCGATGCCGCTTTTGTACTCATGGGGACATCGGTCAAATACCAGTCGGGCGCCACTTTTGTGGGCGTCGACGCGAACATTCGATGCGAATAGGTCGAATGACTCGGCATTGCTCACATTCCATGATGACAAGACGGTACCTGTAGCTACGTGCAACTGTGATGCAGCAGACTCAGATCGGCCGATTGAGCGATCACTAAAGTTGAACGCCTCGACTGGCTTGAACGTTCCTCGAGTTGCTACGTTGCCGGCTGAGTCTAGAGCATCTAGTGCCAACTGACCGGGCAGATCGTCGGGGTTATCGATAACTTCGTATCCTTCGACCATCTCAGAGCCGAGCAGGCCGGTCACCTCATCAACCTGCCGTCTGACGGTTTTGACCCCACCCGCCAGGTGTATCTCTATGAGAAATGCTTCACTCGTATCGGGAGACTGTCCGGATACCGACTCAATTGCTGAATGAGCCGTGGTCCCGGAATGAACCGTAAGTTTCAACGGCATGAACGATCCGTTGAAAAGACTCATGCCAACAGAGCGTGCAGTGGCGAGCGAATCTACCCAGGAAAGAACAGCGGTGTGCGCCGCCGGTTTTGGCGCGACCTTGAACGCTGCTTCTACGATGACACCCAGCGTTCCCAGAGCACCTGTATGGAGCCGAACCAGATCGAAGCCCTGGACGTTCTTTACGACTTTGCCACCTGATTTGGTGATAGTCCCGTCAGCTTCCACCACTTTCAGGCCAATCGTGAGATCGCGTATTCCGCCAACACTGCCGCGAATGGTACCCACCGCGTTGGTGGCCAGCGCACCGCCTATGGTTGCCCGATCGTCAAATGCAGGATCGTACGGGAGCCACTGGCCGTGTTTTGCCAGTTCCGCCTGGAGTGCCTGAAAAGTCAGCCCAGCCTCCACCACAATCGTGAGATCTGCAGGCTCGTATTCAACGATCCCGTTCATCTGCGCAAGATTCGCGGCGACGTTATAGCCAGTTGGCAAGTTGCCAAGGCTCATCCCCGTGCGTCCGCCAGACGGAATGATCGTTTCACCCGCTTCATGCGCGGCGCTCACGATGTCGGAAAGCTCCGCCTCATTGGCCGGAGTTTCGACGCGCGATGGCGTCATCCCATCAACAACAAATTGGCCGGGGTCTGTGGTCAAACCAAAACTCCGTTAAACAATTCTTGGCCCGTTATCGCGCGCCCAGTCGCCAATCTCTTCGGCTTCCTTGAGCGCCTCTTCAGGGATGTCAACGTCCCATCCGGCCAGATTTGCCTGAAGTTGCTCCGGTGTACGAGCTCCAACGATACATGCGGACACGGCGGAGTTGTTTAACACCCATCCCGTGCCCAGCTGGTAGGGCGTAAGTCCATGCTGAGCTGAGAGTGCCGCAAATCGATCTGCCGCCTCAAACTGCGACTCGTGCCAGTAGGTGCGCGAGTAGAAGTTGAAGGCTCGGAAATTCTTATCGTAACGTCCACCAGCCTGACCGCCATCGCGGGACTGCTTGCCGGTCAGAAATCCACCAGCCATAGGGCTATAGACGATCACGCCAACGCCAAACTGCTCAGCAGCTGGAAGTAGCTCCAGTTCGGGATGGCGGTATAGCAGGTTGTAGCGGGGCTGGGTGGAGTCGAATCGGGCAAGATTGTTCTTGTCTGAAATCCACAGACTTTCGGTGAGTTGCGAGCCGCTGAAGTTGGAGCAGCCGATGTAGCGAACTTTGCCTGAATGCACCAGGTCGTCCATCGCTCTCAGCGTCTCTTCCAGTGGTGAGTCAGGATCAAACGCGTGGATCTGGTAGAGGTCGATGTAGTCGGTCTGAAGCCGCGTGAGCGACTCCTCAACTGCCTTCATGATCGATTTTCTGTTGGCCCCAACGTCGAATATTCCTGGGCCAGTGGGGTAGCGGCACTTGGAGCCCAGCACCGTCTCTTCTCGACGTCCCTTGAGGAACTTACCGACGATCTCTTCAGAGCGGCTATCGGTGTACGTATTCGCTGTATCTATAACGTTTACGCCGGCCTCTGTGGCCGTGGCCATCATGCGCAACGATTCTGCTTCGTCTGTTTGCCCGCCGAAGTTGTCTCCACCCATGATGTAAGTGGAAATCTTCAACCCGGTGCGCCCAAGTCTTGTGTACTGCATCTATTTGCGCTCCGCACTGATCTTGAGTGAAAGGGGAGGCGGGTAGTTGACGTGCGTGCTCTCAGCAAACTCGTCAGCCACTTCGCGTACTTGAGCCATCACATCATCAGGTGCGCGATCGCTCAGTGCATCCAGCGTTGACTCAAGCTGGTCGACTCTTCGTGCTCCGATGATTGGGGACGTAAGACCCGGCGTCTCTAGCAGCCACTGGAGCGCCAGTCGGACCATCGGCTCATCAGAGGCGTCCGAGATCGTCTTGAGCTTCTCGACTACATCGAACCGTTTTTCGTCAAAATACTTACGTTTGAGTCCGCCACCACGATCATCGTCACGTGCGCCGAACTTGGTCTCTGACTCCGCGCCAGATGACTGGTGCTTACCGGTCAGAAATCCCGAGCCCAGTGGGCTATACGCCGTCACTGCAACGCCCTGGGCGCTCAACTCAGGTATCGCCTCGACACCCAGCCCGGGGCGGACGATATTGAACTCGCTCTGAAGACAATCGAAGCGGGCGTAGCCGTGCGTATCAGCCATCCACAGCGCTTCCATTACTCGCCATGACGCCCAGTTTGATGCACCAACGTAACGAGCCTTTCCAGACCGCACAACGTCATTCAGCGCCTCAACCATCTCGAGTACGGGAGTTGAGGCGTCGAACGAGTGCAAGATATACAGCTCCACATGGTCAGTGCGCAGTTTCCGAAGGCTGGACTCGATGCCGTTGAGGATGTGCACCTTTGACGAACCAACGTCGTTGACGCCTGTTCCAACAACACTCGTCACCTTGGTTGTCAGGAAGACCTCGTCTCGACGACCGCTATCGTGGAGATAGCTGCCAATGACCTCTTCGGACCGCCCGTCGGCGTATGAGTCAGCCGTATCGATGTGGTTGATTCCGGCATCCAGTACGCGTCCCAGGATCTCCCGGCTGGTAGCTTCGTCCGCACCAAATCGATTGCCAAGGTTGTCGGTACCGTAGGCAACTTCGGACACCCGAGCGCCAGTGCCGCCAAATTGGACGTAGTTCAACTGAGCACCACCCACTGGCCGGTATCGGCCGCTTTCTGTGCCGCATCTCGGATGCGGGCAGCATCCAGGCCTGCCTCGAAGCTGGTTCGTACCGGCACACTGTCTCGGATGGCCTCAACGAACTGTTGGTACGGTTGTGGGTATGTCCCAATTGGTTCTACCGGTCGCAAAATGTCTCGATTCCCCTCACCGGTGATGCCGTTGATAACGGAAAGTGAATCAGAACGAAGCCTGCCTTTGGAGCCCGCCACGTCAATGTGGACGTTGGAGTTGTTGCCCTCGTCCAGTCCACGGCTGACGAAGCTCGTGTGAATCACCGCGTACGCACCGGTTTCAAACTCTAGCAAAATGCCGGACGAGTCTGGGACCGTCACATCAGCGCCATCTGGAGCATCTGCAAATGGGCGATGCTTCTCCATAGTTGGTGCAACCGCCGTGACTCGCTTCACAGGACCGCCGTAGAGCAGCGCCATATCAAACGTGTGGATCAGTTCGTAGAGCGTCCCGCCGCCGTACTCCTTCTGGAATCGCCATGAGATGGCGTCAGGGCGAACATCGATGCTGTGGCTCTGATACCAGTAAATATTCATGTGATAAACGTCACCAATGTAGCCATCGTCGATGAGTTGCTTGATCTGCCCGGCAGGCGTTCGCCCGCGCTGGTTGAAGTTGGTGCAGTGGACAATCCCGGCTTTTTCAGCCGCTTCCAGCATCTCCTCCGCCTCAGGTGCAGTCATTGCCAGCGGCTTATCGCAGAGCACATGCTTTCCGGCTGCAATGGCCTCCAGAGCGATGCCGTTGTGCGCGTTGGTGGGGGTGATGATGTCCACCGCATCGATATCCCCTGACTTGAGCATCTCACGGTAGTCGGTGTACCCAGTCTCGATACCCCACTTGTCCTGAATCGCCTTCAGTCCATCGGGGTTTCTACGGCAGAGGGCTACTACCTCGACACCATCAACTTTTGCGTACTCCTCTAGATGAGTGTTCGCGAAGTTTCCTGCGCCAATAATTCCAATGCGTACGGACCCACCAGTGGTCATCCGATTCCTTTCGGTCAAGAGCGGTCATCAAGTGACGGACGGCCAGTTTAGCCGACGCTCAGGCTCCGGGCGAGGAAGAATTGGGCTACGGCCTGTTCCGAAGATATCTCGACCAAGACTTAAAGCTCGTCGTGCGTCCCTGATCGCCGCGCCTTCGAGAAGGCAGGACCACCCCCAGCGTCTGCCGGGAAGACCTTCGACGGATTGAAGCTGCCTGTCGCACCAAATGCTGGCGCTAACCGGCCCATGGAGCGCATGTCCTCTTCCGTGAACACCAGCGGCATGTGTGCTTGCTTCTCCAGGCCGATTCCGTGCTCGCCGGAGAGCGCACCGCCAACTTCCACGCACAGCTCAAGAATGCGCCCACCAGCTTCGATGACCTTCTCGGTCTCGCCGGGAATGCGCTCATCGAAAAGAATCGATGGGTGCAGGTTGCCGTCGCCAGCGTGGAACACATTGGCGATCATCAAATCGAACTCAGCACCAATCTCTGCGACCTTCGCTAGTACTTCTTGCAGCCGCGTACGAGGCACAACACCGTCAACCAGATAGTAGTTCGGACGCAGGTTGCCGAATGCGCCAATCGCACCCTTGCGCGCCGCCCACAACTCAGCACGCCGCTCGGCATCATCGGATGCTTCATACGAGGCGACGTCGTTCTGGCGGCAGATAGCTTCAATCTGCTCCGACTGCTCCTCAACGGTCTCCCGCAGCCCATCAACCTCAATGATCAGCACTGCCTGCGCTTCAGCCGGATATCCGGGGTGGTACGTCGGCTCCACCGCATCGATGGTCACGCGATCCATCATCTCCAGCGCCGCGGGGATTACCCCGGTGCCAATGATGTCTGACACGGTCTTGGATGCCATGTCCATGGAGTTGAACACCGCTGCAACTGTGCGAATCGCCTCGGGAATAGGGATCAGTCTCACGGCCACTTTGGTCGCGATTCCCAGCGTGCCTTCAGAGCCGATAAACGCCCCTCGAAGATCGTAACCAGGCGTCTCGCGCTCCCGCCCCCCGAGCCAGATCATCTCGCCGCTGGCCAGTACGACTTCCATGCCCAGCACGTGATTCGTTGTCACGCCGTAAGCCAGACAGTGCGGCCCGCCTGCGTTCTCCGCCACGTTGCCGCCAATGGAACATGCGCGCTGACTGCTGGGATCTGGAACGTAGTGCAAACCCAGATGCTCGACCGCCGCAGAAAGATCGGCGTTGATCACGCCTGGCTCCACAACAGCGATTCGATTTTCCGTATCAACTTCAAGAATCTCTCGTAGGCGCGAAGTGACAACTTGCACCGTGCCTTCGGTCGGCACAGCGCCACCTGAGAGGCCTGTCCCGGAACCACGTGGCACGATAGCCACACCCGCCTCGGTACAGATCGCCACACAGCGTGCGAGCTCCTGAGCGCTGCCGGGTACGACAACGGCTGCAGGGAGATGACGGTCAATCGACCCGTCGTACTCGTAGACCAGCAGGTCTTCAGTCCTGTCGACCACATAGCGGTCGCCCACAACCTCCTTGAGGCGTGAGAGAACAATCGACAATTTTGAAGCTACTTGCGTCAAGTTATTACGGTGCTACTACGGCTCGTGTGATCTTGTTGGAATCCTGACCCTGCCACTCGGCCTTGCTGAACGCCTCGCCAATCTGCGTCATCGGGAACACGTCCGATACGACGTCACAGACGGCGTAACGGTCGCGGTTGCGGCGCATGAACTCAATAGCCGCGGGAAGAATCCACGGGTCATAGTGCTGAATACCAAACAGGCGAATCTGCTTGGAGACGATCTGCTGGACGTCTATCGAGGCGTATGAGTGAGGGGTGATGTGGCCAACCTCAAGGTACGTGCCACGCTGCCGGACCATTTGCACGCCTTCTTCAACGGCTGACGGGAACCCGACAAGCTCGATAGCGATATCAGCACCGATGCCGCTGGTAAGTTCCATCACTCGCTCGATGCGGGACTCTGGCGTAGGGAAGTCGTTGATGTTGATCGTGTCCGTGGCGCCTGATCGCATCGCAAGGTCCAGCCGCGCAGGCTGACCATCAATTGCGATCACCTGGTTTGCTCCCATGTCGCGGGCAACAGCCATGGCGTTCACGCCAAGTCCACCGGCACCCTGGACGACAACGTTGTCACCAAATCTCACACGGCCAACATGGAGGGCGTCAATGACCTGCGCCAGTGCGCAGTTGATTGGCGCTGCTTCCTCGTCTGAAACATCGTCCGGAAGCTTGAACAGGAAGTTCTGCTGTGGGCGCAAATAGTAGTACTGTGCGAACCCACCATTGCAGTAGGGGTACTCATCCAGCGGCTTGCGGCCCATCCGGAACTTGCAAGCGCCCATCTCACCACGAATGCAGTTGTAGCACTTCATGCAGGGGAAGAAATAGGAGAAGACAACTCGGTCGCCCTCTTTGAGTGGACGGCGCAGCGAGTCAGTATCAACGCCTTTGCCCAGCGCCGCGACCTCACCCATCATCTCGTGACCAAACACGAATGGCTCGCGAGGGGGTGCGTCCTTGTCAATTCCGTCGCCGCGCCAGATGTGCAGGTCAGAGCCGCAGACGCTTGTCCGCAGCACCCGAATGCTTACTCCACCCGGCTCAACTTCCTGAACGGGCAGTTCTCGTAGTTCAAAACTCTGGTCAGAATCGTGCCAGACCGCTGAAATTCCAGTTGTCATCTATGAAACCTTTCGCCGGTTACCCGGCTAACTACTTGCCCGCCAGGAGTTCTTGACCCGCACGACGCAGCATACCGTGAACCCAGTCTGTAACCATGATGTCCGCTGCTACGTGTCCACCCGCGGCCCGGATTCGATCGTAAATTCGGTTCATCTGATCTTGCACTGCAGGATTGTCTGAATCACCTGGATAGCCAATCGACTGAGCGAAGTCGTTGTGGCCGATGCTCATGTAGTCGATGCCCTTGACCTCAATGATGCCGTCCAACTCATCGATGACTGCCTTATCCTCAAGCAGTGCGCCCACGAGCATATTATCGTTGGAATCCTTATAGTACTGGACCTTCTCGTCTGAGGGGATGAAATCGTACTCGGTGCCACGGTTCCCGCCGAAGGACCGATCGCCATCTGGTCCGAAGTAGCACGCTTTCACAAGCTGCTCGGCGTCTGCCTTGGTTGATATGTGCGGACCCATAATGCCCTGAACGCCCCGGTCCAGGTAACGCAGGATGGTACTTGAGCCAATGTCGGGAACCCGGGCAACCGGCGTAACCCCAACCTGCGCAGCAACCCGGCAGACATCTTCAATCTGGTCGAGCCCCCACGGGCCGTGCTCGCCGTCTATCCATACGAAGTCGAAGTCCTCGTAGCCCAGCACTTCAACCACCCAGGGTGATGGAAACACCAGGTTGTACCCGTACGCCTTGCGACCTTCTCGCATGGCCTTGAGGATCCGGTTCTCACGCACTTTCATTTTATATTCTCCCGCGAAATCAAATATCCCCATCCGACAAGGATGGTGACGGTTGTCCGTAGCCGCTGTACGGTACGCCCAGCAGACATCGTCGACAATATCTCAGTGCATGATTATGCGCGAATTGATACATCAGGGTGAATCAACAAAAGTGGCAACAGCAGTAGATACCGGTACAAGCTGGCGAGACAAGTCACCAGTTCCATTCGATACGTTCAAGCAGTCCGCGACTGGTATGCAGGGAATGGTCGTAACAAACCATCCCCAGGGCTCAGCGGCGGGCGCGCAAATCCTGGCGATGGGCGGCAACGCGATTGATGCGGCCATCGCATCGGTGTTCGCGCTGAGCGTGTGCGAGCCAGCGATGGTCGGTCCATTCGGAGCAGGGTTCATCAACATCTTGCTCGCATCTGGTGAATCGGTTGTCATCGACAATTACGCCACATCACCCGGCGCAGCCACACCTGATCTCTACACACCGCTCACAGATGACTGGCCCTGGTACATGAAGGCCGTCGACCGCAAGAACGACCTCGGCTACCTGTCCGTGGCAACTCCCGGCAACCTGAAGGCGTGGGTAGAGGCATTGGAAGGATGGGGGACGCTCGATCTCGAGACGGTGATGCGACCAGCAATATCACTTGCTGAGAACGGCTTTCCTGCGACTCGTTATCTGGTTGAAACTATCGAGAAGAATGCCAATGACATGAGCGCGTTCCCAGCGACCACTGAGGTGTTCTTGCCCGGTGGTAACGTCCCGGCCATTGGCCAACTCATCTTTCGACGCGACTACGCGCAATCATTGCGAACAATTGCTGTTGATGGTGCTGCGGCGATGTATACCGGCGAACTCGCGCAGGCCATCGTTGACGATGTACAACGCAACGGTGGCATCCTCAGCATGGACGACCTTGCGAACTATGAGACCAAACGCCGTGAAGTTGTTCGCGGAACATATCGCGGGCACGAAATCCTGGGCGTCCCACCAACCAGCGCAGGCGGCACGCACATTATCCAGATGCTCAACATCCTCGAAGAGTGGGACATTGGCGCGATGGGATTCGGCAGTCCTGATGCCGTGCATCTCACTGCCGAGGCTCTGCGCATCGCCTTCGCAGACCGATTCGTACACATGGGCGACCCGGACGCCGGTGAAATACCCGTTGAGTGGCTCACAAGTAAGTCATACGCCGCAGAGCGTCGGACTGAGATCGATATGGCGAGGGCAGGGGACTATACCGCTGGCGACCCGCAGGCAGGCGAAGGCTCACATACCACGCACCTCAACGTCGCCGACGCCGAAGGCAACGTCGTCTCCATGACACAGACCATCAACGACACGTTTGGCAGCAAAGTCACCGTTCCCGGAACGGGAATGCTGCTGAACAACAACATGTCGCTTTTCGATCCGCATCCCGGCCACACCAACTCTGTCGCACCACGCAAACGACCACTCAGCAGCATGTCTCCCACCATCGTCACCAAAGACGGCAAGCCGTTTATGGCCATCGGGACACCCGGCGCGAAGTGGATATTCCCAACGGTCTGCCAGGCCATCGTCAACGTGATCGATCACGGCATGTCGATTCAGGAGGCGGTCGAGGCTCCCCGTGTCTGGACGCAGGGTCAGGAACTCGAACTAGAGGCCTCGTACCCGCATTCGGTGTTCGATGACCTTGCAGGCAGAGGCCACATCATGTGCAGCGCACCCCGGATTGCCGGTGGTATGAGCGGCATCACGTTCGATCAATCTACCGGAGTGATGGAAGGCGGTGGCTGCTGGCGAGCCGACGGCACTGCAATAGGCCTTGGTGGCGGCGATGCACGCCCGGGTTCAGGTTGGGGGTCACTGGCCGGATGAGCGCGAACCACGTCCTGGCATGCACCGTTTGCAGCCAAGAGCACGAACCGTCGATCTCACTTCTAGCTTGCGATGATTGCGGCGCACCGCTGACCGTCGCTTACGCCAGCGCACCAGACGGAGAGTCGCCCAGATTGCCGCTCGCCCAACCTGATGCAATGATCACGCTGGGCGAGGGCTACACGCCGCAAATCGATCTCCCCGGCATCGCTGTAGAACTGGGCGTGAAGCGACTCTGGGCGAAGCTAGAGTTTCTTGCCCCCACCGGCTCGTTCAAAGACCGCGGCTCAGCCGTCCTGATATCTATGGCGAAAGAGGCCGGTGTCACCGATTTCATCGAAGACTCCTCTGGTAACGCAGGCGCATCGCTGTCTGCCTACGCCGCCGCAGCGGGCCTAAACGCGCACGTCTTCGCTCCAGCCTCAGCAGGGCAGGGCAAGAAAGACCAGATCAAGGTATTCGGCGCACAACTGCACGAGATCGATGGCCCGCGTCAGGCCTCAACCGACGCGGCAGAGGCGTTCGTGGACCAGCAGGGCCTCCCGTGGCTCTCTCACAACCTCAGCCCGTACTTCATGGAAGGCATGAAGGCGTTCGCCTACGAAGTACAGAACAGCCCGGCAGCCAACGTAGACCACTTCATCTTCCCCGTCGGAAACGGCTCACTCATCGGCGGCGCGTTCAAAGGCTACTTCGAGATGCACGAAGCAAGCGTGATAGACGAAATACCCAAACTCCACGCCGTACAAGCATCAGCCATCCAGCCAATCATCGCTGAACTGAACGGCGAGCCATGGACGCCCGACACATCGGCAACCTCAGTAGCCAGCGGAATCTCAGTCACCAAACCGCCACGCCTCAAGGAAATCGTCGAATTCGTCCGCTGCTCCTACGGCAGCGGCGTGGCCGTAGGAGAAGACGAAATCCTCGCATGGCAAAGCCGCCTCGCCGCAACCACCGGCATCTTCGCCGAAGCCACATCCGCCGCCGCGTTCGTAGGGCTGGAGGCGCTGATCGCCGACGGCACGATTGGAGCGAACGATGAAGTGCTGATTCCGCTCACAGGCTCGGGCTTGAAAGAGCCGTTGAGGGCGTAGTTCACCTCTCTGCAGCGAGACCTCACATCCGTCATTCCGGACGTCGGTAGGTGTAGTTTCCACGAACGTTGTTTACAGCCTTGATACAGGCAGGAGCATGCCCAGACTGGTGTGTGGTCTGCGGTGATTGTAGTTTTTTACGAACCTCGGCAGCTCGTTCAAGCGCTCCTGATTTGACATGTAGATTCGCTTGTACGCCCACTCCCGTATCAGCATCTTGATGAACGCCTCCGCCTTCCCATTTGTCTGAGGCCTGTACGGCCTGGTTCGCCTCAATCCGATGTTCAGTTCCGCTGCCTGTTCTCTAAATACCCGTGATGTGTAGTTGGAACCGTTATCGGTGAGGATTCGCTCGATCTTTACCCCCACGCGCTCGTATGCCTTTATCGCACGCAACAAGAAATCCACCGTTGTGATTCCCTTCTCATCACCCAGTGCCTCAACGTAGGCGTAACGAGAGTGATCATCGATTGCCACATGGATAAAGTCCTGCCCTCTCAACCCACCACGAATACGGTGGGAGGTATTGGTCACGTGCCACTCGGGATCCTTGCGCCTTCCTCCACCATTCGGTATCCGTCGTAGCTTCTTCACATCGAGGTGCAGCAGTTCACCAGGACGCTCTCGTTCATACCGGATAACTTCCCGCGTAGTCCGGTCCATCCATGTGAGGCGTGAGATGCCGTTGCGTCTGAGTACGCCGTAGACGGTCGATCGAGCCATGCCCAGTTCAGCTGCGATGCGGTGTGGGCCGGTTCCATCTCGGCGCCTGAGACTACAGATCGTTTTCACTTTCCTCTTGGAGAGAGCGTGGGGCGTGCGCCTGGGCCGTGATGAGCGATCTTGAAGACCGTCGATGCCTTCTTCTCGGTATCGCTTTACCCACTTGCAGACGGTGGGCCTGGAGACGCCTTGTGCCTCGGCTGCTTGAGCCTGAGTCATCCCGGATTCGAGGCGTTGAATCA
>Ga0114993_10003081_pt1 | contig 17660 bp, 21 predicted proteins | sample ArcticOcean_MG_C_FD_87042 | JGI IMG/M metagenome (GOLD analysis project Ga0114993, IMG submission 87042) | Marine microbial communities from western Arctic Ocean - ArcticOcean_MG_CB2_150 | ecosystem: Environmental > Aquatic > Marine > Oceanic | place: Arctic Ocean: Canada Basin | collected...
AGTGCTGGCTCTGCAGGAAGCGCAGGAAGTGCTGGTTCTGCAGGAAGTGCTGGCTCTGCTGGAAGTTCTGGATCGTCTGGATTAACATATGCTTCCTCAGGAAGTTCTGGAACAGCAGGAGAAACAGGAAGTGCTGGATCATCTGGTTCTGCTGGATCGTCTGGATTAACATATGCTTCATCTGGTTCTTCAGGAAGTGCTGGATCTGCAGGAAGTGCTGGATCGTCTGGACAAGATGGCGGTTCTTGGATTCATGTTCAGGGATCAGCGGCAACTGTCTGGTTAATAAATCATAATTTAGGTGTTAGACCATTAAATATTGAAATTGTTGATATCAATTATAATGTTGTCGTTCCAGAATCTATTCAATTTATAAGTTCCAATGATGTAAAAATAGTCTTTGCTTCTGCAACATCAGGATGGTGTTCATTAACTTTTGGAGAAGGGTCTTCTGGTACATCTGGAAGTTCTGGAACCTCTGGAACTTCAGGAAGCGCAGGAAGTGCCGGAAGTTCTGGATCTGCAGGAAGCGCAGGAACTTCTGGAACTACTGGAACTGCTGGATCTGCTGGATCTGCTGGCTCTGCTGGATCTGCGGGGAGTGCTGGTTCTGCTGGCTCTGCTGGAAGCGCAGGAAGTGCTGGTTCTGCTGGATCTGCTGGCTCTGCTGGATCTGCGGGGAGTGCTGGCTCTGCTGGCTCTGCAGGAAGTGCTGGAAGTGCTGGTTCTGCTGGCTCTGCTGGCTCTGCTGGAAGCGCAGGAAGTGCGGGGAGTGCAGGGAGTGCTGGCTCTGCTGGAACTTCTGGAACTTCTGGAACTGCAGGATCATCTGGACAAGATGGAAACTTTGGTGGTGCATCTTTTCAATATGATTTTGAAGATACATCATTTACAGGAGCCTCAAGTGATCCTGGTACTGGTAGACTTGAAGTAGGAATTAATACTGGGTCTGCACCTACTGATTTTTCTACAGTCAACAGAATTTCTATAAGTGAAACAGATTCAAATGGTTCATTAACTGAAAGTTTTCTAGATCAAGTCGATGCATCATCTTCTGCAATTAAAGGTCATATCAGACTAGCAAAACTATATGATGCAAGTGCATATGTAATGTTTACAGTTGGTGATCTTACTAACAATACAGATTTTCAAGAAATAGAAGTTACAAAGATCGGTGGACAAGATGCATTTTTTGCTGATGATGAATCTATACTTTTTACAGTTGCAAGAACGGGTGATGTTGGTACATCGGGAACTTCTGGTACTTCTGGTTCTGCAGGAAGCGCAGGAAGTGCTGGCTCTGCTGGATCTGCAGGAAGTGCTGGTTCTGCTGGTTCTGCAGGGAGTGCTGGTTCTGCTGGATCTTCTGGACAAGATGGTGGTTCTTGGATTCATCCTCAAAGTACACCTTCACTTGTCTGGTTAATAAATCATAATTTAGGTGTTAGACCATTAAATATTGAAATTGTAGATTCTAATTATAATGTAATTACACCAGAATCTATTCAATTTATAAGTTCTAATGATGTAAAAATAGTTTTTGATTCTTCTATTTCAGGATGGGCATCAGTAACTTTTGGAGAAGGATCGTCTGGTACATCTGGAAGCGCAGGAAGTGCTGGTTCTGCTGGAAGTGCTGGATCTGCTGGCTCTGCTGGATCTGCAGGGAGTGCTGGCTCTGCAGGAAGCGCAGGAAGTGCTGGTTCTGCAGGAAGCGCAGGGTCATCTGGATTAACATATGCTTCTTCTGGATCATCTGGTTCTGCTGGAAGTTCTGGAAGTGCTGGTTCATCTGGATCTTCGGCAACTGCAGGAACTTCTGGATCTGCTGGATTAACATATGCTTCATCTGGTTCTGCTGGCTCTGCAGGAAGTGCTGGATCTGCTGGAAGTGCTGGCTCTGCAGGAAGTGCTGGTTCTGCTGGATCTGCTGGAAGTGCTGGAACTTCTGGAAGTGATGGAGCGGCCGGTGGTTCTTTTCTTCATCAACAAGTTTCAGCGGCATCCGTTTGGTTAATAGCTCATACTTTAAATACACGACCTGTGGCAATGGCAGTTTGTGATACTAATTATAATGTAATTGTTCCAGAAACAATTCAATATAATGATGATGATACTATAAAAATAATATTTCCTTCTGCAATAGCAGGATGGGCGATGATAACTGTTGGACAAGGATCTTCTGGAACTGCAGGAACTTCTGGAACTTCTGGAGCAGATGGTACTGGCGCCCCTGCGGGAGGAAATGCTCGCATTCAATTTCATGCTACTTCTGGTTTTGGAGGTACAACTGATTTTACACTTGTTACAGGATCTCCAACAGTAGCAACCTTAAATGGAACATTACAAGCAACAACCGTCAATGGAAACAATATAAATATTAATGGAAATCCAGCCGCCACAACAGATGATGCAACGGCTTTAGCAATAGCACTAGGATAAATAAAATATGGCAAATACTTTTAAGTTGAAGACTCTTGATAAATCAACATATACTGCGGACACTCTAGAAACTCTTTATACTGTTCCTGGATCAACTACTGCGGTTGTTTTAGGGGTGTCTGTAACAAATATAACAGGATCAGGAATTGAAGTAGATATTCAAATTGTAGATGCAAGTCCTAGTGCATCAGTATATTGGGTTAAAGATACTTCTTTAGATTCTGGTGGTGTATTGGAAATGATGTCAGGTAATAAATGCGTTTTAGAAACAGGTGATATTATTAAAGTAGCAACCAATACTACCAATTCATTTAATGCAACAATAAGTGTAATGGAGATAACATAAAATGAGAATAATCGGAGGCGGACAATTATCTAAACACGGAACACCAATTCATTCTGGTAAAGGATCAGCCCTTGTCTCAGGGGATCTGGTTGGGGATGATGGCGGCTCAATGTCAGTTGGTGGTGCAATAACTGCTGATGGAACACTTAAAGTAAAAGAGCAAGCATCTGCTGATGGAGATACTGCCGCATATGGTCAATTGTGGATCAAAAGTGAAACACCAAACGAATTATATTATACTACGGATGCGGGAAATGATATTCAGGTTACAGATGGTACAGGAATGGCAGGAGGTTCTCCGTGGACAACAACAGGTGCTGATGTTTATTTTAGCGGAGGCAATGTTGCTATCGGTTCTTCGAGTACGGGAACTTATAAACTTGATGTAAATGGAGATTTATCATGTGATGATGTTTTTACCAATGATATAAATATGAGTAATGATCATCCTGATCATGCTGGTAATGAAATAGATGGAACCAAGGGTTCATGGACGTTTCAGGAGGGAGAAGAACACTTGTATTTAATAAATAGAAAAAGTGGAAAACGCTATAAATTAATGTTAGACGAGGTGTAAAATGTCAATAAAACATGCAGGATATACTACAGCCGGCAGGCCAGCCGGAGTTGATGGTCAAGTTATTTACGATACCGACAAATCACAACTGTTTGTTTTTTGTGTTGGTAATGCGCCAGCGGGTGAATGGGAACTTCTAGGCGGTAAGGGACCTTACAAGTATCGTACAATTATAACAACTGGTTATGCTCTTGGGGGCTATAAATCTGCCTCTCCATGGAAAAATGTATGTAGAATGATGCATTCAACTGATACATGTACAAATTTAGGAGATATGTTATCTTATGCAGGATCATATACTTCTGGTAATTGTAGTTTGACACATGCATGGTTATATTCGGCTGATAGTGTTCATCCAGGATTTTCTTCACAAACTGTTTCAATTAATATGGCAACAGAATCAAACAACAGTTATGGTGGAGGAACGAACATGCAAACAGGACGAGGTGATTCTGCCGCAATGTTTCAAGAACATTATTTTGGATATATTGCTTCTGGTGGAAGTAATTATACAGATACACATAATTTAACCACAGGCACTATGTATACATCTTCTCAATATTCTGGTGGATTTACGTGGGCTTCTAATGATAATAGTTCTGGATTTAGTGGAGAGAATGCAGGATATTGTTGGGATCAGAGTTACGGAAGAAAAGCTATCTTTGATACAGATACATCGATAGCAACATTTGCCGCTCAAAATAGTGGAACAAAATGGGCTAACGGTGGACAACAAAAAGGCCTCTGTTCTAAGTATGGAAAAAGCTATTGTGGAAATGAAGGATCTTATTCTGGTGGATATACTTTAAGACGATGGCAACATTCAAATGATACTAATATTGGTAATGTGAGTAAACCACATGGCAATTGTGGTGAAGAAAATTTTGATATGGGTCAAGATTGGCAATATATGATGGGCATGTATGATGGACTTCAAAATAACAAAGGATGGAAATTTTCATATGCAACTGATTCGGGATCACAACTAAGTGGTGGGTCTTTAAGATCGGGTCAACCTGGAAGTTCGTCTGGTCACGGAGCTTGGAAAGGCTGATTAATATAATAATAATAATAATGAGGAAATTATGGAAGAACATAAAAATCGAGAAAAACATAAATGGGCTGAACACGGAAAAGTAAGATATAATGATTTAGTTAATCAATTATTAGAAGAGTCTACCAATTCTAGAAATTTACCCCAAGACGAAAAGAATTGGATTACACATTCAATGCAACTTGATAGCAGTATGCCTTTTTATAAGGCAGATAAATTTGTTGGTGGCGCTCAAATTACACCGTATAAGAGACTATCACAATACCTATTAGAAGTACAAGGAAGACAGGGATTGGTTGAACATAATGAATATCAAATTGATTTAAAAGAAATAGAACTTGAGAGAGATGAAGAAGCATATAATAAATCAGATCCAAATACTTATAATGCTCGATTATTAAAAATAGAAATCAATGAACATCAAAGAGCTTTAAAGCAATTAAAAATTAATTTACGATTTTCACAAAAAGAAAGAAATCAATATTTAAGATTAATAAGAGAATTTAATGATTCACCAATTGGCAAATATAAAGATGGTAGGTTACTAATTGATTTATTAGATGATGATGATGTATGCGAAGAATTAGAAAAAGAGCATTGGACTTATCGAATGGCAAAACAATGTGCTTTAGATTGGATTGCATATGGTAGACCAGGTATAGGTAATATGGATGCAATCTTTCAAATGGATGGAGAACAACAAGAAGAAGTAATGTGTTTAGCAATTGAATTGTATACAAAAAATGAACTTAGAAATAATAGACTTCAAGCTAGAGTTAATAAACAACTAGAAGAAGGAGCGCCTCCTGGAAAACTTGTTTCACAATTTGAAATTGAAATGTTTTCAGAAAAAGATGAACAAGAACGAAAGAAATTAGAAAATGTACGTACTATACAAGCTAGAATCGCACCAACTAGTGCCAAACACACTCCAACAGGTTGGTAGTTACGAGGACTATAATATAGCATTTCTACCAGATGATGTTATAGAACGGGAATATCTTGAAAATCTTCATTATGCAATATTTCCAACTGATGAAATTGCATTGGCTTATAAATTTGCATGGGTACAACGAGAAACTATTAGTGTTAAATTAACAGATAATCACGACACAGTAGACTGGCAACTTGATACAATATGTCAATCATTGGAAGAAAGAATAGATTCAGAAGAAACAAAAACAGGGGAATATTATATCGCAAGATCAGATGGTGATCTTGGGGTCCCAATATCACAACCAACTGTGGTCCACAAAATAAAATATACATTGACTGATGCAGATAAGTCTAATGGAATGGAATTTTTAAAAATATATAATAAGTTGGTTTTAGATTGTGTATACAATAAAAGATTAAAAGAAGAACAACTACATATATCTGAAATAGAGTCTCTTTCCTGGGATCAACAACGTAAAGAAGCAGAAGCATATAATGCTGATAATACTGCAAGCACACCGTTATTAACAAAACTCGCAGAAGCAAGAGATATAACTATAGCACAAATGGTTTCAAAAGTTGGTACTGCTATCGAAAATTATTATGAAAAACTAGCGGTTTTATTAGCAAAAAAACAAAAAATAGAAGCTGAATTGAGAGCATGTGCTACCCTACTTGAACTTCATGTTGTTAATGCACACCATTTTGGTTTTTATTTGAATGAAGATAGAATTACAACAGCAGGATATGATCCTGCCACTTTTGTAAATGCAACAGTGGATTTATAATTTAAATTTAATATGTAAGGCAAATATTATGATTTTTTCTGTCCCCATTAATATCAAATTATCAGAACAACAATTTTACGAATTCTTTAATTTTTGTGGTGCGTATAAGCATTTAATTTATGATTTATATTTTACTTGTAGAATGCCTCCCTTTGTTCAAGATGCAATGGGTGATGTAATTGTCGATGATCCTTATGGACCAGTTGAAAATGCATTACATATACAAGAAACTCTTGGTATTAAAATATCTGCTACATTTAATAATATTCAAGTAAAACCCACCCAAGCCAATCTAGACCTCTTTATACAAAACTTTACACAATTATATGAATCGGGTATACGAATTGCTACAATACCCCATACGCATTGGATGGCTACAGGACAAATACAAAAAGCGTTTCCAGAATTACTTGTAAAAAATACTATATTAAGAAATGTTACCCGCCCAAATGAAATAGCAAAATTAGCAGAAGCGGGATTTCATTATATTAATATAGATCGTGATTTAATGCGTGATAGGGATTCTTTAATTAGAATGAAACAAGCCGCTGACAAATATGATGTAGTATTATCATTATTAGGTAATGAAGGGTGTATAGGTAATTGTCCTATGATGGATGAACATTATCAGTTCAATAATACTAGAATGGATTTATCAAAAGTAATCATTGATGAAGAAGATGAGAAAGGTAAGCATCGGGCAGGATCCAGGAGAGATAAAGGCAGTTTCGATAGTGCCCCACAATATTTTAATGATTCTATATCAAGAGTATCTTGTCCTAAATGGGACTACGAAGATCCGTCAACTCCATTGAAAACAGCAGATATTCCTCCATGGAAAGAAGATTGGGATGAGTTATTAAATTATGTTCAAGTATTTAAAATGCATGGAAGGGAATCGGTTCCTCGTATATATGAAACTATGGATATTATTAAACGATATGCTGATAATGAAGAATTTTTATATGATAATTTTGATTGGTATGGGCCCGAAGGTAGAAAAAAATTATCGTTTTTAGATAACAGTAAAACAATAAATTTATGGCGAGAAAAAATAAAAAATTGTAAATTTGATTGTTGGGATTGTAACTATTGTGATCAAGTATACGAAGCAAAATCAAACGAGCAAGCACATCCATTAGTTTTAGCAGTTACAAAAGAATTAGTTAATTCAGTTAATTATCATTTAGATATACCAACTGAAGGGCTATCTTCACCTAGGGTTCAAAAATTAATGTTTGGATTATCTACACATTGTAAACGATTTTTAGAAATAGGTAGTGGGTTTGGAACTGTAACAATGGCTGTTTCAGATGAATTAGAAGAAATACATTGTGTAGATAATTGGTCGGTAGATATTCAAGCTGAAACAGAAGAAAGAAAATTCCTTACAAATTATGGCGGAAATATAGCACCACCAAGTGCAATAGGTATGTCATTACCTAAAAATAGTAAAGAATTATTCTTAGATAATATAGGCAATAAAAAAGTAATTATACATGATTCAGACATATTCTCAGTAGACATTTCAAAAATTAATAATATAGATTTGTTTTTTCATGATGGTCCACATGATAATGATAGTGTCAGAGAAACGATTCGATATTATAAAGATTGTTTTGCTGATATTTGCATTTTAGTTTTTGATGATGCAAATTGGGAGGGAGTAGTTTCTGGCGCAAATGAAGGAATTCGTGATTCTGGTTTAATTCCCATGTATGATAAAAAAATGCTTAATAGTGTAGAAAATTTTTCCCAATGGTGGAATGGTTTATATGTAGTTGTGGTTAAGAAAGCATGATAGAAATAATAGATAACTTTTTAAAGCAGGAAGATTTTGATAACTTGACATTCCTCTATGATGAAAATAATTTCATGATTAATGAACGATTAGATTGGTGTGTGCAAAAAAAGGTTACAATTCCACAAAAAAATGACAATTTATCTATGTTTACTCATATGTTTTATTCAAATACTATAGTAAATGAGGGAAAAGGAGTTAGTGGAATCGGCCATCCATGTAGTTCACATGTTGATAAGATAATTCCTATATTAGAGAAATTAAATATAAAATCTATGATACGTGCAAAAGCTAATCTTTATCCATATTCTGGAAAAACTTTATATGAACACGAAATGCATATTGATTATGAATTTCCTCATTATGCGGCATTATTATCGCTTAACACTTGTGATGGATATACTAAGCTAGAAGATGGTACTAAGATAGAAAGTGTCGCAAATAGAATAGTGATTTTTGATGCAAGCCAAAAACATTGTTCAACTACTACTACATCAGATTTTGCAAGAATTAATATTAATATAAATTACTTATGACAATACAAGAAAAATATTTCAAAGAAAACGAGCAAGTATTACAATTTTTTCCTGCACCTGGATTAATTACTAAGTATCCTGATACAATTGAAGAAGAATTTAAATTTATTCAAAATTTAGAATATGACAACAAACATACAGAAAATGGAAATGTGAAATCAAAAGATACTTACTTATTGAAACACAAAGAACTATCGAAGATTAAAGATTTTATTTATGAAAGTTTGAATAAATTTACAGTAGGAATCTGGAAAACTAAACAAAAAATGATAATCACACAATCATGGTGTAATAAGAATCTGCCGAATACAGAACATCCAGTTCATCATCATGCAAACAGTCTTGTTAGCGGAGTGTTTTATTTTAAACAAGATATTACTATGCCGCCTATACAATTTAGCAGAGTAGATCGACAGTCTTTTATGCCTATGATAGAAGAATATAATATTTTTAATTCACAGCAGATAATGTTTCCTATGGAAGATGGTGAATTAATTATATTTCCGTCAAATGTTTGGCATGCAGTTCTTCCAAATAAAAGTAAAGACACTAGGTATAGTATGTCGTTTAATACTTTCGCTAATGAATTAGGATGGGAACCAAATTTAACCTATTTAAATACAAATGAACTTTTATAGTATACCAAACTTCTTTTCTAAAGAAGAATTAGAGCAAATAAATAATATTATAAGCGATGGTGAATGGTTTACGGCTACCGCTGGTAATTCAGATTTATATAATCAACAATTAGAACGCAAAACGAAAATTAAGTGGATTAATAAAAGTCATAATTTATTATTTGATAAATTACTTTCTGGATCTCATGAAGCAAATAAGAATTATGATTTTAATATCACACATGTTAAAGAAATTTCTATATTAAAATATGATACAGGTGATTTTTTTAGTAAACATATAGATATGTCTGGGCATGATTCAGATAGAAAACTATCTGTAATTATACCATTATCTAATGATTATGAGGGTGGTGAAACACTTTTCTTTACAAGTAAAAATTCATTAAACATGTCCAAAGAAGTTAATATAGCAACATTTTTTCCTTCTTATATAGTTCATGAAGTTACAGAGGTTACAAAAGGAGTGAGATATAGTGTGGCGGCGTGGGCAAATGGGGAATATTTTAAATGACATATAATTTAATTGATAATTTTCTTTCAAAACAAGATTTTCATAATTTACAGGAATGCATTCTGAATAAGCCGTTTCCGTGGTATTATGTTGGATTCTTTGTTGATAAAGAAGAACTTATTAATGATGATAGCAAATATTTTCATTTTTCTCATTGTTTGTACGAAGATTTTACTCCAACATCTCCTGTGGGTAATAAGGATATTTTAACTCCGTTAATAGAAATGACGAACCCGATTTCAATAAGAAATATGGTAGTTCATTTATTTACTAGAACACCTGAATTTATTCCAAGCACATATCATGTTGATATTGGTGATATTAAAGATGAACCAAAGAAATTAGAACAATGGACTACAGCAATTCTTTATGTAAATACTAATAATGGATATACAAAATTTGAAGAAGATGGTTCAATTGTAGAAAGTGTTGCTAATAGGTATGTTGAATTTCCAGCCAGTACTAGACATTTTGGAACATCTTGTACAGATGAAAAAATTAGAATCGTTATAAACTATAATTATTATAAATGAATATATGAAACTTCATGACATATTTCCAATAGCAGTAGCGGAATTTAAAATTCCAATTGGAATTAAATCTCTTCAAGAAGATTTGAAAATGTATGAAAATATAATGAAAAAACATCCCCTGCTTGATGGTGGAGGATTTAGTACATATGATCCTAGTGTAAGTTTATTGGATAAAACAGAATTTAGATCATTAAAAAAAACTTTTGATACATGTTTGGAAGAATATAAAGAGCTAATAGGATTAAAAGACTTACAAATTGTTAATAGTTGGTTTAGTGTTATGACTAGGAATTCAAGTTTAAAAGAACATAGACATCCTGCAAGCATTGTCTCTGGTGCATATTATCCAAAATGTTCGATAAATTCTGTAGGATTAACTTTCAAGAATCCTACAGAACCATATAGAATGTGTGAGTTGTATAATGGGGTTTCAGGATTTAATGCTGTAAAAGTAACTCTTCCAGTACAAGAAGGACATTTGTATATATTTCCAAGTTGGTTAGAGCATGGAACAGATGTACAAACCAAGGATGACGAAAGACATGTTATAAGTTTTAATACAATGCATGTTAATCAGAGCGGGCATGATAAAGAATGGTTTGCCCCATGATAAAAATACAGCCTTTTGGGCCTACGATAGGTAAATGGAAATTAAGAGATGATGTATTTCATGAACTTTTACAAATAACAGATGAGCTTATTGATAATAAAGATACACCAGTCTGCTTACATCCATTTACTCACAATATAAAAAGACAATTTGAAATACCAATTGATACATTAAAAGAAAAAGGTATATTATCAGTTTTTTTAGATAGTGCATTATACTATTTTGAAAATTTGAATCAACTTGAATCCTCCCCTGCCCCGTTAAAGGAATGTAGTGTAACTATGGATCAATGTTGGGTGAATAGTATGTATAAACATGATTATCAACCTCCACATAGTCATGGTCCAGATTTATCAGCTATTATAGTATTAAAACTACCAGACGAATTCTTCTCTAAAAGCTGTGAAATCGAGCATATTTACGATGGTACGATAACTTTTATTAATAATTCAATGAGAAATGCTCAAGATGCAGAAGAAGGTTGTCACTTAATTTTTCCTGAAGTGGGTGATTTTTATTTATTTCCATCAAGACTTTTTCATGCTGTAAATCCATTTTCATGTGAAGGTGAACGTAGAACAGTTTCTTTTGATGTCAAAAAAACGCTTATAACAAACTCCGGAGAGACTAAATGAAAAAAGTAGATATTTTTCCATTACACAGGGCAGACCTTTTTGTGAAAAACATTGGAACACAAGAACAAATAAATGATTTAATTGAGCAGTCATTCTGGCATAAAAAAAACGAACCATATGTTATGAGATATACTAATAACGGATGTTGGCGTTCTAGTTTTAAATATAATAATTTTGATTGGTTTTTTGATGAATTACAAGATTCTGTTGACCAAGTAATGCAACATTATTCAATTGATGATCCTACATATGCAAAAAAATTAAAACAACAAGGAGAATTAGATTTACAATATTGGACAAATATTAATGATCCAGGTAGTAGAAATGTTGTACATAGTCATCAAGCGGTTCAATATGCCGCTGTTTATTATTTGCAAGCAGAAGATACAGGAGATATTTGTTTTTATAATCCAGCCAACATTACAGAAAATTGTCATGCAACTGCACCATGGGTATCAGTTATGTCTTATACTCCTAAAAATGGAGATTTAGTGGTTTTTCCAGGATGGGTGCCACATGATATCGAACCAAATACATCTAGCAAAGAACGACTTTCTATTGCTTTTAACATAAGTTTTAACGTGAAATTTATTACAGATGGCCAAGAAGACTATTGAATTTTTTTCGTCTATAGAAGGTGTAGCAGAAACATTTCCTATAAGATCAGCAAGAGAAGTTTTTCCGTCTTGGGTTAATGAGGCCCGAAAGGAATTTATTGTTCAGCAAAAAAATCAAGGTAATGCTCTCCAACATCATATAACAAGATGTCCAGGAATTTTTCATTTATTTGGAACTGGATATATTATATCAGCATGGCATGACTTAGAAATTATAGGTTCTAAAGAGGGATTTAAATATAATTTACCCGATAAGATGGTAAATACGATATTAGGGAAAGATGTTATTCAAGCGCAATCACCTGATACTGTTGCAAAACATATTCCTAAGCGACCTTGGAGTGCGCCATCTATATTAAAATTAAATACTCCCTGGCACATATTGGCGCCGAACGGATTAAAATTTTTAATGATACCCGTACCATATACTGATTATTTTGATTTTGAAGCCTGTATGGGAATATTAGATCCTGGTTACAGTTCTGAAATTAATGTTCAAGGATATTGGAATAAAACAATAGGATCTGCTACAATGAAGGCTGGTACTCCAATTGCACAATTAATTCCCTTAACAGAAAAAACATACGATTTTATAGTTAGGGATAAAAACGAAAAAGATGATCAATGGTTACGAAAATTTAAATACTTTAATTATATGGCATTTCAATATGCAAGAAATTTAATAAGAAATGCATATACAACACATGTTGAAGGAAAATAATGAAACAAAATATTCAAAAAAAAGATACGTTTGAAGATTTTATTGGAATATTTGAAAATACGTTATCATCAGAATTGTGCAATACATTTGTTGAATGGTTTGAATGGTGTTCAACTAAAAATTTTACAATTGGATCTACTTTAGCTGGTAAACAACCAACATCTAATGATGATGGAGAAGCATCAATAATGAGAGAAGACGAAGCTCTTCATTTTCCTGGATCGTCTCCTGCAGACAAAACAATATCATCTGTTTATCATAGATCACTTCCGTACGCTTTGTGTAATGATTATTATCAAAATCTTCAAAGATGTTTTCTAGCTTATACACAAAAATATCATATACAGTATATGAACTTGCGAAGCTATTCGTTTAAAATTCATAAAGTAAGACCGGGACAAGGATATCATATATGGCATTATGAAGCGGCACAACATGATGTTCAAAATAGAGTGTTGGCGTTTATGACTTATATAAAATGTCCTGAAGAAGGGGGAGAAACAGAATTTTTACATCAATCAAAAAGAATTAAACCAGTTCTTGGTCGTTCACTTATTTGGCCAGCACATTTTACTCATTTTCATAGAGGCCTGCCTCCATTGCAAGGCGAAAAATATTATATTACGGGATGGTTTGAAAGTGTACAGGGTAATTAATTGATATGACATTAGAAGTCTTTCCAACGTTATTAAATCTATTGATTAATAATCAATGGTATTTATTTTATCTGGCAGGCATTATGGTGATTGCTGGATATGCAAAACACTATAATTGGTTTTTTCCTATCTATCAATTCATAGTAAATCGTATAAAATCAAAACGTGCAGTGGTTTCTTTAATTAGTGCATTAACTGGAGTGCTTCCTATACCAGGAAGAGTAACAGTTTCAGCAGGAATTTTAGATACCATATCTTCTGATGAAAAGAAAAGTAGAGAAAAATTAGGAATAATTGATTATCTTTCTACACATCATTATTACTTGTGGAGTCCGTTAGAAAAAACAATCATTCTTCCAATGGCGGCTTTTGGTTTGTCATATTGGGAGATGCTTAGTTATGTGTGGCCGTTGTTGATAGGATGTTTAAGTGTTGTATTATATTATTTGTTTGTAGTATTGAAAGAAGAGGATGTTGATATAATGCCTGCTGTATTAAAACCTGATAGACAAGAGGGTATTCCAGATCCTACAACATTAGTTGATTGGCAATTAATAGGACTTCTTGCTTTGATTATAATTTTTGGTAATTTTGCTAGAGAATATACAGATGAGATACAGTTTTTTAGTACTTCTGCTGGTCTTGGATTATTAGAAATGTCTATTATTAGTTTTGTTGGAAGTTTTTTCTTAGGAAGCAGTAGCAGATTTGCCGCTCTTACTGTTGTTGCTACTACAATATTTGGAATAGAATATTTGGCTTGGTTTTTTGCATTGGATTATGCTGGTTATATTTTAAGTCCTGTACATAAATGTGTGTTTATAGGGTGGAGATATTTTAAAACGCCTATTGTAATGTATTATAAAGCATTGGTGATTATGTGTATAGTAGTAATTTTGTCTTCATTGATAACACTAATATAAAATATGAACAGATAAAGGATATAAAACATATAAATATAAATTAGATATTGCAAATTAATTCTAGAGGGTTATGAAAACATTTAAAGATCTATCATCAGTAGCCAAAAAAGAAATAAAAGAAAAATATGCTGATGTTTCTCAGGAATTTCCTCATATGAAAATGAAGTATGATGATTTTGAGGGTAGACTGGCAAAACAAAGTTTATATAAAGTACACAAATACAGTAAAGATCTTTTTGAAATGCTTGATGATCAAAGTGAATTAGAAACATGGGTTCAAGATAAAATTTCAAAAGCGTGTTCCAATTTAAGTTCTGTAAAATATTATCTTGATTATGAAATGGAACATGGTTCGGAAGATAATCCATATGAAGAATATGAATATGATGATGAAGACATGATCGAAGATGTTCATCATATTAATGATTTAATTCCTTTACTTAAACAAATTTATAAAGCTCAAAAATCGCATAAAATAAGTTTGAAAGATGATATTCAAGTAATTGTTGAACCCGATGATGCGAAATCTCTATATGAAATGTATAAAAAATTAAATGAAAAAAACAAGAAAGAATTTTCTGAAAAATTATTTGAAAGCAAAGAAGATTTTTGGAACATGGTTTCTTTTTCTAGAAGCAGAGGAGAGTAAGTAATGGCTTATAAAATACTTGGGGCCTTAGTATCAGATCCGTCAGATAGTAACATAGGTTTAGCAACTGCAGTTGCGTGTACATTGGCATCGACTCAAACTATTACCGTGAAAGAGTCGGGTGGTGGCGCCTTGGGAACAATTTCTTTACCCGCAGGAGTACATAAAGTCAATAAACAAGCGGCACAGACTTTAGCTTTTACGGGATCTGCAACAGCAATTGCACATTCGGACTAATGTTTAATGGCAAATGCGAGAAGAATACATAAAATTAGCCGTGTTCGAACTATTGGCGGTAGACGAAAAGCATTTAGAAATATTTTTAGAAAAAGCAGAAGTCTAATTGGTAAAGGATATAGAAAGGTTGCAGGCAAAAAGATTCTTAAAAAAATGTCTGCAAAAGAAAGAAAGAAATTTAATCCTAAAACTAATCTGAAAATAAGACAGTCTTTAAGAAAAAGAAAAATAAAACAGAGATTAATAACTTTAAAAAGAAAGAAGACATTGAGATCTGGATTATACAGGGGAATTTCAAAGTTAAATAAAAATGTAAAAAGATGAAAAATTTCAGAGAACTTAAAGACGAAGCAGAATATCAACATGTTCCTTTAGAGGAGAGAAAGTTTACTCTTCAACAAAGATTAAAGGCGGGACAAAGGGCTAGAAGACGGTCTAAGTTGTTGACAAGAGCAAAACAAAGAGCATTAAGAAGAATGGCGAGTCCAGAAGTATTGCAAAAACGGGCTCGGAGAAGTGCTAGAAATATAATGAGAAGTAGAATTGCTAAAGGACAGAGTGTTGCAAAAATGTCTCCTGCTCAAAAAATGATGCTTGCGACAAGATTAGAGAAATTTTTGCCAAAAATTAAAAAAATGGCTAAGAGATTAGTGAAAGTCAAAAGACAACAAGAGTTACAACGTAAAAGAAGCAAAAATAAGACAAAAACACCAGGACAAAAAGGTTAAGTCATGCAATTAATTACAGAAGTTAACGAGAATGTAGAGTTTATTACAGAAGAAAAAGACGGAAAAAAATCTCTATATATCCAAGGACCCTTTATGATGGCAGAAGTGAAAAATAAGAATGGAAGAGTATATCCCAAAGCTATTCTTATGAAAGAAATAAAAAGATATAATGAAAGTTACGTTGGAAAAAATAGAGCATTTGGAGAACTTGGTCATCCAGATGGACCTGGTATAAATTTAGAACGGGTATCACATATGATTACCGAATTGAAAGAAGACGGTAATAATGTTGTCGGCAAAGCAAAAATTCTCGATACTCCGTATGGACAAATTGTGCAAAATCTCATTGGAAATGGCGCACAATTGGGTGTTTCTTCTAGAGGAATGGGTTCTTTAGAAGAAAAAGGCGGAGTGAAATATGTAAAAGATGATTTTTATTTAGCAACTGCCGCTGACATAGTTGCTGATCCTTCTGCTCCTGAGGCTTTCGTTCAGGGAATCATGGAAGGGAAAGAGTGGGTTTGGGAATCAGGTGTTCTTAAAGAAAAAGTGCTTTCTGCTATTAAGAAAGAAATTACGGGAGCATCTTCCATAAAATTAGAGAATGTAAAGTTAAAAGCGTTTAATAGCTTTCTTTCAAACCTATAATTGTATAAATATAAACATGAGACAAGAGACAAAATTCTCACAAAATTAAGGAGTTATCACATGTCAGAAGAAAAAAATGAAGACCTGGAGCAAACAAAAGAAGTGAAAGAGGAAACTCTTGAAGATAATGCTAAAGAAGAAAATGAAGATGCTCAAGTAGATGAGGCTTCATTTCCAGGTGCCGGAAAAAATAAAGAATCTATGAAAAAAGCTCCCGCAAAAGCAACAGATACGGGTGTAAATAATGAGGTTCCTGATGGTCCCAAACCAGATTTTACAAAAGGGGTACCATCTGCTAAGAAACGTCCTGCTGATAAAGGCGGTGTTTCTGAAAGTGCATCAAAAATGTCACTTATTAAATCAATTTACGATAAGTTAGACGAGATGAGCAAAGAAGAAGTTGCTGAAATTCTCGGCGCACTTAACGAAGTTGATGATGCAGAATTCGATGAAGAAGGTAATGAAATTGTTTCTGAAAATAAAGAAACAAAAGAAGTAGTTGCTAGAGAAGAATTCAATTTGGAAAGTGATGTAAAAGCACTTATTGAAGGCGAAGAGCTTTCAGACGAATTTAAAGAAAAAGCGGCCACTATATTTGAAGCCGCAGTTTTTGCCAGAGTCAATGATGAAATTTCCACAAGAATAGACAAACTTGACGAGCAATACAAAACAGAACTTCAAGAAGCCATCGAAAACAATCGTACTGTTATGATTGAAAAGGTAGATGATTTCATGAATTATGTTGTTAAAGAATGGATGCAAGAAAATGAACTTGCAGTTGATAAGGGTATTCGCTCAGAAATTGTTGAAGATTTCATGGTCGGTCTTAAAAATCTGTTTGTCGAACATTATGTCGATATTCCAGACGAAAAGGTTGATCTAGTTGATGATCTGTTTGCTAAAGTTGAGGATCTTGAGGGATCGTTAAATTCTGAAATACAAAAAAACATGGACTCATCTAAAGAACTCAAAGAGTACAAAAAGATGGATTCCTTGTATACTGTTTCAGAAGGAATGACCGAAGTTGATCAAGAAAAAATGATCAAATTGGCAGAAGGTATTGAATATGAAAAC
>Ga0114993_10003083_pt1 | contig 17655 bp, 20 predicted proteins | sample ArcticOcean_MG_C_FD_87042 | JGI IMG/M metagenome (GOLD analysis project Ga0114993, IMG submission 87042) | Marine microbial communities from western Arctic Ocean - ArcticOcean_MG_CB2_150 | ecosystem: Environmental > Aquatic > Marine > Oceanic | place: Arctic Ocean: Canada Basin | collected...
AATCCATCCCAAACCTTTTGAATAAAGCGCTATTTCAGATTTTGAAAAACCCATTTCTTTGTAGAATATAATTGACATGCGACCGAGAAAAGCTTCACCAATTTTAAAAAGGAAAATAAATCCAAGAATCCCGATAGCAATTTTAAAACCATTGCGTTTAAAAAAACTTATTATTGGACCTCCAATCGTTCCTGTAATTAAAGCTATAAATTTTTTTATTATATTAGAAGAACCCAGCTTTTCTTCTATCATCATGTCAGTTTCTTTTTGTAATTTCCGCCTTTCAATTGGAAGAGGTTCACGAACAAACATTAAACCAATGTTACAAGCAATTATAATTGTTCCAAGAACTAAAAAGGTAATTTGCCAATAATTTTCAAATCCTGATTGCTGAAAGAATTCAGCAGCATTTAATGCAATAACACCACCTAGCTTATACCCAGTCCACCACCCAACAACCGCCATTGCGGCGCCAGCTTGCATTAATTTTCCTTCAGATTCTCCAATTTGTTCAATTCTAAGTGCATCTACTGTTATATCTTGAGTAGCAGAAGCTATTGCAATTACTAACCCGATAGCAATTACCAACCAAAGGTTTGCAGTAGGATTAATAAAGCTCCAGCAAATTAAACTTATTAAAATAACAAATTGCATACTTACAATCCATCCACGCCTATGACCTATTTTATTTGTTAACCAAGGAATTTGAATTCTGTCGATTAAAGGGGCCCAAAGATAATTAAATGCGTAAACACCAAATATTAAGCCTGCCCATCCAATAGTTGATCTGCTAAGACCATCTTCTTTAAGCCATAGCGATAAACTGCTACCAATAAGAACCCAAGGAAAACCACTTATAATTCCTAACAAAAGAATACGGACCATTCTTTTTTCAAAATACATAGAAAAGGATTCTGACAGGGTTTGTTTTTTTTCTATTTCCATAACTAGATTTAAAATATTAATTTTTCCAAAATGATGGAAAAAATAAAACTAAAACTGCAAACAGCTCAAGCCTACCAAGCAACATACCAAAAGACAAACTTAATTTTGAGAGATTAGGCAAATCACTAAAATTTCCATTGGGTCCAATTAGATTTCCAAGTCCAGGACCAACATTTGATATAGCTGTTGCAGATCCTGAAATAGCCGAAACAAAATCTAAACCATCCAGAGATAGTAAAGCAGCTAAAATAAAAAAAATAAAAAAATAAAGAAAAACGAAAGTTATAACAGAGTAAATAAATGGGTTGCTGATTATTTCGTTATTATATTTTATTGGAAATATACCGCGAGGAAAAACTAATTTTTTAATTTGATTTAAAATAAAAAGCCAAAGCAATTGAATCCTAAAAATTTTAATTCCACATGTCGTTGATCCAGCGCATCCACCAATAAACATTAAAAAAAGGAAAAAAATTAAAGGAAACTTCCCCCACAAACTGAAGTCATCTGTTACGTATCCAGTGCCTGATAAGATTGACACCACATTAAATGTAGAAATTCTTAAACTTTCTAATAAGCTATAATTAGGTTTATCAATTATTAAATATAAAAACATTAATAATACGGAAAAAATAAAAATATAAATTAATCCTCTAATTTGTACGTCTTTGAAAAAAATTTTTTTATCACCCTTTACAAATTTTATGTAAGCAATAAAAGGTAAGCTTCCCAATATAATAAAAATTATTGAAACAACTTCGATTTTGGGATTTTTAAAATGGCCAATTGAATCGCTATAAGTTGAAAAGCCTCCCGTTGCAATTGTAGTCATTGCATGCGCAACACTATCAAAAATATTCATTCCAAAGATCCAATAAGCAATTCCGCAGGCAAAAGTTAAAACAAGATAAATCATAAAAATTATAAGTGTTATCTCTCTAGTTTTTGGAAGAATTTTTTCAGTTGTGTCCGCTCCTTCCATTTTAAATAATTGCATTCCACCAATATTTAATAATGGAAGAATAGTAATTGCCATAACGATTACACCAATCCCTCCAAGCCATTGTAATATAGACCTCCAAATGAGAATACTTTTCGAAGTATTATCAAGGTCAATAATAATTGTTGAACCTGTAGTTGTTATTCCCGACATACTTTCAAAGAAAGCATCAGTTATTGTTAAATCAAGATTAGATATCAAAAACGGCAAGCATCCAAACACAGCAATGCTTAACCAAGATAATGTTGTTAATAGAAAAGCTTGTTGCAAATTTAGCTTTCTATTCTCTTCTAGGTTTGTAAGAACAAGTAGTATTCCGATAAATACTGTAATAAATGCTGATGATAGAAATGTATTGCTTTTCTCGTTATATATAAATTGAATAAAAAATGGTATAAGCATGAATACTCCTAATATTATTAGGAGTGTACCAATTGCAAAAAAAACGGTTTTATTATTATTAATCATTTTCGAAGTTGGAGGTTATTTAAAAATATTTTAAATTCAACATAATAAGACCTTATTATATCTATATTTTACTTATGAAATTTAATAAATCTTTTATATTGTGATTGATAAATCGATAATACAAGCTACTGGCTCTTGGCCTTTTGTTGAGGCTAGAAAATTAGTTAAAGAAAGACAAAAAATTTTCGAAAAAAAAGGCAAAATCACTTTACAGACTGGTTACGGTCCTAGTGGTTTACCACACATTGGAACTTTTGCAGAAGTAGCAAGAACAACAATGTTGGTTAATGCTATTAGACAAATTATTGACATACCAACAGAAATTATAACATTTTCAGATGATATGGATGGGTTAAGAAAGATTCCTGAAAATATTCCAAATAAAGGAATATTAAAAAAAAACTTACACAAACCACTTACAAGCGTACCTGATCCATTTAATAAATTTAAAAGTTTTGGCGAACATAATAATGAAATGTTAAAAAGTTTTTTGAATGAATTTAATTTTAGTTATAATTTTATAAGCTCAACAGATACTTATAAAAAAGGCATATTCAATGAAACTCTCATTTTAGTTTTGGAAAATTATGAAAAAATAATGGAAATTATATTGCCAACGCTAGGGAAAGAAAGACAAAAAACTTATAGTCCTTTTCTACCAATATGCAGTACAAGCGGTAAAGTTTTAGAAGTACCAGTAGTTGAAATAAAAAAAAAAGAGGGAAAAATTATTTATCAAAATGATGGTAAAAAAATTGAAATTGAGATTACAAATGGAAAATGTAAATTACAATGGAAAGTTGATTGGGCTATGAGGTGGTATGCCCTAGATGTAGACTACGAAATGTATGGGAAGGATTTAATAGAAAGCGCCATACTATCAAGTAAAATTTGTAAGACTTTAGGAAAAAAACCACCCAACGGTTTTGCTTATGAATTATTTTTAGATGAAAAGGGTGAAAAAATTTCAAAATCTAAGGGCAATGGAATAACCATTGAACAATGGTTAAAGTATGCCTCGCCAGAAAGTTTATCTTTATATATGTATCAAAATCCAAAAAGAGCAAAAAAATTATACGCAGATGTTGTTCCAAAAGCTGTAGATGAATATTTAGCTTGTATAACAAAATTTAGCGAGCAAGATATTAAAAATAAATTACTTAATCCTGTTTGGCATATCCATAATGGAAAACCACCTACAGAAAAATCAATTATGCCCTTTTCAGTTTTACTAAACCTGGTTGGAACAAGCAATGCAACAGATAAGAAAGTCTTATGGAAATTTATTAAAAGGTATAAAAAAGATATTAATATTTCTGACTACCCAATTCTCAACAAACTTACAGAGTATGCATTAAGATATTTTAAAGATGTAGTTCAACCAAATAAAAAATATAGAAAACCAAATGAAAAAGAAAAGAAAGCCCTACAAGACTTGGTTAATAGATTGAATGATTGTAAGGATCAAATGGATCCTGAAGCTATACAAACAATCGTTTACTCTGTAGGGAAAAATAATGGATATGAAGAAAATTTAAGAGAATGGTTTAAAGCTATCTATGAAATAATTTTTGGTGACCAGGATGGACCAAGAGTGGGATTTTTTATAACTTTTTTTGGCATTAAAGAAACTATTGAATTGATAAATAAATATATTAAATAATGTTTTCTATTTTACGACCTTTTTTATTTAATTTAGACCCAGAAGTAGCTCACGATATAGCTATTAAATCACTTAAGTTTAATTATCTTCCTAAGAAAATATTTGAAGTCGAGGAAGAGGAAATGTTGAATATTGAATTATTAGGAAAAAAATTTTTAAATCCAATAGGTCTAGCAGCTGGTTTTGACAAGAGTGCAGAAGTTTACAATTCATTACTAAAACTAGGGTTTGGATTTGTAGAAGTGGGCACAGTTACACCCCTAAAACAATCCGGAAATGCTAAACCAAGAATATTTCGGCTAGAAGAAGATAGAGCATTAATTAATAGATTGGGATTTAATAATGATGGGATTGAAGTAATAAAAAATAGAATTAAATTAGAAAAAAGTAATGGCATATTAGGAATAAATATTGGGCCAAATAAAGAAACAAATGACCAAAAAGATGATTTTTGCAAAGGATTAAAAAGTTTTTTTGAGATTGCCGACTATATTACAATTAATATTTCATCACCTAATACTACAAAATTAAGAAATTTTCATGAATATGAAAAACTAGAAGATCTTTTAAAAACTTTTAATAAAATAAAAAAAGAAAAGAAAACATCTATTCCGCTATTTTTAAAAATTTCTCCAGATATTAAAGATGAAAGTATTTCAGATATTACAGATATAGTAATGAAAAATAATATTTCAGGAATAATACTTACAAACACCACAAATGTTAATAGAGAAAATTTGAACAGTAAAATTAAAAATGAGAATGGTGGACTTTCAGGAGAGCCTTTACAAAAAATTTCAACAGATATGATTAAAAAATTTTATTCGAAAATTAACGGGCAAATCCCAATTATTGGTGCTGGTGGAATTAGTTCTGGAAAATCAGCGTATGAAAAAATTATTGCTGGAGCTTCTTTATTGCAGCTTTACACTGGGCTAATTTATGAGGGACCAATGGTTGTAAAAAAAATTAAAAAAGAATTAATTCAAATTCTAAAAGCAGAAGGTATAAACAACATAAAAGATGCAATTGGTACTGGTGTGTAATTAACCAATATTACTCAAGACTGGAAAAAATTCCAATATATAAAATCCAAGAATTTGCAACTGTCCTGTAAAAATTGCTATCCCAGTTAATAATAATATAATTCCACCAATTTTTGTTACTGCTGATATATATTTTCGAAAATTCTTTGAAAATAATAAAAACTTATCAATCAAAACTCCAGAAATGATAAATGGTATTGCTAAACCCAATGAGTAAAATATTAAAAGCAGCGTAGCTCTAGAGATGTTTTCTTCTACTGAAGCTAAAGCCAAAATTGATCCAAGAATTGGGCCTATACAGGGAGTCCACCCAAAACCAAAAGCTGAACCAACAATAAAAGGAAACGCCAAGTTGCGACTATACTGATCAGTAAAAACTCTTATATCTTTGTTCATAAATTTAAAATTAATAACTCCGATTAATTGAAGAGAAAAAAGAATTATAATTAACCCCGCAACAATTCTAAAAAATTCAGAGTTGCTTAAAAAGAATTTTCCAATAAATGAAGCAGTTAATCCCAAAGTTATAAAAACAAAAGAAAACCCAAATGTAAAAAAAATTGTTCTAATTACTATAGAGTTTCTTTTCTTTTTAGCTAATTTTTCAAATGATGTTCCGGATATATAAGAAATATATCCAGGTATTAAAGGAAGAACACAAGGTGATAAAAAACTAATTAATCCAGCCAAGAAAGATATATATAACGTTGTATTCATTAATACTATTGAGCTATTTGTAGAATAATTTGCTTAAAGATCTTAATAAAACTCTCAAAATATAACTATTACTCGAAGGTAAAGTTGTCAATATTTAATATATTGCCTTGATTCCATTTCCCGCTACATCTATACACTCCTAGGGAAATTTATTATGTCAAAAAAATGTGAACTTACCGGCAAGTCTCCTATGAAAGGTCATAAAGTGAGTCATGCAAACAATAAAGCAAAAAGAAAATTTTTTCCAAATTTGAAGAAAGTAACCTTTAAAAGCGAAATCTTAAAAAGAAATGTGAGACTGAAAGTGAGTAATGCAGCTTTAAGATCTGTAGATTATAAAGGTGGACTAGATTTCTACTTAAAAACTGCTAAGTCTTTTAAGTTATCTGCAAAAGTAAAGAAAATTAAAAAAAAAATATTAGCTAAAGTATAAATTTGAATGGTAAAAATAAAGAATAAGTTTTTTTATATTTTATCAATATCAATGGGTTTTGTAGTGGTTTTATCAAACTATTTAGTTCAATTTCCCGTAAATTATTTTAATCTAGAAGAGATAATAACATATGGGGCTTTTAGTTATCCTGTAGCTTTTTTAATAACTGACTTATCAAATAGACGATATGGAAAAGAAGCTGCAAGAAAAATAGTTTATATAGGGTTTTTCATTGGAGTATTTTTATCATTTTACTTCTCAACTAATTTTTCTGAATTAATATCTATTAGGATTGCATTTGGTTCTGGAACAGCTTTTTTGGTAGCTCAGTTAATAGATGTTAATATTTTTGATAAACTAAGAAAAAAAGTTTGGTATGTTGCTCCTTTGATATCTTCAATAATTTCTTCTGCAATTGATACTTTTATATTTTTTTCAATATCTTTTTATGGAACTGGTATTAACTGGGTTGCCTTATCGCTTGGTGATCTCGCGGTTAAACTTTTAGTATCTTTGCTAATGTTAATACCTTTTAGAATTTTAGCTTATCGAATAACAGAATTTTCAAACTTAAGACAAAACTATGACAATTCTTTTTAGATTATCATATTAATGTATAGACTTATTTTTCTTTTCTGAAAATAATTTTGTTAATTGATTTATCATAACATCACCCAACTCCTGAACATCTGTAATCTTTAATGCTCTTTTATAATATCTGGTAACATCATGCCCAATTCCGACAGCCAATATTTCAACATTAGAATTATCTTCAATCCATTTTACAGTTTGCTTAAGATGTTTTTCTAAGTAATCACCAGAGTTTACTGACAAAGTAGAATCGTCTACAGGAGCGCCATCTGAGATAACCATTAATATTTTTCTTTCTTCGTTTCTTTTTGAAATTCTTCTAAATGCCCACAAAAGAGCTTCACCATCTATATTCTCTTTCAATACTCCTTCTTTAAGCATTAAACCAAGATTATTTTTAGACTGTCGCCAAGGAATGTCAGCAGATTTATATATTATATGACTTAGGTCGTTTAGTCTGCCAGGATTTTTTGGCTTGTTAGCTAAGTTCCATTTTTCTCTACTTTTTCCACCTTTCCAATTTTTTGTAGTAAATCCTAAAATTTCTACTTTTACAGAGCATCTTTCGAGAGTTCTAGAAAGAATATCTGCACAGATTGCTGCAACTGAAATTGGTCTTCCTCTCATTGACCCAGAGTTGTCAATAAGAAGAGTTACAACCGTATCTTTAAAGTCAGTTTCTTTTTCAATCTTATAAGACAGTGAATTAAATGGATCCATTATTAACCTTGAGAGTTTTGATGAATCTAAAACTCCTTCTTCAAGGTCAAACTCCCATGTTCTATTTTGTTTAGCCAACAATTGTCTTTGCAACTTATTTGCAAGTTTAGAAATTAAGCTTTGAAGATTTGTTAATTGTTGATCTAAGTTTTTTCTTAATCTTATAATTTCTTCACTTTTTTCTAATTCCTCAGCATTTTTAATTTCATCAAATTGATTTGTAAAAATTTTATATTTTTCTTTAAGCATTTTTTTTTGTATTGCTCTTTGTGAATTTGAGTCTGCAATAATTTCTTTAGAGGTATCTTGGTCTAACTTTTTCTCATCATTAAATACACTTGCATTAATATCTAAAATATCTTGACCTGATTCATTCTCATTTTGTTCATCTTTTTGACCAGCATCATCATCTTTATTATTTTCTTCAGCTAGCGATTCTTCATTTTTTGTATTTTCATTCTTCTCATCTTTTTTTTGCGTTTCTGAATCATCAAATTCTAAATTATCAATTAACTGAGTTACTACATCACTAAACTCTTTTTGATCTTCTAAGCAATTATCGAGTTTCTCAAGATTATTTTTTAAATTTTTATCAAATAGCTTTTTCCAGTAACTAAGAATTTTTTTACTAGAGTTGTTTTGTTTAATATTAAAAAAATATTCTCTTAAATATAATTCAAAAGCCTCTGTTATATTTACATCAGCTTCAGTTTTTATCTCATCAGTTTTTTTGTTTTTATATAAATTTTTATAATATTTAGTTATATTTTTTTTTACACCTTTTAGTTTATCTGATCCTATTTTTTCATATCTTATTTTTTCAGCAATTGCATATAAGGCTTTTGCCATGTTTCCTTTAGGTTCATTTTCAAGGAAAATTTTTTTATTTGTATATTTAATTTTAAGTGCTTCAGAATCAGCAAATGCCCTTATCCTGGTAAAATCTTGGATATTTCTAAGGTTTGATATATCAGGTAAGCTTAATGAGTTACCTTTGGATGGATCACTATTTCCAAATTTGATTTCAAGGTCAAAGTTTTCAGATATTGCTTTTATTGCTGAAGATAATGCTGTTTTAAACTTTTCTTTAAAAATTTCATTCTCATTCATTTTATATTTTTATATTTATAGAAGATTCAGGCAAATCTTCCCCAAAGCACCTTTGATAATATTCCGCAATTATATTTTTTTCTAGATCATCACATTTATTTAAAAACGTAACTCTAAACGCATAACCAATATCTTTAAATATTTCTAAGTTTTCTGCCCAATGCATAACAGTTCTCGGACTCATAACAGTTGATACATCTCCATTAACAAATCCCTTTCTAGTTAGATCTGCAACTTTAATCATATTAGAAACAATTTCTTTACCTTCTTTACTATTTAAATTTTTAGCTTTAGCCAAAACAATTTCTAACTCTTTATCAAATTTAAGATAATTTAATGTAGTAACAATATTCCACCTGTCCATTTGACCTTGATTTATTGGTTGAGTACCCTGGTAAAGTCCAGTTGTGTCACCCAACCCGATCGTGTTAGTTGTTGCAAATAATCTAAAAAATGGATTTTGTTTTAGGACTTTATTTTGATCTAACAAAGTAAAATTTCCTTCTTTTTCAAGAACTCTTTGAATTACAAACATAACATCAGGTCTTCCAGCATCATATTCATCAAATACTAATGCAATTGGATTTTGGATTGACCAAGGAAGTATACCTTCTTTAAACTCTGTAATTTGTTTTCCATCTTTAATAACAATTGCATCTTTTCCTATTAAGTCAATTCTACTAATATGACTATCAAGATTTACTCTCACACATGGCCAGTTCAATCTTGCGGCGATTTGTTCTATATGAGTTGATTTTCCGGTTCCATGGTATCCTTGAATTAATACTCTTTTATTAAATGCAAAACCTGAAATTAAAGCTAAAGTGGTATCCCTATCAAATTTGTATGTTGAGTCTATGTCAGGAACATATTCATTTTTTTTTGAAAAGGCATCAACTTTCATTTCAGTATCAATCCCAAAAATTTGGTTTACAGAAATTTTAATATCAGGAGTTAGTTCTGTTAAATTCATATTATCTTCTATTTTTTGTTATTATCATTTTCAAGTGGCTATAAGCCAAAGTTATTTGTTTTAACTTATCTTCATATTTTTTACTTCCAGCATTTTTATCAGGATGAAATTTTTTTACAAGAGTTTTAAATTTTTTTTGTATTTCAACCCAATCTGTATTGAATTTTAATTCCATAATTTTAAAAGCATCCTTGTCTTTTTCACTGAGTTTTTTACTTTTAGTATAGTCAGAATCAGTATTTTTAAAAATCTTAAAGTCATCATTTAAAGTATTGTTCCATAAAATATTAAAAAAATTACCTTCAGAGCCAAACTCTTGCGTAGGTCTATGCCATGTCAGATCTGATTTTAAAAAATTTTCTATTTCATTTTGTGACATTCCAGAAAAATAATTCCAACTTTTATTAAATTCTTTTATATGTAATTCACATAACCATTTAAATTTTTTGCTATTATCTTTTTCTGTAGGAGCTTTAAATTCACCAATATATTTACAATTTTCCCATTCACAAATATTTTCCATTGTTAATAACTATTATATGTTTTAGTATTTTAGAAGCAAAATGATTGAATTATTAAAAAAAATTAAAAAAAAGATTAATAAAGAACTTGAACCTAAAGAAGTATCCATAATAGACAATTCTTATTTGCACTCAAAGCATAAGTCATTTAATCCTGAAAAATATCACCTTAAAATCATTATTAGATCTGATAAACTAAAAAAAATGGATCAAATAGAGGCCCATAAATTAGTTTATTCTATTTTAAAAAATGAAATGATTAATGAAATACATGCGCTTGAAATAAGCATAAATTAATTTAAGTATAATTGCTAAATAAAATTTCACGAAAAGTTTTTTTACTAACTTGAAAAGTATTAGGTTTTGTTGTTTTTCCTATTTTTTTTAAAAGAATTAAATTAATTTTTTTATTCATATTTTTTTTATCGCTTGTTGCATAGGAAGCAATTTTATTGATTTGATTTTTTTTAAATATAAGACTTAATTTAGTTGGTAAATTTAAATCAGTATAGTGATCCTTAATCAAAGAAAAGTCTTTCATTTGAAGTAGCTTTCTACTACAAGAATATTTACTTGCTACGATCATTCCTAACAGCACAGCTTCTCCATGATTAAGTTTTTTAGAAAATTTATTTGCTGCTTCAAAACTATGTGCAAAGGTGTGGCCAAAATTTAAAATCATTCGCAAGTTATTTTCTTTTTCATCTTTATTAACTATTTGTGATTTTATTTTGCAACTTTTAATAATTGCTTTTTGTAATAAATTTTTATCTTTATTGTAAATTATTTTTTTTCCATTTTTAGATAGCCATAAAAAAAATTTTTTATCTTTAATAAGAGCATGTTTTAATATTTCTGCATATCCACATATTATTTCTCTTTTTGGCAGTGTATTTAACATTGATGTGTCAATCAAAACAAAATCTGGTTGATAGAAAGTTCCTATAAGATTTTTCCCCTGGTTAGAATTAACTCCAGTTTTTCCACCTATAGATGCATCTACCTGAGATAAAAGTGTTGTTGGTATATTTATAAGTCCCAAACCTCTTTTTGTAACACTTGCAACAAAACCAGATAGATCACTTATAATACCTCCCCCAATAGCAATTATACAATCTGATCTATTTAAATTATTTTTTAATAAACTTTCTATAAGCAGATTAGCCGTATTAATATTTTTAATTTTTTCCCGAGCATGCAGTTTATAAATTTTAGGGTTGTATTTTTTAAGAGATTTATTTAGTTCTTTACTTACTGAAATGGGCAAATTTTTATCAATCACAACAAAAACTTTTTTAGTATAGGGAAGATTTTTTTTAATTAGATTTTCTAAAGAAATAAAAATTTTATCACCAAAATAAATTGGGTATGATTTACTTTTTGTTCTAACTATTATTTTTTTTTTTATCATAAAAAGAGTTTATTTTTTTAACAATTTCTTTTTTATTGAGTTGGTCACATATAATTTTATGATCTGACAGTTTATACACATTTTTTCTTTCTGCATATAATTTATTAATTTTTGTGACTACGTTTTCGTCATTTAATAAGGGCCTTTTTTGATTCCACTTTAACCTTTTGGATAAAATATTCGTGCTAGCATCTAGCCAAATAGATATGCAATTTTTTAAAATACTTTTTCTTATACTTTTATTAATAAACGCACCACCACCTAAAGCTATTACACAATTATTTTTTTTTATTAGTTTTAAAGTATATTTTTTTTCTTCATTTCTAAAATAATTTTCTCCTTTTTTTTTAAATATTTCTTTTACTGTCATTAAATTTTTTTTTTCAATGTAAGTATCAGTGTCTATAAATTCTAAACTTTGTGTTTTTGCCACAATTTTACCTATAGTTGTTTTGCCAACACCCATCATTCCTAGTAAAATAAGGTTTTTATTAACTATCTGCATATCTGCATGAAAATTTTAAATTGATTTTTCACAATTTTGTCTTAATTTGCAGTCTAAATACAATTTATTAATTATGCAACTCAGATTAAATCCAAGATCAAATAGAAACCTGGTAAATAGAAATTTAATAATTAAAACTGTATTATTTGCTTTAATTTTCACACTAGTAATATTTTTGTTGGATAAAATTCAAATGCCCACACCTAATAAAAATATAAAGAAAGAAATTGGAAATGAAAAGCTTATTACTATCAAATAAATTATTTTCATTATTATTTTTTTTTGTATTAGTTATTAATTCTAATAATACTTTTGCTGCCGTCGACATTTGGAAAAAAAAAGATACCAAAGGTGGAGCAAGCAATAGTATTAACAAAGAAGAAAAAATAAAAATAAAAAGTCCCATCTTATCAAATGATGTTAATAAAATAACATTTAGTATTGACGAAAGTGAACTTAAAAATCCAGATGAACTAATAGTTGGACTTTTTGATCCAGAAGACAATGGATTTAATCTAAATATGTGGCAAGCCTCAGATGGTGAAGAAATAAAAAATGTTTTTAAAAGAATAAAAAAATTAAAACTTTCTAATTTTTCTCAAGATTTGCTATTTCAAGTTTTATTTACAAACGCATATGCACCAAAAGCAAATTTAAATAGTAGTGAATTTATTAAATTAAAAGTTGATTGGTTAATAGAAAACAAAAGATTTAAAAATCTAGAAAATTTATTATCAGCAAACCCAAATATGGAAAATCAACAAGAAGCAATTAAAACCTTGATAAATGAAAATCTATCTCAAAATAATATAAAATCTGCATGTGATAAAATAAATTCTATAAAAAGTAATTTAAAAAATAATTTTTTAGAAAAATTTAGAATTTACTGTTTAATTAAAGATAATAGAAAAGAAGAAGCACAACTTGTTTTTGATTTGCTTAAAGAAAATGGCTTTAATGAAAAATTTTTTGAAGAAAAAATTAATATTTTATTAGGAGTCTCTGATAAAAAAAATAATAAGATCGTAGATAATAATCTTTTTAATTTTTATTTATCACATATAACAAGTAATAATTTTACATATGAACCTGGAGAAAAAACAAATAAATATATTTGGAGATATTTATCTTCAGCAAATCTTATAAAAACAGATGATTTAGGAAATGAAGAAATTATACCCACTTATGAAAAAGCGGCAGCCAAAAATTCTTTAAAGAATGAAGAAGTATTTTCAATTTATTTGAGAATACCTTTTAATTTTAATCAGTTAAAAAATATAAATGAAGTTTATAAAAATTTACCAAACTATAAAGCTAGAGCGCTAGTATACCAGAGTTTGCTTTTAAACGATAATCCAGAAAAAAAAATCTATTTAGCTTTTTTATTAAAAGATTTATTTGAAAAAGATAATTTGTTAAAAGTTTATAGTGATGAATTGTCCAATATATTAAAAGATATAAATAAATCAAATATTCCAGATAATTATAAAGAAATAGTAAATAAAAATATAAATGCTAATTTTACAGATAGTAGAAAGATTAAATATGATAATTCTATATTGCACAGATCTAAAGTTATCAAACACTTTTTTAATGGTAATAAAAATATTACTAGAACTAAAAAAGATTTTAAGGTTGTCTACAAGAAAATAAAAAAAAATAAAAAGTACTTTATCTCTATAAAGGATGTAATAGTTCTTGATTCTCTTAAAGCTGATGGGCTTACTATGCCTGAAAAATTTAATGAAAAGATTTCTTCACAATTAACTGTTCCGCAAAACTTAATAGATCTTGTTGAGCAAAATCAAATCGGTTTAGTTATGCTTAAAATTATAGAAATAATTGGAGAAGATGACCTTACTGATTTAGACCCTGAAACAGTTTATTTTTTGAGTAGTATTTTAAACAAATTAAATATGAAAAAAATAAGAAATAATATTTTAATCGAAGTGCTTCCCTTGAGAATTTAAGTTTTTTATTTCAACAAATTTTCATTTACTTGACTGTAATTATTTTATAATTTACTTATAATTTAAATGGCATTAAGAAAAATTTTAATCGAACCAAACGAAATATTAAGGCAAAAATCTCAAAACGTAAGTGTGGTTGATAAAGAGCTACAAACCCTTATGGATGATATGCTAGAAACCATGTACGCAGCTCCAGGAATTGGTTTAGCGGCAATACAAATTGGAATACCCAAAAGAGTAATTGTTCTAGACTTATCTAGAAATGATGATCCAAAACAACCTATGTTTTTTATTAATCCTGAAATTATTTATAAATCTGAAAGTAATACTACTTATGAAGAAGGCTGTTTATCTGTTCCTGGACAGTTTGCAGAAATTGATCGATTCGATAAGTGCAGCATCAAATATTTAGATTACTACGGAGAAACTAAAGAAATTGAGGCAAAAGGTATGCTTTCAACTTGCATTCAACATGAAATTGACCATTTAGAAGGTATATTATTTATTGATTATTTATCTAAATTAAAAAAGTCAATGATAGTAAAAAAACTTTCTAAACAAAAAAAAGAACTTGAAAGAATTGTAGTTTAATTTCAATAATAGATTAATGTCACTTAAAATAGTCTTTATGGGAACACCAGAGTTCTCAGTACCAACATTAAATTCTTTAATTAAAAATAAATTTAATGTTATTTGTGCTTATACTCAACCACCCAAAAAATCAAAAAGAGGTCAGAAAGTCAATCCTTCTTCTGTAGAGCATTTTTGCATAAAGAATAAAATAAATTTTAAAAATCCAAAAAATTTAAATAGCAATGAAGAATTAAAAATTTTTAAGAAACTATCACCTAATATTGTTGTTGTAGTGGCTTATGGTCAAATCATATCCGAAGATTTTTTAGAGATTCCAAAATTAGGATTTATAAATATACATGCATCATTACTTCCAAAGTGGAGAGGTTCAGCACCAATTCAAAGAGCAATTATAAATGGTGATAAAAAGACAGGTATAAGTATTATGAAGATAAAAAAGGAGTTAGATAGTGGACCTATACTAATCTCAAAGGAGTTTCAATTAGATCAAGACGATACACATGGAGAAGTAGAAAAAAAACTTTCTGAAAATGGAGCTAATTTATTAATTGAAAGTTTACAAAAAATAGAAAAAGGAAATTCAAAATTTATAGAGCAAATACATACAGAAGCAACATATGCAAAAAAAATAAAAAAAAATGAGACAAAAATTAATTGGAATTTAGAGCCCAATAAAGTACTTTCCCATATTCATGGGTTGAGTCCAAGTCCAGGAGCTTGGTTCGAATATCAAAATGAAAGATTTAAAGTTTTAAAAGCAAAAATTTCATCAATTAATGGAGAACCTGGTTCTGTAATTGATGAAAAATTAACTGTTGCATGTAAAATAAATTCTATTCAAATTTTAGAACTACAACTGCAAGGAAAAAATAAACAAACTACTAAGGATTTTTTATTAGGTAAAAAAATTAACAGAAATTCAAGCTTAGTTTAATGCAAAGATATAAAGTAAAAATAGAGTATGATGGGACATCATTGGTAGGATGGCAATTTCAAAAAAATGGTATTTCTGTTCAAGAAGTATTACAAAAAGCTATATTTAATTTTTCTAAAGAAAAAGTTATTGTGACAGGAGCGGGCAGAACAGACTCAGGAGTTCATGCGCTTGAACAAGTTGCGCATTTTGACTTAAAAAAAAAAATTGAAAAAAAAAAATTTCTGTCAGCGTTAAATCAACATATTGGAAATAAACATGTTACTATTTTAAAAATAAATAAAATAAAAAAAAAGTTTCATGCAAGATTTGATGCTATAAAGCGAACTTATATCTATGTAATAATTAATAGGCAGTCTCCATTAACACTTCAAAAAAATAAAGCTTGGCATATACGAAAAAAATTAAATATTAATGCAATGAAAAAAGGTGTTAAATTATTACTTGGCACACACGATTTTTCAACTTTTAGGTCATCTTCATGTGGAGCTAAATCTCCTATTAAAACTATGGAAAATATATCTATTAAAAAAAATAAAGATAAAATTACTTTAGAATTTTCTTCTAAGTCTTTTTTGCAACAACAAGTTAGATCTATGGTTGGTTGCATTAAGTATTTAGGTGAAGGAAAGTGGAGCGTAGATGATTTTAAAAAATCATTTAATTCAAAAAGTCGCCTTAGATGTGCCCCTCCATCACCAGCTTGTGGCCTCTATTTGAAAAATATTAAATATTAACTATTCAGATAAAGATTTTACGTGGTAATCAACACTTTCTTTTAAAGCATTTAAATCGTAACCACCTTCTAGTATAGACACTACTTTTTCATCACAAAGGTTCTTTGCAACAACCATTATTCTTTTTGTTAAAGTGTAGTAATCCTTAGACTTCAAGTTTATTTGAGCAAGAGGATCATCTTTGTGAGCATCAAATCCAGCTGATAGTAAAATGAATTCAGGTTTAAATTCTTTAAGTTTTTGAAAAATACTATCGTAGGCGTTTAAAAATTCATGAGATTGTGTGCCGGCAACTAGAGGAACATTTAATACATTATCTTTGGAACCTTTTTCATTTGCTGCTCCAGAGCCAGGATAATAAGGGTATTGATGGGAAGAAATGTATAAAACTTTTTCATTATTATAAAAAATATCTTGTGTTCCATTACCATGATGAACATCAAAATCAATAATAGCTACTTTGTGTAAATTATATTTTTCTAGTAAATAATGTGCTCCAACTGCCACATTATTATAGACACAAAATCCCATAGCTTTCTCTTTTTCCGCATGATGTCCAGGCGGTCTTACAGCACAAAAAGCATTTCTAAAATCTTTATTCATAACTCCATCGATAGCTACAATAATTGATCCAACAGCATCTCTGGTTGCTTCTTTACTCCCGGGAGATAGAATTGTATCTCCATCAAGAAAGTTTACGCCAAGGGTAGGGAAAGCATCATTTACACTTTTTAAATAATTCTTTCCATGCGCAAGTCGTAAATATTTAAAATCAAACTTTGTAGGTTTTTTCCAAATTAAATTTCTAGATTTTAATTTTTTTAAATGATTAATAACAATAGTTACACGATCTGCTCTTTCAGGATGATCTTTTCCTGTGTCGTGATTTAAATAAGTATCAGTAGTTATTATTCCAGTTTTCATTTACCAATATTTCTTGAAAGATAACCTTAATGTCTTTAGCTAAATCTAAGTGCACCAATGAGTAGCTTAAACTTTCTCTTGCACTAATAATTAAAACTGACTGTTTCATGCTATTATCCTTTCATTAGATCTAATTTTTTTTTACCCAATCTTTCATTTCCTGATTCAGTTACTAAATAAGTTTCCCCAAGATTCATAGCTAACTGATTTTCACTATCCATCAAAATCATATGCATAAAAAAAACATTTCCAGGCATAATAGTATATGAGTTTCCCGAATAAAGCATTGGCCAGTCCATCCTCTCTGTGCTCATTTTTAAAATCCTCTTCAGTCCTAGCGTGTCTTGAAGTTTGCATAATCCCTAGGTTTTAAATCTACCTTATGTTTAGATG
>Ga0114993_10003085_pt1 | contig 17653 bp, 17 predicted proteins | sample ArcticOcean_MG_C_FD_87042 | JGI IMG/M metagenome (GOLD analysis project Ga0114993, IMG submission 87042) | Marine microbial communities from western Arctic Ocean - ArcticOcean_MG_CB2_150 | ecosystem: Environmental > Aquatic > Marine > Oceanic | place: Arctic Ocean: Canada Basin | collected...
GTAATGAATGCGAGATATGCTTTAAATGCTGCTAATGCAAGATGGGGAAGTTTATATGACGCTTTGTATGGAACGGATGTAATTTCAGATTCTAATGGAGCCGAACGTGGAAAAAAATATAATTATATAAGAGGAGAAAAAGTAATTAAATATGCTAAAGAAATATTAGATTCTTTTGTTCCACTAACAAAAGGTAGTTGGAAAGATATTAAAAAAATTCCTGAAGTTAAAAATAATCAACTAAACTTAAAACTAAAAAACCCAAAACAATTTGTTGGGTATGTTAAAAAATCAAAAAATTTATCATCGCTTTTATTTATAAATAATAACCTTCATATAGACATTATATTTGATGCAGATGGCACTCTTGAGGTTTTTAATCCTGAAGGCAATCAAGATAAAACTGCAATACATGATGTATTTTTAGAATCGGCTATAACTACTATTATAGATCATGAAGATTCTGTAGCAGCTGTAGATGCTGAGGATAAAGTTCTAGGATACAGAAATTGGCTTGGGTTAATGAAAGGTAATCTACAAGCAGAGATGCAAAAAAAAGGGAAAAAATTTATAAGACAACTAAACCCTGATAGAAAATATACTTCTCCAAATGGAAGTAAATTTAAATTACATGGGAGAGCTTTAATGCTAAATCGAAATGTAGGTCATTTAATGACTAATTCTTCTATATTATTAAAGGATGGTTCAGAAATTCCTGAAGGTATAATGGATGCTTTTATAACAACTGCTGCTGCAATTCATGATTTTAAAAATAAAGGAAACTCAAGAACAGGGTCAGTTTATATAGTTAAACCAAAAATGCATGGACCAAACGAAGTTGCCTTTACTAATTTAATATTTGAAAAAGTAGAAAAAGTTCTAGGATTAAAAAAAAATACAATCAAAATTGGAATAATGGATGAAGAAAGAAGAACGACGGTAAACCTAAAAGAATGTATCAGAGCTGTAAAAAACAGAGTTGTTTTTATTAATACTGGCTTTTTAGATCGTACTGGTGATGAAATACACACCTCAATGGAAGCTGGACCAATGATAAAAAAAGGAGATATGAAATCTTCAAAATGGATTTCTGCATATGAGAATAATAATGTTGAAGTGGGATTACACTGTGGATTTTCAGGAATAGCACAAATTGGTAAAGGAATGTGGGCTGCCCCAGATAAAATGGCAGAGATGGTAAAACAAAAAATTAATCATCCAAAATCTGGAGCTAATTGTGCTTGGGTTCCATCTCCAACAGCAGCAACTCTTCATGCGTTGCACTATCACCAGATTGATGTTTTTTTAAAGCAAAAAAAATTAAAAAAAAAATCTACTACAAAAATTTCAGATATTCTTACAATTCCAATCACAAACAAACCTAATTGGTCAATTAATGAGATTGCAAAAGAGTTAGAAAATAATGCACAAGGTATTTTAGGTTATGTAGTTAGATGGGTTGACCAAGGTGTTGGATGTTCAAAAGTACCTGATATTAATAACATAGGTTTAATGGAAGATAGAGCAACTTTGCGAATTTCTTCCCAACACATTACTAATTGGCTTCATCATGGAATTTGTAGCAGGGAACGGGTATTGAAAACTATGAAAAAAATGGCAAAAATTGTTGATAAACAAAATATTAAAGACCCTGCTTTGAAAGGCTATGCCTCATATAGAATAATGTCTGATAACTACGATAAATCTATTGCTTTTAAAGCAGCATGTGAATTAGTTTTTTATGGAAGATCCCAACCCTCGGGCTATACTGAACCTATTCTTCACTTAAATAGACTTCTTAAAAAAATTTAATTGTTTGATACTGAACTTCTATTTTTAAAAGCAGAGTACAAAGTTCCATCATCTAAAAATTCTATTTCCCCACCTACAGGAACTCCTTTAGCTAATCTAGTAATTTTTACTTTAACGTCTTTTAGGCTGTCTGATATATAATGGGCTGTAGTTTCACCCTCAATACTTGCACTAGTTGCAAGAATAATTTCTTTTACAGAATTTTTTTTTACTCTATGAATTAATGAATCAATTAATAATCCATTCTCGTTATTTTTGCTTTCAAAAGAAGGTAAAGTACCACCTAAAATATGATAATGACCTTTATATATACCAGTATTTTCAATAACCCACATATCAGCAATGTTTTCTACTACACAAATCTGATCATATTTTTTGCTTGAACAAATACATTCTGAGTTCGTGGATTTTAAATTACCACAAGTATTACAACGAACTACATTTTTATAAATTTGCACCAGGGTGTTTGTTAATGGTTTAATTAATTCTTCTCTATTTTTTATAAGTTTTAAAACAATTCTTCTAGCTGATTTTGGACCCAAACCAGGTAGTCTTGAGATTATTTTAATTAAATCATCTATTTCTTTTACATTGTTAACTGACATAGTTATGCTCTAAAAGGGAAGTTTAAATCCAGGAGGTAACTCAATACCACCTGTAACTTTTGAAATTTCTTCAGATGTTTTTTTTTTTAATTTAGATTTTGCATCGTTGTGAGCCGCAACAATCAAATCTTCAATAATTTCTTTTGTTTCTTTTAATAAGTTATCTTGAAAGCTAACTTTTTTTAATTCCCCATCGCCATTCATAATGATTTTTACAGAATCCCCTCCCGCTACTCCTTCTACCTCAATTTTTTTAAGAACATCTTGAGTTTTCTTCATATTTTCTTGCATTTTTTTTGCTTGTAAAATTAAATCATTAAAATCTGGCATAATTTATTTACTTTCCTCCACTTCTAAAAGTTCACCATCTGAAAAGGTAGTTGTGAATTTTTTATATACATCACTTTCTTTTGCCTTTTGGATCAATTTTTTTTCTTCTATATCTTTAAGTTCTAAAAAAGTTTTTTGACCTTTTTCCTTTGATAGGGTTATTACCCACCTATAATCAGTCCATTCAAGTAACTTTTCTGAAAGATTACGAACAAAATTTTTATCAAGGTTTTGATTAAAGCTTATGTCAATTTTTCCTTGAGAAAACTTAATTAAATTAACATTTTTCTCTAGATCATATTTTAATTGAATTTCTTTCTTTTTAGAAGATAAATAAATTAAGTCTTCGAAAGAAGAAACTTTTTCCTTTAAGTCGTTCTTGTTAGCTATTGATAAATTTTCTGGCTCTAAGGTAGATGGAATTGGTTTTGTTTGGACTGTATTTTTAATTTGAGCTTTTGATATCTTTGTAGTAATCATATTTTCGTCGATAGTTTTTTTTTGATTATTTGTTTTAATCTCAATTCTATTATCTTCTTCTAAATTATTAGAATCACTCTTATTTATTAAATTTATTACACTCTCATAAGATGGCATATCTTTTAAATAAACCAATCTAACAACTAACATTTCGAGAGATAAGATTGGATTAGAAACTACTGATAACTCTTCTATGACTTTTAAAATAAACTGCCAAAAAACTATTAGTGTTGGCATATTTACGTTTTCGGAAATAGAGTTTATTATTTCTTTTTCTGATTCTGATATAGATAATTCTCCATCTAAATTTCCTAAAGTCTTTTTTTGTTGCAAAAGATATATTATTTCTAAAAAATCATTTAAAAAATTGTTTGGATCAATTCCTTCGTTTATTAACTTTCTTAATTGGTCAATAGATTTTTCTTGTTCTCCGTTAAAAATAAATTTTAAAAGATTCAAAATTTTTGACTTATCAACAACACCTAACATTTTTCTAATAAATGTATCATCAATTTCTTTTTCCTGAATATTTTGACTTATAAGAGCTTTATCAAGCAGTGATAATGAATCTCTTACTGATCCCTCAGCTGCTTTAGCAATTAATATTAATGCTTCGTTTGATATTTTACCATTTTCTATTTTTGAAATTTTATTTAAGTTTTCTACTAAATCTTTAATTGGGACTCTGTGTAAATCAAATCTTTGACATCTTGAAATAATTGTGACTGGTATTTTTTTGACTTCGGTGGTAGCAAAGATAAATTTTAAGTGTTGAGGTGGTTCTTCTAATGTTTTTAATAAGCCATTAAATGCTTGTTTAGATAGCATGTGAACTTCATCTAAAATTATTACTTTAAACTTAGCGCTCGTAGGTTTGTATTTTGACGAATCTATTAATTCTCTAATATCATCTATTCCCGTCTTAGAAGCCGCATCCATTTCTAACACGTCAAGATGCTTAGACTTAGTTATCTCCTCGCAACTACTGCAATCACAGTATTCATCTTTTTTATTATCAATAAAATTTTTATTACAATTAATTGCTTTTGCAATTAACCTTGCTGTGGTTGTTTTTCCAACCCCACGTATTCCCGTAAGTAAATATGCATTTGGAATTTTATTAAATTTTATTGAATTAATTATTGTTTCTACCATTATGTTTTGACCAATTAATTCATTAAAATTTTTTGGTCTATATTTTAATGCTAAAACTTTATGATTATTATTTTCCATTTTTCAAATAGGAGACGGACAACAACCTGAATACTATTCGTTACCCTTGCTATCTTTCGATCCTGAGGGAGTTAGCGAGGCATCCACCTGCCGCCGCCTCCATTAGTATACTAATATATCAGAATTAAATTTGAAACCACAACGTAGCATAGGTTGTTATTTATTTTTTAATCTAAAACTTGAGGCTATGTAAACACCCAAAATATCAAGCTGTGATGTATGAAAACCCAACTCTTCAAGGGCTTTTTGAACTTTATTTGTCTCTATGTGTCCCTCTATTTCTATATAAAATTGCATTTGATTAAAGGAATTTTTTACAGCAAAACTTTCTAATTTGCATAAATTAACACTATTTGTAGCAAAGCCTCCCAAAGCTTTATATAAAGCTGCTGGAACACTTTTAAGCTTAAATATACAACTTGTGATATATTTTTTGCCATCTATATATTCTGGATGATTGGATTCTTTTCCCATAATCAAAAATCTAGTAACATTTCCAGATTCATCTTCTATGTTCGATTTTATTATTTTTAAATTATAAATTTTTGCTGCAAGTTCTGATGCGATCGCTGATTGACTTTTATCTTTTTTTTCAGAAATAAATTTTGCTGAAGCTGCTGTATCCGAGGAAACTATAGCTACTAAGTTATTTTTAGAAATAATTTTACTACACTGTCCAAGAGCTTGTGTATGAGATCTTACAGTTTTTATATCTTTTATTTCTGAACCTTTAATACCAAGTAAATTATGACTAACTTTTTCAAAATGCTCTGCATGAATTTGTAATTTAAACTGAGGTATAAGATAATTCATATCAGCAACAGATCCTGTTGTGGAATTGCTTATAGGAATTACAATTTTATATTCTGAGTTATTGTTTGCTAAATTAAAAGCTTCAATAAAAGTTCGACAAGCTTTTAAATCAGCATTTGCAAAAATCTTTAAACAAGCTAGATGACTATAGGCTCCCAGCTCACCTTGAAAGGCTACTTTTGTTTTTTTTACCATACTTGTTTCATTTTCTCAGACACTTTTTTAAGATCAATATCAGTATCAATACTCAAAGGAGTGGAGTCGCTTAAACCAACTTTTATAATCATGTTATTTTCTACTGCCCTCATTTGTTCCAAATTTCTCTCTTTTTCTAGTCCAGATCTTGGAAAATTTACATATTTTTTAATAGCTGTATTTGTATAAGCATAAATTCCAATATGATGATAAAAATTTTCATCACTTAAATCATTTTTTATACGAAAAAAATCTTTAGCTTTTAAGAAATTATTATCTTTTAATATCTCTTCAACTTGAACCTTTACAACATTTGGGTCAAAAATATCATCCTTATGTTCTATCAATGATGCTAGAGTTCCTATATCACATTTATTACTTCTCGTAAGTTTCTCTAATTTTATAATAGAATCTGGTTTTATATTTGGCATGTCTCCTTGTAAGTTAATTATTAAATCTACATTGTTTTTTATTTTTTTTAAATATATCTCATAAACTCGGTCACTTCCTACCAAATGGTCATTTTGAGTTAAAAAAGCTTGTCCTCCATTATCTTTAATAATGTTTATTATTTCAATATCAGGGGTTGCAACAAACACTTCACCAATATTTGATTCTTTTGCCCTATTCATTACATGAACAATCATCGGCACATTATTAATTTTTGCTAGGGGTTTATTTGGAAATCTTTTTGCCTTTAATCGAGTGGGTATAATTATTACTGTATTTTTCATAAGTTATGCGTCTAACAGTCGCAAAATAAACGTGCTAAAAGTTCATTTTTTTTATCTAAGTCATGGTATATCTTAAGATTAATAAATTGTACTAAATTTATTTACTTTTTTAAAATGAATAAAATTATTGTTTCCATTGTGTTAGCTGTAATCCTGGTTTTGGGAATTGATAAAATTGCAGACGTAATATTTTATACGGAAAAACCTGAAAAATCTGCATATCAAGTTGAAGGTATCGCTACTGTTGCTAGCATGGCAACCGCTGAAGCTAGCAAAGAATCTGAAAACATTATGACATTATTTTCTTCTACAAGTGCGTCTGAAGGAGCAAAAATTTTTAAAAAATGTGCTGCTTGCCATAGCATATCTCAAGGTGGTAAAAATAAAATTGGCCCAGCTTTATGGGGGGTTCTTGGAAGAAAAGCTGGTAGCATTTCAGATTATAAATATTCAAAAGCTTTAGTGGCATATGGAAAACCATGGTCGTTCGATGAAATGAATGGTTTTTTAACAAAACCAAAAGATTGGATAAAGGGAACTAAAATGTCTTTTGCTGGGTTAAAAAATGTAAAAGAAAGAGCTGCTGTAATTTTATATATGAACGAAAATACAAATAACCCTTTGCCTTTAAATTAAGTAATTATTTAAGACACCACTCTATAATACTTTTTTGAGCATGAATTCTATTTAGAGACTCTAGCCATACAACAGATTGATTTCCATCCATTACATCATTAGTGACTTCTTCTCCCCTGCTAGCTGGTAAGCAGTGCATAAAAATTGAATCTTTTTTTGCAACTTTCATTATTTTTTTATTTACTTGATAATTTTTTAGTGCTTTTTTCTTTTTATTTTTATTTATTTTATCACCCATTGAAATCCATTTATCAGTCATAACGCAATCAGCGGAACTTGCGGCTTTCATAGGATCTTGTGTAAGTAAAACACTTCCCTTATTTTTTTTAACCCATTGAAGAATATTTTTATTTGGCTCATAACCTTTTGGACAGGCAATTCTTAATTCAAAATCGAATTTTACTGAAGCTTCAATTAATGAATAAACAATATTATTCCCGTCCCCTAACCAAGCAATTTTTTTATTTTTTATTGGCCCTCTAAGTTCTTCAAATGTCATTATATCTGACATAATCTGACAAGGATGATTTAAATTTGTTAAACCATTAATTAAAGGTACTTCTAAATGTTTAGAAAATTCTAAAATATTTTTATGTTCATGAGTTCTTAACATTACGATATCTGCATATTGTGATAAAACTTTTGCAGTATCGTATAAACTCTCATCGCCTGTCCCGTAGTGAATTTCATCTGGATTTAAGATTAGTGATTTTCCTCCTAATTGTTTTACAGCTATATCAAAAGAAATTCTAGTTCTTGTTGATGGTTTTTCAAAAATCATAATTAAAATTTTTCCATCCAATGGGGTATCGGAGTCTATTGCATTTTTATTTAACTTAGATCTTTTTTCTTTTCTTAATTTAGCATTATCAATAATAAATCTTAGATCTTTTTTATTTATATCTGCAATGTTTATAAATTTTTTCATATTTAATTCATTTCTTTACATACAATTTCAATCTTATTAATTGCTTCATCTAATTCAATATTTTTTACTATAAGTGGGGGGAAAATCCTTATAACGTTTTCTTCTGCCTTAACAGTTAACATTTTATGATCCATAAGTTTTTTCATAAATTCAGTGTTATCTATCAACATCTTTAAACCTTTCATTAAACCTATTCCTCTTATTTCTCCAATAATTTTTGGATATTTTTCTTTAACTTTGTTTAAACCTTGATGGAAATATTCACCTTTTTGTTTTACATTTTTTAAAAAATTTTTTTCAAAAAGTATATCAAGGACAGCATTACCTACAGCCATAGCTAAAGGATTTCCTCCAAAAGTGCTCCCATGTGTACCGGGTGTCATTCCAATAGAAATTTTTTTTGTAACTAAGCAAGCTCCAAGAGGAAATCCACCTCCAATTCCTTTGGCTATAGGAACAATATCAGGAATTATTCCAGATTTTTCAAATGCAAAAAAGTTTCCTGTTCTATATGCACATTGCACTTCATCTAAAATTAAAAGTATTTCATGTTCATCACATAGCTCTCTTAAGCCTTTTAAACAAAAATCTGGCACAACTTTAATGCCTCCTTCACCCATGATGGTTTCAACCATAATTGCTGCTGTATTTTTATTTATTGCTTTTTTTATAGCTTCATGATCGGCAAATGGTACTTGATCAAAACCTTCTACTTTAGGACCAAAACCTTCTGTATGCTTAGGATTATTAGCTGCAAATAATGCAGCCAATGTTCTTCCATGAAAAGCACCTTTGAAAGTAATAATTCTATTTTTTTCAGGCTTGCCAATCTTGTGAAAATATTTTCTAGCAATCTTTATACTTGCTTCAGTAGCTTCAGTTCCAGAATTTTGAAAACAAACATAATCAGCAAAAGTTCTATCTGTTAATCTTTTGGCCAACTTTTCTTGATCTGGAATTACAAAAACATTTGAAACATGCCACAATTTTTTTGATTGTTCTTGAATTGTTTTTACTAAATGTTCATGACAATGTCCCAAAATATTGGTTGCTATACCTTGAACAAAATCAAGATATTTATCCCCATTTTCTGCATAAAGATAACTACCTTGTCCTTTAGTAAAAGAAATAGCTTTCCTTGCGTATGTGCCAAGAACTGAACTCATAAATAAATTAGTATTTAATTTTATAACCTTTTTTAAACAAGATATATGCTATATACCAAGATAGAAAAGCCAATATAGTAAGATACACTACACCAAACTTTAATGATCCATCTGACACACCTAGAAAACCATATCTAAAACCATCAATAATATAAAAGAACGGATTCCATTGGCTTACTTTTTGTAAAATATCTGGTAATTTTTCTATCGAATAAAAAGTTCCAGATAAAAAAGAAAGTGGTATTATTATAAAATTTGTTGCAGAGGCCATATTGTCAAATTTTTCTGCCCAAAGTCCTACTGTAAAACCAATAGAACCTAAAATAAAAGATCCTAAAAAAGTAAATAAAAAAATATAGTAAAAATTATAAAATTGTAAATCAATAATAAAACTAAAAACTATTATTGAAAAAGCTGCAATAATTATACTTCTTGTAACTGCCGCTAATATTGTGGCTAAAGTTACTTCACTTGGAGATAATGGTGCATACAAAACATCAACTATATTTCCTTGTATTTTACCGATCATTATTGAAGACGAAGTATGAGAAAAACCTTGCTGAATTATTTGCATTGCAATCAATCCTGGAGCAAGAAATGTTATAAATGGAAATCCTAGTGCACCTCCTCTATCGTTTCCAATAGAGAGGGAAAGAACCATTAAAAAAAGTAAAGAGGTCACTAAAGGTGAAATAATTGTTTGAATAGCTACTTTAAAAAATCTAAGTATTTCTTTTTTATAAAGTGTCCAAAAACCAATCCAATTAACATGACCAAATTTCTTGTCATAAATTATGTATTTTTTTTCTATTTCAACCATGGGTATGCTTATATATTAAAAAGTTAAAAAAATAATTTAAGCCTTCTATTTATAATTACTTAGGTGTTAATAACATATCCACATAGTGTATATATTACTATTGCAAACACAATATAGTGTGTATCTAATAAATAATTATAAAAATGTGGACACCAGAAAAAGAAAGAAAATTAAAAGAGCTTTGGACAGCAGGTCATTCTGGTAGCCAGATAGCTAATATGCTTGGTGGCACAACAAGAAATGCAGTAATTGGTAAAGCACATCGACTTAAATTAAAAGGAAGATTATTAGCAAAAAAATCAACTGGAAAAGCAACAGTAGAAAAAAATAATGTTACGGGAACAAAAAATCAAAAACTTGGACGAAAAGCTAGATTTAAAGCTTTACTACTAGACAAAGATTTTGAACCTGAAAACCCTACAAGATTAGAAGATTTAACTGATGATAATTGTAAGTGGCCACTTGGAGAAAAAATGGAACCAGCAAAATTATTTTGCGGTCGAAAATCAATTGAGAAATTTCCTTATTGTAAACTACATTTGCTTTATGCCTATCAACCAAAAAATGCAAAAGAAGAAGATATTGTTAGTGAAGAAGATATTCCTAAATTCATTGAAAAAAAATTAAGTCAGGTTAAATAATTTTTTTACTAAGTTTTAAGACAAAACTAACCAAATTGTCCTCCCTCTCTAAACCTATAAATATATTTAGGTAATATACTTTGTATAGGTGTTCCACTTACACCTAGGTCATTTAATGTGGGATAATTTCCCGAAATTATATTGTTATGTTTTAACATTTCAACTTGATCTGGAGTAATAAGTGGTTTCGGAAATATTTGTAAAAAATAAGATTGAAATTTAGCAAATTTGAAAGGAATGTTTATTAATAATCTTTTCTTTTTTATTTCTTTTAACATAATTTCCATTAACTCCTTAAAAGAATAGTTTACTGGACCACCAAGTTCATATATTTGGCATTTAGAGTTATTAAGATCTAAAGATTTAACAACAGCTTTAGCTACATCTCCACAATAAATTGGAGCAAATTTTGTTTTGCCTCCACCGATTAAAGGAAGGGCAGGAAAAAATTGAGCTAATGATGCAAAATTATTAAAAAATTTATCCTCAGGTCCAAAAACAACAGAAGGTCTTAAAATTACAGACGGTTTAAATATATTTTCTATATTCTTTTCTCCTTCAAGTTTTGATTGCATGTATTGAGAAGGGTGATTTTCTTTAACTCCTAGGGCACTAATATGAATTAATTTTTTTATTCCAATTTCGTTACATAAACTACTTAACAAAAGTGGAAACTGTGAATGAACTTGATTAAATTTTTCTTTTCTTTTTTCAAATAAAATTCCACAAAGATTAATTGCATAATCACAATCTTTTAAGACCCGTTTCACATCTTTAGTATTAAATATATTAGTTTTGAAAAGCTCAATTTGCCCAGGATTGCCCAAAGGTTTTAAATAGCCTTTTAAGTATGGGTTTCGGGTTGCTATCTTTAATCTATAATCCAACTTAGTGAGTTGCCGCATTAAATATTTGCCTAAAAATCCAGTACCACCAAAAATAGCGATTATTTTCTGATTATTTTGCATTTTGATTACATTAACATTATATATAAATTTAAGTATGACAAAAATTTATAAGTTTCAAGACGATATATCTTTAGAGGCTTTAAAAGAACTAGAAAAATATACAAGCCTTGCCATTGATACTGAGGGATCAGGTTTACAAATTCCTCATAGGGATAAGCTTAGTTTAATTCAGATTAGCACAGGAAATAATGATGCTTACATATGTCAACCTAATCGAAAACACTACAAAGCAAAAAATTTAGTAAAAATACTAGAAAATAATAAAATTACAAAAATTGGCCATTATTTGAGGTATGATGTTTCTGGTTTAGAATATTTTCTTAAATGCGAAATAAGAAATATTTTTGATACAAAAATAGCGAGCAAGTTATGTCGTACCTATACACAAAATCATGGACTAAAAGATTTAGTTTTAGAGTTTTGTGGAAAAAAATTGGATAAACGTCTTGGGAGTAGTGATTGGAATAAAGACTTGGAGAAACTGTCTGACGCACAACTTCAATACTGTAGTAATGATGTTATTTATTTACATAAAATTAAAGAAGATCTTAATAAAATGTTAGTAAGAGAAAATAGACTTGAGCTTTACCAAAGCTGTATTAATTTTTTAAAAACGAGAATTGAATTAGATCAAAAAGGTTTTACAGAAGATATATTTCAACACTGAAATTTACAATGAATAAAGATATAAGTAGCGCTAGAAAAACAATTCAAACTGAAATCTCTGGTTTAAAAAAATTGTTAAAAAGCTTCAATCATTTATCTAAATTTTCAAAAGTAGTTACTCTGATATCTCAAATAAAAGGTAAAGTTGTCGTTGTTGGTTCTGGGAAAAGTTTTATTATTGGAAATAAAATTTCAAGTTCTCTTTCTAGTTTGGGAACACCATCTGTTGCTTTTGATTCTTCTTCTTTAAACCATGGTTCTATGGGATCAATACAAAAAGGATACGATGCATTATTAATATTTAGTGTTTCTGGTGAAACATCTGAATTAGATACTATATTGAGATATAGTAATAGAAATAATATTCCTGTTATTGGCGTAAGCTGCAAGTCTTCATCGTCGCTTTTACGATTTTCCTCAATACCTATTTTACTTCCACGTGTCATTGAAGCAGGGTCTAGTCTAGCACCAACTTCAAGTCAAATAAATTTTCTAAGCTTTGGAGATGCTCTTGCTATTGCTTTAGCAGAAAGAAAAAGGTTTTCTAATAAAAATTTTGTTAATCTTCATCCTCATGGACAACTTGCTACTGCTTTAGTGTTGGTTAAAGAAATAATGGTTAAAGGTAAAGAAATACCATTTATTTCATCAAATAAATCAATGCGCGAAGCAGTAAAAAAAATGTCAAATAAAAAATTAGGTATAGTTTGCGTAAAAGATAAAAATAGGAAAGTTAGCATAATAACTGACGGTGACTGCCGAAAAAATTCTAATAACCTATATCACAAATCAATATTACAGGTAGCTACCAAAAACCCAGTTTGGATTTCAGATAATGATGCCGCCCTATCCGCAATTGAAAAAATGAATTCAAAAAAAATAACCTCGCTTTTGGTTTCAAGAAACAAAGATATAAATAAAAAAATTAAAAAGGTTATTGGCGTAATACACCTGCATCATTGTTTGAGCAGAGGTATTAAATGAAAAAAAAACAGTTAAAAATTCAAATATTTCTTATCATAACTGGTTTTATTTTAATTATTATTACTTATTTCCACTTCCCATACAGCAAAGAAACGAAGCTTAGTAAAAATCAAAATGCTCGGCAGGAAGCAGAAATTAATATAAATGTTGATACAGACAGTTCTTTTGATGAGATAGAATATGAAGGATTTTATGATTTAAATAAATCATTTATAGTAAAATCAAAAAAAGCTATCATCTTTAAAAAAAATCCCGATATTGTTCACATGACAAATATGAATGTAGTTTTACGTTTAGATGATGGGAGAGTAGTAAATATTATTTCAAAGGAAGGTACTTTTAATAAAATAACATATGATTGTTTTTTTAAAGATAAAGTTGAAGCTACTGACGGTGAAACAAAAATATTTGCAAAAAATTTAGACTTGTTAGCGACTGAAAACTCTATAGAAGTGTATAATGATGTTTTTGTGGATTATCCAACGGGTAATTTTGAAGCAGATAGAGTCAAATATGATTTTTTAACAAAGAATTTAAAGGCTTCAATGTTTGATAATAAAGAAATTAAAATGAAAATATTTGAATGAATAATGTTAAAAAATTTAGAATAGTCAAATTTAAAACTAAACCTCTTTTTACTACAAAAAATATATCTATAACTTTGGATAAAAGAGTCATCTTGAAAAAAATTGATATACTTTTAAATAAGGGAGAAATGTTAGGACTGCTTGGAAGTAATGGCGCTGGTAAAAGTACATTTATGAATATCGTTTTAGGTCTCTTAAAACCTGATTTAGGTGAAGTATATTTGGAAAGTAAAAAAATAACGACTTTACCAATTCACGAAAGATCAAGGTTAGGAATTGCATATTTACCTCAACAAACTTCAATTTTTAGAGGTCTTACTGTTTATGAAAACTTAATGGGCGTTGCCCAAATAGTAAAAAAGTATGTCTCTGATCAAGAAAAAATAGTTAAAAAGTTATTGGAAGAGTTTTCGATAACACATTTGAGTAATGTCAAAGCAACAGCTTTATCTGGTGGTGAAACACGTAGAGTAGAAATAGCTCGTTGCTTAATAAATAATCCAAAGCTTTTATTATTAGATGAACCATTTGCGGGTGTAGATCTTCTTTCTATTCGAGATATCAAAGTTTTACTTATGAAACTCCAAGCACGTGGTTGCGCAGTGTTGGTGACTGACCATAATGCATCACAACTACTTAGTGTAGTAGACCGTGCATATGTAATTGCGAATGGATCTGTAATTGCAAATGGAACACCTAGAGAGATCGTCAATACTACGGAAGCGAAAAAATTATATTTTGGTGAAGATTTTACATACTAATATATAATGAAAAAAAAAATTGCTGTTTTAATAAAAAAAAAAATTAATAAATTTAATACTATAACTAAAGTTGCTTCAGATAAATCTCTTAGTTTAAGAGCTTTGATGTTAGCTAGCCAGTGTATTGGAAGATCTAAAATAACAAATTTGTTAGATTCTGAAGATATTCAAAGTTGTATTAAAGCTTTAAAAATTTTAGGAGTTAAAATAGTAAAAAATAAAAACGCACACTTAATTTATGGAAATGGTTTAAATTCATATAAATTCAATAAAAAAATTACTAAAATATATGTGGGTAATAGTGGTACCACAACTAGACTATTGTCCGGTTTGCTGTCGACCCTTCCTGGAAAGTTTTATTTATATGGTGACAGATCTATGAATAAAAGAGATATGTCGAGAGTAATAAATCCATTAAAAAAAATAGGGTGTTTTTTTTACCCAAAAAAAAAATTAACTCTTCCTTTAACATTAAGTGGAACTTCTCTACCTTTAGCTCAAAATCATGTTGAAAACTTAGGTAGCGCACAAATTAAAAGTCTAATACTTTTTTCTGCACTTTCTACTCCAGGAATAACAACTATAAAAGAAAATAAAATTAGTCGTAACCATACAGAGCTTTTTTTAAAAAAAATTAATGCTGATATAAAAATTAAAAAATTTAAAAGAGGAAACTTAATCATGCTTCGGGGCCAAAAAAATTTATATGCTTTTAATTATGATGTAAGCTCAGATCCAAGTTCTGCTTCTTTTTTAGTTGCTTTAGCTCTTTTAACTCCTAATTCTAAATTAATTATAAAAAATGTAATTTGCAATTCTACAAGGTTAGGTTTTTTTAAAATTTTAAAAGAAAAAATGAATGCCAATATAGAAATTAAAAATTTGAAAAAAAAATCAGGAGAAGTTGTGGGTAATATTATTATTAAAAGTAGCAATTTAAAACCAGTGAGCTGTCCAAAATCAATGGTTCCATTTCTTATTGATGAATTTTGTATACTTTTTGTTATTGCGGCCTTAACAAAAGGTGTATCAAAATTTACTGGCATTCACGAGTTAAGACATAAGGAATCAGATCGTATTAAAAGTATGGAAAAAGGTTTGAATAAAATTGGGATAGTTACAAAATCTACAATCGATAGTTTAAAGATTTATGGAAATCCCAGTATAAAAATTAAAAAAAAACTTAATATTTATTCAAATAACGATCATCGTGTTGCAATGTCTTGGTCAATTTTGGCCTTGTTGGTTGGTGGAAAAATAAAAATTCATAATTTTGAAACTGTCAATACTTCTTTTCCAAATTTTCTTTCATTGATAAAAAAAATTGGAGGCGAATTTGAAGTCAAAAAAAATTAAACTTCGTCTAGCTCTTGATGGTTTTAGCGCTTCGGGAAAAAGTCTTGCAGCAAAGTTAATTTCTAAAAAATTTAAACTTAATTTACTTAACTCAGGTTTACTTTATCGATACGCTGCTTTTTTAATTTTAAAAAACAAACCTAAAAAAAAAATTTCTTTTCTTAGAAATAAATTTTTAAACTTAAATTATAAACATATTTCTTCTTTAAATTTACATTCTGAAAAAATTAGTATTTATGCTTCTATTATTGCAAAACACAAAAAAATTAGACTAATACTCAAAGACTATCAAAAAAAATTTGCTATGAAATTTGATAGGATAGCTATAGAGGGTCGAGATATATCTACAAAAATTCTTAATAAAAATCCCCGTTATGATCTTTCATTTTTTTTTACATGTAACCTAAATACTGCTGCTTTGAGACGTTGGCGTGATTTAAAGGCCACAAATAAGACTATCACCTTAAATCAAGTAAAAAAATCCTTAAAAAAACGTAATCAACTTGATGTAAATAGACGCTTTTCTCCTTTGATTCAAAGTAAAGATTCGATAGTAATACACACCGACATTTTAAATAAAAAGGAGATGGTTGACAAAATGTCCAAAGAAATTAAGAAAAAGCTATTATTAAAATATGGAAGAAATTTTAAAGGAAAACAAAAGTAAATCTCATAAAGAGTTTGAAAAACTTCTTGCAGAAGACCTTGTAAATAGAAAATTTAAAGAAGGTGAAATTACAATTGGCACCGTAGAAGAGATTGGTAAAAAATTTGTTTTTATAGATTTGGGCCTTAAAAGTTCTGGAGCAATTCCAGTTGCTGAATTTAATCTAACTAAATCATTAGACAAAATTACTGTTGGATCCAAAATAGAAGTCTTACTAGAAAAAATAGAAAACAAACATGGTGAAGTAGTTGTAAGCCATGAGAAAGCAACTAGAGCAAAATCCTGGAAAAAAATTGAAGCAAAATTTTCTAACAAAGAGGAAATTCAAGCAATGATTATCCAAAAATGTAAAGGTGGCTTTATTTGTGATTACAACTCTGTGCTTTGTTTTTTACCTTCATCACAATTAGATTTGCGACCACTTAGAGATATATCTCACTTAATGAAAGTTCCTCAAACTTTCGAAATAGTAAAAGTAGACAACAAAAGAAAAAATATTGTTCTTTCAAGAAGAAGTATACTTGAGCGTACTCGAGATAAGGATAAGGATAAAATTTTAGCAACCATGAAGGAAGGTGATGTTGTAAACGGTATTGTTAAGAATCTTACTGAATGGGGGGCATTCGTTGATTTGAATGGAATGGATAGTTTACTTCATATTACAGATATTTCTTGGTCTAGAATTAATAAACCTTCTGAACTACTTTCAATTGGCCAATCAATAAAAGTAAAAATTACAAAAATTGACCAAAAAACTAAAAAAGTGTCAACTTCAATTAAACACCTTACAGAGGATCCATATTTAAAAATTATAAATAAATATGAAATTGGAAAACAATATACAGGAGTTGTCACAAAAATAATGGAGTACGGAGTTTTTTGTAAACTGGAAGATTCATTAGAGGGTCTGATACATAGTTCTGAATTAAGTTGGACTAAAAAAAATATTCATCCTGGAAAACTACTTACTACTTCACAACAAATTACAGTTGAATTATTAGAAAAGGACTTAGAAAAAAGAAGAGTAAGCCTCTCATATAAGAATACATTAGTTAATCCTTGGGTTAAATTTAGTAAGGACCATAAAGTTGGAAATGAACTTAAAGGTTCCATAAAAAATATTACTGATTATGGATTGTTTGTTTCAATAGATAATTCTGAATTAGATGGCTTAATTCATTATAAAGATCTCAACTGGAATGAAAAAGAGTCAGAATTAGAGAAATATAAACGCAATCAAATCATTAGTTTTAAAATTTTAGAAATTAATA
>Ga0114993_10003086_pt1 | contig 17651 bp, 17 predicted proteins | sample ArcticOcean_MG_C_FD_87042 | JGI IMG/M metagenome (GOLD analysis project Ga0114993, IMG submission 87042) | Marine microbial communities from western Arctic Ocean - ArcticOcean_MG_CB2_150 | ecosystem: Environmental > Aquatic > Marine > Oceanic | place: Arctic Ocean: Canada Basin | collected...
AGCCGCCTTCGTTTCGACGCACCACATTGTGCGGATCATGTTGCTGGTTGTTATCGCGCCGGCAATATACAAATTTCTATATATGAAAAATCCGGCGGACCCTAAAGGCCACTAAACGACAAGCCGCGATAGATGACGTCGGTAACGCTGTTGCCGAGCGCCTCTAAATCGGTGTCCGAGCCCACCGAGCTTTTAAGCTGGCCATCAACGATGAGTGTGGCCAAGCCGTGGAACGTCGACCATGCCGAAATAAACAGGCGCTGCGGGTCTGTATCGCCGCCTTCCAATCCCGGGCGCTGACAATTGGTGATCGCATCGGCAATGATTTGTGATGCTCTGTCCGCCGATTCTTTGAGGCTCGAATGTTCGGTTTTGTCGGACACTTCAGGGCCAAACATGACGCGAAAATGCGACGGATTGCTGGCCGCAAAATGAACATAGGCGAATCCGATAGCACGAAATTCGGCCAATGCGAGACCACGGGTCTCCTGGCTTGCCGTCTGCATCTTTGCCTCGAGGGCACGAAAACCTTCTTCGGCAACGGCAGCGAGAAGACCTTCCTTGCCGGCAAAGTGCCGATAGGGCGCGGCCGGTGATACGCCGGCCAAACGGGCCACTGCGCGGAGCGAAACACCCCGTGGTCCCTCTTTTTCTACCATCGCAAGGGCTGAATCGAGCAAGGCCCGGCGCAAATTACCATGATGGTAGGCGCCCTTTTTGGGAGCTTTCCGTTTCGCGGTTGCCGATGGTTTATCGGATTCTACCATGTCTCTACCGTTTCGATTTCTGACGCCCATCATCGGCACGACCGGATTCCGATGCAGTGGGGAATAATGTAAACCCTCGCCTACAAACGGAATATTAACTCAGGCGACCTAGTATGTGCCGAGAAATTACCCATGTTAATATTTCAATAAACATGTTGAGCAAGGTATGCCACCACGCCGCCAGCTTCTATCTAAATTTGCAGTTCTCATGACTGCGGTTTTCTTGATATTCACCGCGATGCATTCGGCGCGCGCCGATAGCCTTGTTGTTACGGTGCGTGATGTTCGCAGTAACTAAGGCGATATTCGAATTGCGCTTTACAGTTCTGCTGATAATTTTCTCGTCGATGGGCGGACGGCCGCGACACAATCATTGTCGGCGCGGCGCGGCGATGTGAAGGTGGTGTTCGCAAATTTGCAGCCGGGAATCTACGCTGCTGCGGCGTTTCATGATGAGAACCGGAGCGGTGACTTTGACACCAATTTCATCGGGATGCCGCGCGAGGGATATGGATTTTCCAATGGTGCACAGGCCGTGCTCGGCCCGCCGGACTTTGAAGAGGCGTCGGTCAAGCTGGTCCGCATCACTGCTGAAACCGATCTGTTGTTGAATTACTAACAGGGCGAATCGCTAGTGTAGAACGAAATTAGTTATTCCCCAACAAAGTCTATTCCACTAATTACCTTGACTTCAAGCGAAAAAATACCGATTTTGTTTGCGTATCGCAGTAAAGCGGTGGGGCCTTCGCGTAATGGTAGAAAATAATAGTACTGAATCACTTACGGCACTCACCGGTTCCATTGTGGCTGCTTATGTTTCCAACAATAAGATCTCCGTTTCCGAGCTGCCGGATCTCATTCGAAGCGTCCATGAGAGCTTTTCCCGCGCCGCGCAAAGTGCTGCTCACGGTCACAGCGAGCTATCCGCCAGGCCCGCCATATCGATAAAAAAATCGATCACCCCGGATTACCTGATCTGCATGGAAGATGGCATCAAGTTAAAAATGCTGAAGCGTCACCTGCGCACCCATTACGGACTCACTCCTCAGCAATATCGTGAAAAATGGGGCCTGCCGTCCGATTACCCCATGGTCGCCCCGAATTACGCAGAGAAGCGCAGCATGCTGGCAAAGCAGATTGGATTGGGCGTGAAACGTGGCACCGCCGCCCGGCGTGTTTCGGAAAGCGACGGCGAAACTTCGGCGGACAAGTCTTAGTCGAGCCGCTCGAGCAAATCATGCGACAGCGGCCCATGCCGCCATTCTACCCCACGATCTTTAAAATAGCCGGCAAGTGCGCGCTGGGTTTGCGGCCCGGCCACGCCATCTATCACGCCGGGGTCGTAGCCCAGGCTGTTAAGTCGGCTTTGGATTGTCATGATATCGGCCTCGGACAACGCCATATAGGGCCCTACATTCGCACCGGCCTCGGGTGCCACAACCTCTTCGGCTACGGCCTGCCACTGATCGGCGAGCCGCCTCGCCCGCGATTTGATATCTTCCGTCAGTATCGCACTCAAGGTGGCGGCGGCTCCTAACGCACGCCCGCTAATCGCCGCGTCCTCCGCGCCCATAGCGACCAGCAGCCAAAACAACGTTTCCACCGAATCCATCGGGACTCCGCGTCCAATCTGATACGCCACAGCCAAATTAAATTGTGCGGCTGCGGAGCCCTGCGCCGCCGCTCGTTTGTACCAGGCTGCCGCAGCGCCACTGTCGAACAAGCCGCTCGCCGGATTATCGTGCAATAGCGCGAGATTAAATTGCGCCGTCATGTCTCCGGCTTCGACCAACTGACGCCATTCCTCTGCCGCAGCAACGAAATCTCCGGGACCATAGGCGCGCACCGCGCGATCTAAATCTGCGGCCGCGACTGGCGCCGCCATCGCGGTCAACCAGAGGCTTGCTACGACGACTGCAACCCCGCCGGAGATGCCGGAAAAGATGGGAAAAATCTGCGTCACAACACTCCCGTCTGTGTTTCTTGAGCACTAGGGTCGGATCAAACAAATGGCAAGAAAAGGAGACCCCTGCCACGCCCCACCAAAAACCTAGTGGTCATTGGCAAAAGGCTCGCTCGACTTAACGCAGAGAACGAAGCGCAGAGTTCTCATAAATTGCCTTTTAGCGGTGCCCCGCCAGCGTTTCAAGTCGCCATTTTACGTACGCCGAGTCGCCGAACCCCGCCTTCCGTCTGCTCGACGGCGGGAAACTTGCTGGGACGACGGGAACTCTATTCAGATGATCCCGTTGTCCACTGGCACCACCCAAATCATCCTTGACTTAAACTTAACTTCAAGTGGCAGTATCGTGAAACCCTTATCGATACACGGAGAACTACATCATGGAAGAAAACATACCCGCCCCAAATATTGCCTGTTCGCTCAGTGACGAGGCATTCCGGAAGCGTCGAGCAACGGTGCGGAAAGCCATGCTGCCACACATGGTTAACGGCGAACGGATGGAGACCGGTCTGCGACTTACTTTCGCCGATACCGCCGAGCTCAGGTCGAGTGTGGAGAACTTCATCCACTTGGAACGCCAATGCTGTGGCTTCCTCACATTCACACTGGCGCCACCCACCGATGGACTGATTCTCACAATCGAGGGGCCACCCGAGGCGCAGGCTACTCTCGACATGTTCTCAGACGCGGCCATCGGACAATGAGGAAGGCTGGGAGTTTGGACGGCGAACTATCTGCCGTTGGAAACGCGCTAGGACGGACCGGACTAGCAGAATCGTGCTCGGCATGTTGGCCCTGTTCGCGTGTGAAGTGCCGATCATTCTTGCCTTTGTCTGGGCGCAGGAACCGCAGGCTAGCACCCACCTCTATTTTTGAAATTGGCGGGATCGTGCTTGCCTTACTGGGTGGTACGTTGCTGATGGTTCTCAAAATCCGGCTCGTGCGGTCGCAACAGAGAGAGGCTCAACCATGAAGATCGGAGACGTTGCCCAACAGCTCAGCATGCCGGCATCTACAATCCGCTATTACGGAAAAATGGGTCTCATCGCGGCGCAACGCCGAGTTTCCGGCCGTCGACAGTTTGATGCGCGAGCCCTGCTGACGCTCAAGTTCGTTCGGCTTGCGCAGGCCGCGGGCTTTTCACTCGCCGATACCAAATCCCTCCTCGAACACTACGCCGACGACCCCGGGTCGACGGGCATCTGGAAGCCGTTCGCCGAGGAAAAACAGGCGGCAGTCAGACAGCAGATCAAGGACCTACAACAAGTGGATCGCGTTCTCACTGCACTCATCTCGTGCGAATGTGTAAGTCTGAGCGATTGCGCCGAACAAGCGGAATTGGACCCGCGCTTCGATCCGACATGAATCAATCTGTGGAAATTCTGGGAGTGATCGCGATCGTGATTATGGTCGCGAGCTACGCTCTTGAAAAACGCAGCGCCTTCTTCCTCGCAAGTTTTGCGGTGGGGTGTGCGCTAGCGGCCGTCTACGCTTATCTGATCGATTCGTACCCGTTCTTGATTGCCGAGGGCATTTGGGCCGTCATCGCATTTCGGCGCTGGCAGGTGGCACGATCGGCCAATTGAATGCCGGCATTCCTACTGCCAGAGTCCTGAGCACCAAACGGGCTGGCAGGGATCAGCTCCTGATCAGCGTTCGTGCGTCTTAAGGGCCCAGCTTAGACGGTTTCGACTTTCGTCGCGCTGCCGCTGCGGGCGGCTGTGATAGCGGCTTCCATTACCGCGATATTGCGTAACGCGTCCTCGGGGTCGATGCGAAACGATCCGTCCCCCGCGCAGGCACGCGCGAATTCCTCAAGTTCAAGACGCAGCGTCTCGGCAGGCTCGACCGGCTCGATCTGCAGTTCCTCGCGCTGACCGAGTGCCGAATGGAGCGTAACCTGCTCTTCATCGATGCCGGCGTAGATGCTCGCGGCGACGCCGTAGATATTCAGACAGGACATATCCGGCGCCGCAATCGTGCCACCGATATAGCCGGTCGGGCCGGACTGAAACTCGACAAGAAAAGACGTCGTGTCGTCGATCCCGAGTGGGACGGCACGATGCTTGGCGTAGGCCGCGATAACGCGCTCGATCGGTCCGAGCAAATGGGCGAACGAATCGATCATATGAATACAAGTTGCGGTCATGGCGCCGCCCGGGACTTCGGCCGGATCGGCGCGCCAATAGCCCTTTGGGTATGTTAATCCGCCGGGCCATGAGAAATGCGCTTCAGCATGCAAGATCGTACCGAGTGCGCCATCCTCAACGAGGTTCTTGATCACCTGCAGCGCATTCATGAAACGGCGATTGTGACCGACCGCTAGCACGACGCCATGCTTGCGGCACGCATCGAGCGCCGTCCGCCCGCTTTCAAGCGAAAGAGCGAGCGGCTTCTCGACGAAGACATGCTTGCCGGCCTCGGCCGCCGCAATGATCTGCGGAACATGGCGAGAATGGGGCGTCGTGATGATCACCGCATCAATGGTCTGGTCCGCCAGGAGTTCATCGAAGCGCGCAAACGGGCGGGCGTCAAATCGATCGGCGAAGTCGCGCATGGCGGCCACATCGGCCGCGCTATCACCGGAATCGGTGTGACACGCCTCGATACGGAGGAGTTTTGATTTTCCCTGCGTGGCGACCGCATGCTCGCCGCCCCACCATCCGAGCCCAATCGACGCACAGCGCAACATGCAGGAATCCCCCTTGAATTAGGATGCATGACTTGCGTGTCCGCACCGCAATTTCGGAGATCAATCTAGCCCGCTCTGTCACCTGCGGCCACTCGAAATCTAGTACTTCCAACAGTTGGCGTAAGAATTAGAGGCATGAATTTTGCATTTTTTATTGCCAATTTTCCCATAGCTTAGGACGTATTTCTGAAGGCTCTTTATCTTCCAACGAGGGATGCATCCATTACCGATAACTTGGGATCGGATAGCGTGAAAGCCCTCTCGCCCAGTGAGCAAAGTTACCCGAGGGCGCCCCTGGCCATCACCTGCCTGTGCCGCAGGAAATTTAAGGGCGGCGAACAATCTGCGTCTTACGAGGTGGGCTGATCGCAGGGCTCGGTACCCATATCGGCCGGTACACTGATTTCTACGAGCTCGAAGGTTTCGGACGTCGCAATCTCGTTATGGGGTGTATCACCGGGGATGTAGACACTGTCGCCCGCCTCAACCCGTTCGACCCTACCGCCGGCAAATTCCAGGTCAATCCAGCCGCTCAGCATATAAACAAACTGGCCCTCGCACAGATGGATGTGCCAGCCCGTTGGCTCCGATAAGCTTTGCGAGGCCGAAGTCACCTGTGCGCGAATGCGTCCCGCACTCGCCTTGGTTACGCCAAGCTCACGATATTTCATCCAGTCGCGGCGCCCGGTGACGTAGGTGGCTTGTTCTTTCCTGGCGATGACGACGCCGTCCGCCAACTCCGTTGCTTGCGGCTTTTTGGCAAGCGCTGCTGATCTAGTGCTCATATATTTCTCCTCACTAGTGTGCGGCCGATCCCGGATAGGGCTGCGCGAACGGCGCCCGGCGATTATTTTCTGGTCATCACCCAGACGCCATCCCACTCGCCTTTCGGCGGGGTTTTCTTTAGTAAGGCGCAGCGCTCGATATAGGTTTCGCAAATCTTGTCCATCGAATTAAGCGCCAACGCTTCCTTGAACGCCTTGACCGCCTGATCCCATTTGCCAGTGCGGTAGAGATCAATACCGCCTTTGAAATGGCTGAGCGCATCGCGCATGTTCGGAAAAGTTTCCTCGGTGTGGTAATCGAGAACCTCGTGAACCCCCACCGGCTCCGTCTTGCCTTTGACCACAACCCTATCGATATCACGGGTGCGAAACGTGCCCTTCAGCTTGGACAAGGTAAACTCACTAATCAGGATATGAGCGCTATATGCCTTGCACGCGCTTTCCAACCTGGCGGATAGATTTACGCCGTCGCCAATCACCGTGTAGTCCATGCGCTTGGGCGAGCCGATATTTCCCGAAACCACGAACCCGGTATTGACGCCGACACCCATATCAACCGGGAGCAGGCCTTTGGCGACACGGTCAGCGTTGAATATATTCAACTCCGTCATCATCGTGATGGCACAGCGCACCCCCCGGTCTTCATCGTCTTCATGTGGGAACGGCGTGCCGAAAATCGCCATGATGGCATCGCCGATGAACTTGTCGAGCATGCCGCCCTCGGCCTGGATGCAATCCACCATGACGGTGAAATACTCGTTCAATAGCTGCACCGTGCCCTGCGCGCCAAGCTCCTCGGTCAATGTGGTGAAGCCCCGAATGTCCGAGAACAGGACCGTCGCCTCCTTGCTTTGACCCCCCAGTATTTCCTCGCTGCCGCCGACCAATTGGTCGGCGAGGGTGGGGTCCATATACCGCGCCATGGTGCTCTTCACGCGTTTTTCCGAGCTGATGTCTTCCATCATGATCATCGTGCCAAGGGTGTTTTTCTTGCCATCCTGCAGCGGCAGGACAGTGACATTGATCGACATCTCTTCGTCGTCAAAGTTCATCTCGGAATCCATCACAGTATCGCTCTCTTGCGTTTCCGTGACGCGGGTAATTTTTTCCAATATCCAATCATTCTTACCGGTGTAAAATTCTTCAGCCGCTTTGCCGATAATATCGTCTGGCTCGACGCGCATAATACGCATGCCCGAAGCGTTGCAGGTGACGATCTTGCCGTCCTCGTCCATCGTGATCACGGCGTTGGACATGCTTTCCAACATGCTTTCATTATAGTTTTTGATGTTCTGCACATCGTCGAACAGCTGCGCGTTTTCCAGGGCGATGGCGATTTGTGCGGTGAAGGCGTTGAGCCGCGATTCGTCATCCTCATCGAATGTGGAGCCGCGTTTGTTCAGGACCTGGGTCACCCCGATAATTTTTGAGTTCTTGTTGACGACTGGCACGCAGAGGATCGAGCGGGTGAAAAATCCGGTCTGCTTGTCGAACGATGGATTGAAGCGCAAATCGGCGTAGGCATAGGGAATATTCACCGACTTGCCGGAAGTAAAAACCGCGCCGGCGATGCCGGACGAATTGGGAAGGCGAATTTTTATGGCGCCCAACCCTCCGCCAACTTCGGTATAGAGTTCGTCGGTTTTCTCGTCGTTCAAGAAAAGCGTGGAGCGTTCAGAATCAAGCAACCGGGTGACCGTCGACATAATTTTTTGCAACAGCGGCCCAAGCTGCAACTCGGAGGACAGTTCCGAAACGATGCCGAGAAATTCAAGCTCTTTCTCGCGCGACGCCTCCATCTCCTCGACATAGAGCGTGCTCTGAAGCGCGACGGCGGCCTGCGTGGTCATCGCCAGAAGTAAATCGAGATCGGCCTCGGTAAAACGGCCAGATTTTTTATTCAGCATTTGCGCGACGCCGATGCATTCGCCGTTCACCGTGCGGACGGGGGCGCACAGGATGCTTTTCGTCTTAAATCCGGTCTGCTCGTCAATCGACCGGTTGAACAATTCATTTTTGTAGGCGTCGTGGATTATCATGCCTTCGTCGTTGGTGTACACGTAGCCGGCGATGCCGGTGGTGTTCATGATGCGAATTTCGCGCCGGACATCGCCTTGCGCCACACGCGAATAAAGCTCGCTAGTCTGATTGTCGTTCAAGAACAAGGTGCCGCGTTCGACGCCCAGCACCGAATTCGTCATATCGATAAGCGTCTGTAGCTGTTCGTCCAATGTTTGATGCGCCGCCAGCTTATTGGACACGCTGAGCAGCAGTTCGGCCTGACTGATTTTTTGCTGGCGCTCTTCCGCAGATTGCGCGCCGCCATTTGTGCGCCGTTTCGGCCGTGCGGCCGCCGCGCCGTTCGACTTTTTTTTGCGCTGCGGCGTGGCGCCGTTGCTTTTTGCTGCTTTGGCGCCGTTCGCCGTCTTCGCTACTTTCGCGGCACTGATCGCCTTACGCCCAGCCGAGCGCTTTGCGGCTGTTTTTCCACTTTGCTTCTCACGCGCCATCCTTGGCCTCCAGCCGTTCGCGCAATGCCGCTATGGTGTCGCGCAACTGGGCGACTTCATTCCGCGAATTTAGCTCACTTTTCTGTATTTTAGCATAGTACTGCGCTGACTCACGTTCCAGCCGGTCGCGCAGGGCATGGGCGGCCGACTGCAATTGCGCAATCTCGTCATTCGAACTCGCATTGAGACGCTGTACACGTTCGTCCCCGTCTATACGGGCTTTGTCAAATTCATCGCGCACGGCATTTATCGTACTGCGCAATTGCCCACTCTCGCCTTCTGAACTCGCACGCAGACGCTGAACGCTTTCCTCGCTCGTCATGCGCATTTTCTCCAACTCGTCGCGCAAGGCGTTGGCCGCCGCCTGCAACTGTTTTATTTCGTCATTGGCTTCGGAACGGAGGCGCTGAACGCTCTCTTCTTTCTCGATACGCATCTGTTCGAGCCGGTCGCGTAAGGCACTCGCGGTTCCCCGAATCTGCTCATTTTCTGCATTTGCCGCGGCCACCGCCTTTTGTACCGCCTCCTGACCGCTGAACCGCTCGCGCTCTAAACTGTCCCGCAGGGTATTCGCTGTCGCTTTCAACTGCTCCAATTCGCCAGTCATCGACGCGATCGCGCGCTGCACTGCCTCGTCTTTCTCAAGACGAAGGCGCTCAAGTTTATCGCGCAATGCACCGACCGTTTGCTGCAAATGCCGATTGTCGCTCTCAAGCTTATGCTCAAGATCGACCTGCGCCGGCTCGATATCTAGATTCATGGTCATGCCGAATTTCCGCGCAGCTTACAACAATTGCAACAAAATACAAAAAGAACAGATATAACTTGCTGTATTTATTATAATATTTCGCTTTGAACAAATGTCGGACAACGCGTTCGTGACAGGCACAAGCAAAACAGTCAATATTTACATATATAAGATTTCTTGTTGATACAGAAGTTTGAGGAGAACGCTGTGGCGTCCGGTATGAGCGAATTTGTCAGCACGGTCTGTCCGCACGACTGTCCGAGCACCTGCGCGTTGGAAGTTGAGCGCCTCGATGCCAGGCGCATCGGCAAGGTGCGCGGCGCGCGCGACAATGACTATACCGCCGGTGTCATTTGCGCCAAGGTCGCGCGCTATCAGGAGCGCATACATCATCCGGACCGCTTGGGGCAGCCGCAAAAACGAGTCGGCGAAAAGGGCGGCGGTGAATTCCGGCCAATTTCCTGGGACGATGCCCTGGATGAAGTCGCCGAAGCCTTCACGCGCGCTGAACAGGCACACGGCAGTGAAGCGGTGTGGCCCTATTTTTATGCCGGAACCATGGGCCTGGTGCAGCGCTTCAGCCTCAATCGCCTGCGCCATGCAAAGCGCTATTCGGGGCAATTGGAAACGATCTGTTCCTCCACTGCGCGGGCCGGCTATTCGGCTGGCGTCGGCGCCTGTATGGGCAGCGACCCGCGCGAGATGGCCGAATCAGATCTGATCGTGTGTTGGGGTGTTAATCCGGCCTCGACACAGGTCAATGTGATGACCCATGTCAGTCGCGCCCGGAAGGAGCGTGGCGCCAAGCTCGTGGTTATTGATCCCTACCGCACGCGGACGGCCCGGGTTGCCGATATGCATCTGCCGTTGCGTCCCGGCACCGACGGCGCGCTCGCCTGTGCGGTCATGCATATTCTGTTCCGCGAAGGTTTTGCCGATCGTGATTATCTTTCCGAATACACGGATTTTCCGCCCGACCTAGAGCAGCATCTGTCGTCGCGCGGGCCGGATTGGGCGGCACCCATCACCGGATTGACGGTCGAGGAGATCACCAAATTTGCGCGTCTTTACGGCAAGACAGAACGCAGTTTTTTACGCCTCGGTTATGGCTTCACCCGCACGCGGAACGGCGCCACCAACATGCACGCGGCGAGCTGTCTGGCTGCGGTCACGGGCTCTTGGCGTCACCGCGGCGGCGGCGCGTTTTTTAGCAACGGGAGTCTCTATAATTTTGATAAGACGCTGTTGCAGGGGCTCGACGCACTTGACCCAGATATCCGGGTTCTCGACATGTCGCGCATCGGCCCGGTGCTGACTGGCGACAAGAGTGATCTCGGCGACGGCCCGCCAGTCTTGGCCACCATCATGCAAAACACAAACCCTGCCGTGGTGGCGCCGGAATCCGCCAAGGTCAATGCAGGGCTGCGCCGAGAGGACTTATTCCTGTGTGTGCACGAGCAATTCATGACCGATACCGCCAAACTTGCCGATATCGTATTGCCCGCCACGACATTTATGGAGCATGACGATTTTTATGTGGGAGGTGGCCATAGCTATGTCCAGATCGGCGCCAAGATCGTCGAACCCTTTGAAGAGGCGCGCGACAATCATTTTGTCGTCTGTGAACTGGCGAAGCGCTTGGGCGCAGTCCATCGTGGGTTCGACATGAGTGTGTGGGAAATTATTGACGAAACGTTTCAGTCGGCTGGCTGGCCGAGCGCCGACGACGTACAAGAGATGCGCTGGTACGATTGCGCGCCCAGTTTTGAGGACGGGCATTTCCTCAATGGCTTCAAGACCGCCGACCGAAAATTCCATTTCAAAGTCGATTGGCCAGCCATCGGAACCATGGGCGCTGGCTTGCCCTCCCTTCCCGACCATTCCGAGACGATCGACGCAAGCGACGAAGAACATCCGTTTCGCCTCGTCACCGCCCCCGCGCATAATTATCTCAATTCGAGCTTTACCGAGACTGCGACCTCAATTAAGCGCGAGGATGCGCCCTTCGTAATGTTGACGCCGGCCGATGCCCAGGCAATGGGGGTCACGACTGGTGCGCGCCTTAGGGTTGGCAACGGGCTCGGCGAGATAACCGTTCCGGCGCGGATTGCCGAGAACGGACAACGGCCCGGCGTTGTGGTGATCGAATCGGTTTGGCCGAACGGTGCCTTCGAAAATAACCTTGGCGTTAATACGCTCACCTCGGCCGATCCTGCGGGGCCAGTCGGCGGCGCGGTGTTCCATGACACGTCGGTCTGGATTAGACCGGCCTAATTCCCGGATACGTGGATGCCCGGTGTGTAACCCGAGGCAAGAATTCTGACCATCGCGGGTGCGGTGAGAAGACGCCACAGCGCGCTTCCGCCGTCCTCCGACGCTGCGCTGTAGCCTTGATGGCTCCAGCGATAGAGGCGGGTGTTGTTCACCAGATAGGCCGCCTCGCCCCGCGCCACCATGGCGCCATTCGGCAGATCATCTGGCCGCACAGTCTCATCCCGTAAGACGGCGCGCTCAGCATGCAACAAGCGGTCCATATCATCGGCCCGCGCCGCGCCTGGTAAATCTGAGCGCCGCCACGCTTCTTGAAACGAGCGGTAATCGGCACGCCGGCACTCAGCGCAAGGGCGGTGGTCGGCGGCCATCGCCGTCGCTTCATCGAGAAAAAATAATTCAGTATATCGCCCGGGGGTCATCACATTGCGGTGCCACCCTTTGAAACTGAGCCGGCAGAAAATCCAACGTCGCGAGGCCCAGCGCCGGCGGCGGAGGCGCTGCGCGGCATCATGCAGACAGCCGCCGCGGTTGCCCATCATCGTGCCGCGCGCTGAGGTCGCAACGATCTCACCGAACGGCGTCACGCGATTTTGCAGGGGATGCGACATGTCGGCTCGTCGCGCCTAAATTACGCGGTCCAATGCCTCGATTAGGCGCGCGACTTCGGCCTCTGTATTGTAATGCACCATAGAGGCGCGGACGACGCCGCCTTCGGCTTCCAGGCCCAAATCACGGATACAACGCGCGGCATAGAAATCGCCACTGCTGATGGCGATCTTAAACGGCTCTACAGCGGTGGGGATCTCCTCTGCTCTGCGGCCCGCGACAGTGAACGAGAATGTCGGCGCGCGGCTTTCCTGTGCCGCCGTCTGCCGGCCGATTAAACGCACGCCCTTCTTGGCGCGGAGAAATTCTACGAACGGCGCTGCGATATGTTCTTCATGATCAGCCATCAGGGTAAACACCTGCTTCATGCGCTCGTGCAGCGTCACATTGCTGGCGCCAAAGTGATGGCGGTGAAGAATGTTGAAATACTCGGTGATGCCCGACAGCGCCGCCGTCAATTCATGGTTGGGACCGCCCGGATTGAGCTTGAGCGGCATGTCGTCGGCGAGGAAGAAATGATTGTTGTTGGCGGCGCGCGCCAAATGCTCGCGCTTGCCGTAAAGCAAGGAGAGATGCGGGCCATAGAGCTTGTAGAGCGAGCATAGATAAAAATCGACATCCCAGGCTTTGACATCGATGGCGCGGTGCGGCGCATAGGCGACACCGTCGACGCACACCAATGCCCCGGCAGCATGTATCTTGCGCGTGATCTCCGGCACATCGTTGATGCCGCCGGCAATGTTCGAGAGATGGCTGAAACAGACGAGCCGGGTCCGCGAATTGAGCAGCTTTTCCAACTCCGCCATTTCAAGTTCTGCGGTCTCGGGATTGAAGCGCCATTCGCGAATTGTAAAGCCGAACTCGTCAAGCCGCCGCCAGGCTCCGTTATTGGCCTCATGGTCTAAATTTGTAACGATGATTTCATCGCCTTGCTGAAACCAACCGCGGATAGCATGCGACAACAAGAACACATTCATCGATGTGCTGACCCCGACCATGACCTCATCGGGCGCCGCACCGATCATCTCGGCCATCAAGCGCTGGCTTTCCTCGATGCGCCGCGCACCTTCGGCGGACGCGTCATAGCCGGCGCCGGGCTGGACGAAATTCTCGGCCATATAGGATTGAACGCGGGCCAGCACCGGGCTTGCGGCGAGCGTGCCGCCGGCATTTTCAAACAGCGCCCAGCCGGCGTTCAGCGCCGGAAAATGGCTGCGTGCGAAATCGACGTCGAGGCGCAGGCCCGCTTCAGACATTTGCCTCTCAGCCGCTCAGCGCGGCGACGATCTCGTCGGTGGAGACACGCTCGGCAATGTTTTCGAGGGCGAAGTTCAAACCGGCATTCTGCCACTCATCATTGATCGTCGAGGTGCCGTCGGTCACGACCACTGCACGGTAGCCGGCGTCGGCGCCGTGGCGAGCGGTATGCTCGACCGAGAAATTCGTCCACGCGCCGCTGATGACGATGGTGTCGACGCCGAGGCCGGTCAGAATTGTTTCCAGGCTGGTGCCGTGAAATCCGTTCATGCGCATTTTCTCGACCACAATATCACCGTCTTCTGGCGCCACGCCGTCCGCCGCGGCGGCACCCCACGTGCCGCGTACTAGAGCACTTGCTTCCTTGACGCCCTGAAACAGTGGCGCGTTCAATTTGAGGCCGGGCGCACCGGGCTCCACGATGTAGTGCACGTGAATGACGGCCGTGCCAGCGGCACGCGCGGCCGCGGCCATACGGGCCGCGTTGGCCACCACGTTCTGGCTCTTGGCGTGGGCCGGCGCGCCGGAATCGGCAAACGCGCCGCCTTCGGTGATCACATCATTCTGTAAGTCCTGAATGATCAGGGCGCTGGTTTTTGCATTTAATTCGATTGCCATTTGCCTAACCCCCTACGTCATATAGCTCAGGCGGTTGCCCGAGACCTTCATGCGCACGCGGTAGACCGAGGTTGTACAGCAGACATAAAGGTCATTCCAATCGCTGCCGCCCCAGTTGAGATTTGCCGAATGCTCCGGCATTTCGATAGTGCCGAGATGTGCGCCGCTGGCATCGTAAACCCAGAGGCCTTGCGGGCCGGTGACGTATATATTGCCGTTGGCGTCACATTTCATGCCATCGACGACGCCGGTTGCCAAATCGCCGTCGCCGATATTTTCAGCAAATATGCGGCCGTTCGAGAGCGAGCCATCGGCATTGACGTCATAGACGCGGATATGGGCGCGCGGCGTATCATTGATATAGAGCAGGCTCTCATCGGGCGAAAAACACAGCCCGTTGGGCTGGCCGTAATCATTGGCCACACATGTGACATCGCCACCTGGTGAAATGCGGAACACACCCTGGAAATCCAGTTCGCACTCACGCTCCTCGCCAAACACCGGCATGCGGCCATAGGTGGGATCGGAGAAATAGACCGCGCCATCGGATTTGACGACGACATCGTTGGGGCTGTTGAGCTCCTTGTCGCCAAAATGCGATGCCAGCACTTGGCGCTCACCGTTCGCGGTTTCGCGCGCCAGATAGGAAGTGGAATGCTCGCAAATATAAAGGTTCAAATCACCGTCATAGGTCATGCCGTTGCATTTGTTGGCCGGCGTGCCTGATACTTCGCGTACCACGGTCGCGCCATCGGCGGCACTCCAGCGGCGCCGGACGTCGTTCGGCATGTCGCTAAAATAAAGGCAGTTTTCTGCCTGGTTCCACAGCGGTCCTTCGGTGAATTGAAAACCGGTAGCAATCTGTTCGACTGCGGCATCTTCGGCAATCAGGTCAAACAGCTTGTCTGAATTCGCGGTAACGGCCATCTCCCACATCCTTTTTTGTTTGCTTTCACACAACCATGATAACGCCTTACAGTTTGCCGTGAAGTCGATTTTTGCGCCCGGCAAAAATCATGGTCATTGCTGGCGGGCAGCAGCAGAACAAGCTAGTCTGCCGGCCAGGACATCATCAGGGAGACCGGCCGACATGAAACTTTCACTCATCCAAATGAACAGCTCGCCCGACCGTGACGAAAACGTCGAACGCGCCGCGCGCTATATCGACGAGACGGTCGCGCGCGACAAGCCGGACCTGGTGGTGATCCCGGAATTTTTCAATCACGTCTACGTTTTTCAATATCGCGATTACAAATATATCGATTGCGCCGAGCGCGAATCCGGCGTCGCCATCACGCGGATGCGGGAAAAGGCGAAGGAGCACGGCATTCACGTCATCGCCACTATTTTCGAGGAGCATTCGGCCGGCGTCTATTACGATTCGGCGATGGTGATCAACTCGGCCGGTGAGATCATCGGCAAATACCGCAAGGTGCAACCCGCCGCCGTGGCCAGCCTAGAAAAAATATATTTCCGCTACGGCTCTTATTTTCCAGTGTTCAAGATCGGCGACTGGCGGGTCGGTATAAACATTTGTTACGACACGTTCTTTCCTGAATCGGCGCGCTGCGCAGCGCTAAATGGAGCGGAGCTCATTGTCATTCCTTTCGCCACGCCGAAAAAGGAATGCTGGCGCGAAATGATGATGACCCGGGCGTTCGAGAACGGCGCTTACGTAGCGCCGTGTAACAAAGTGGGCCTGGAAGGCGAATGGTATTTTGAAGGGCGCAGCATGATCGTCTCACCGACCTCCGAGGTGCTGGTCGAAGCCGGCAATGAGGGCGACGAAACCATTACGGCTTCGCTGGAGCGCGATCTGGTTTTTGAGACCCGGCGCAACCTGCCGATGTTCAGAGACCGCCGGCCCGATCTCTACACGCCAATCTGCACCACGACGGAAGATCTTCCGCAGGTAAATTAGGTTAGGGCAGCGATATGCCACGAACATCGAAGTGGCGCCGCACCGCCTGGTTTGCGCTGGCGCTTGCCGTTGCCGGTGCGCTCTCGATTCAGAGCGCGCCACGCGCTGAAACGGTGCAAGACTCCGCTTCGGCGAAAGCCTTGCTCGGCGATGTTCTCGAATACATAGAAACCTCGATCACCTCTACCGATGAGGATTTAACCCTCAAACTGGCGGATGAGCCCAGCGCCCAGCCGAGCGGCAACAGCGTCGAACTGATTTTTCCCGCACCCAGCATTTTCAATCGCAATGGCGGCGGGTTTCACCTGGGAAATGTCACAGCAAAGGTCACCCCGCAGGAAAAGGATCAATTTCAATTCTCTATCGGCCTCCCTAATTCCATGACTATTTCGGATGCGGGCGATGTGACCGAAGGAGAAGTGAGTTGGGGGGCAAGAGACCTACACGGAATTTGGCGCGCCGACCTGGAGACCGCTACGGAAATTCATGGCGCGCTGAAAAACCTACTCTTCACAGATATCAAACAGGGTCAAAAACACTTTATCGGCAAGATTGATTCTTTTGCCGTGGATCAGGAATTTGCCGAATCCGCGAACGGCTGGTGGAGCGGCCCGTTTGTGTATGACGTGGCGAACTTAGAAATCGCTCCTGCAAGCAAAGAAGAACGAGTCTCGATAGGCCGCGTTTCTATGAGCGGTAAATTGCAGGATTTTGATTTCGCCGCATGGCAAGCGCTTTCCGAATGGGAAAACTCCCTTTCTATCACGGTAGATGGCAGGCTTCCGATTTCGTTGGGAGATAGCCGGGCCGCAACGCGAATATTCGAAGCGATGAATTTGGGCGCCGGGAATATGGGGGTGTCGATTTCAAACCTGAGCTATGGCCCGCCCGGCCGGCAGGAATTCAAGATGGGTGGGCTCAACCTCAACATGAGCTACGACAATGATGCTCGGCCCGGCGCGTATAGTTTCAATGTGGATTGGCAGGGGTTGGAGCAAACGGACAGCGACGTTCCACCGGCGTTCTTTACCCATACCGGCGCCCTAAAAATGCATTTCGAACAGTTTCCTCTTCGACAAATTTTGACTTCGGTGTTGCGCGAAAGCGAGAATTTTGGCCCAGCCGTTGACTCCATAGGATTTCCTATTGCCGCGCCTCTTCAGCTCGTGGTGTTGCCGTTGATCAACGCGAACCAAACCCGTCTCCGGTTGGAAAAATTGACGCTGCGCAGTTCCACCGCAGTGCTGGCTGCCTCGGGAAAATTGTCCGCCGAGAATGACTCTGCGTTGGGCGCTGTCGGCGATGCACGTCTCGAACTCGCCGGCCTCGACAGACTCATTGCCGTTGCCGCACGCCAGGCGCTGAGCGGCGAAGACGCGAGGGAGCTGTTGGCTTTTTTAACCTTTGCTAGGGGGCTCGGGAGGCCAGAAACCAACGTCGTCGGTGAGTTGGTTTATGTCTATGATGTCGTCCTGCCGGCGGACGGGATCGTTCTGATCAACGAAATACC
>Ga0114993_10003091_pt1 | contig 17635 bp, 7 predicted proteins | sample ArcticOcean_MG_C_FD_87042 | JGI IMG/M metagenome (GOLD analysis project Ga0114993, IMG submission 87042) | Marine microbial communities from western Arctic Ocean - ArcticOcean_MG_CB2_150 | ecosystem: Environmental > Aquatic > Marine > Oceanic | place: Arctic Ocean: Canada Basin | collected...
ACCGGTGAGAATCTCGGACAGGTGAGCAGCCAGACGCTCGGCAATCTCGGCGCAGTCGAGGAGGCCAGCCACCTGCGAATCCTGCGCCCCCTGCTCGGGCTCGACAAGCAGGAGATTATCGACGAGGCCCGCGTTCTCGGCACCTATGACATCGCTGCAGGGCCAGAACTGTGCGATGCGCTCGGTCCGGATCACCCGACCACCGTGGCGGACCTCGCCCGATTGCGACGCAATGAGAGTGCATTGGGGGGTCTGCAAAATCTGGCTCTGAGCAGCGTCGAGAATCTCCGTATTCGACCGTTGAAGGCGGTGTGAAAGCAACACCTCGGCCCCTATGGGGCCACCCACATCAACAGCGGTGTTAAATGCGTCCCGTGAGTCGCAGAAGTCGAACCACTACGTGGTTCTTCATGGAAGTGAAGTGACATGCTTGCCCGGAAACAAATTATCTCAATGGCGATGATCGGCTTGATGCTGTTCTCGACCACTCTCGTTCATGCCGCCACCATCAGCACATTCTCCAGCGGACAGACCGAGGTCACGGTCGAGTTGCGTGACCAAGGAATCTGGGGAGATGACCTGACGGCGGGAATCTCATTGCCCGCCGGTGAGACGGTGAATGCTGCCGGTCTGATTGTCGGCACGGCAGATGCGCTGCACGACAGCCTGGACACAATCGACAGCACGATCATGACCGAAATCTGGAATCCGCTCTACAACACTGGCCTCACCCAGTATTCGGCAAATGGCGACTTCACCGTGGCTGAGCGTTACCTCAAACTCACGAGCCAGGGCTACAACGTCGACTTCGAGGCAGGCCGTGATGGTTGGTCGGCCGGGGTGGGTCAGGGCCCGGACGGGATGACCAACTGGATGCACGCCCACGAGTCCCAGACCTTCCTCCAAGGAGGCTGTGCTTCAGGTGAGTACTGCTGGGGCACCGACTTCGAGAACCCCGATTACACCGCGGCCCTTCCCGATGGTGAATACGACTTCACCCTCACCAGCCAGTCATTCTTCGTCAACCCTGGCAAGGCGGATATGTCCCTCCGTTCCTTCCACTCCCTGTTTTACCGCGTAGCGAGTTCGATCACCTACTACTACGATGACTGTGCTTATGTCGCCGTGATGAATTCAACCAATAATCAGGATTTCAACGATGCGATGTTCGCGCCGATCGACATGGGGTCCACCACCGGAATCTCGACCAATGGTGGCCTTTACCCACTCGGCTCCGGAACCAATCAGGTGCCGAGTTCACGCTGCAATTATCTCGGCTCGAACGGGCCGCAGGCCGGTGATTACGTTCTCGCCGGCAATGGCACGACCAGCGCCAACAGCCCGGGTGGCTGGTCCAACATCGGCATCGATCTCTCCGCCCACGCCGGTCGCTACGTCAAACTCGTCTTCATCATGGAGGTCAACGATCACGCCGGTTCGCTGCCGGTCGAGGGCATGAGTGCGGGCTGGTACGTCGACGGCGTCCGCGTCGGCGACCCGCTACCCGCACAGGGCCACGTCCGAGTGCGCTCCTTCGAGCCCCAGCACAGCGGTATGCCCGGATTCCCCGATGGCTATGGCCTGCTACAGCTCGATCTGGAGAAGGCCTCCTCCTCGGCCTTCGGCGTCGACGTGCTCAACGCGGGCACGGGCAATGTCATCATCGATCGCAATGGGCACCCGATGAGCAACCTCCAGGGCAGTCTGATCGAATTGTGGGACATCGATGCGGAAGCACACCCCCTGATCGACCTGAAGTTCACCTTCGGCTCGGGATCAGGCCGACTCTCCTCGCCGGTGCTGAACGGATTCCACCTCGGCACCCGGATCGGCACGACATTCAACAGCACGGATGGCGTCTTCATGATTGGCGGAACGCTTGGAACCGGCAAATGGATTGCCGCGATGGGAGAGAATTCAGCGGTGATGGTGACCGCCGCCATCCTCGACGACTCATTCAGTCCGATGATTAGCCGCTCATCATTCTCGATGCCAGTGGTCGCGATCAGACCGATCGTGTCGGATAATTGTGGAGGGCCGGCGAGTCTGTCGGTCATGAGCATGAATGAGGATGAACCTCCGATTCAAGCCACCAACGGGCAGTGGACGACCCTCGCAGGGCCGACCACCACCGTCGGCATGATGCTGAATTACACGACGATGTGTGACGTTTTCTCGGTTCACGCAGACCTCCGTTTCGCTCACCACTCTCGAGGGATCACTCTCGATGTGGCGGCCGATGGTGACATCGAATGGGGTATGACCGATCCCGCCTTCGGCCGATTCGGTCGTCAGGACACCTTCCGCACCGGTGTGGTCAACGGCATCAACCAAGGGTCACCCGAACGCACGGTTCCCCTCGACATCAGCCTGCATGGCGAGGGCGCTCCCTTCCTGCTGCCCAAGGGTTCGACGGTGAATTATGCGGAGATGAGTTTCGAAAACAACAACATCGGCGAGTTCAACATGAGCATCTTTAGCGGCAATCTGGAGGTCGAGATCGGCACAATCGACAGCGTATCTCAGATGGTCCCTGTGCCGTTCAGTCCACTGGTCTCGCTGCAGGATGAGTTGCAGTCGCTGCTCGACAACCCTCTGATTCCCACCGCATGGGTGGATGGGTATGGCAACGAGTGGTGCCTGTTCCGCATCGTCATCGATGCCGACAGTGCGACCGGCGGCGCGAGCGTCACCTTCCGCGACCTCGAGATCATCTATGATTGGAGCCGCGCGATCAGCGATGGCAACAACATCGCGCGCGAATTGAATCAGGGTGTTGCGCTCGCGGGCGCGAGCACGGGCGACGTAATTGTCCCGATGCGCATCGTCGGCGGCTCCGGCGGTGCGATGACGCTATCCTCGCTCTCGGTCTCGACCACGAGCGGTTATGATTCGACCCTGGATTCTCAGGGCATCACGGGCATGTATCCGAATGGCGAGATCATCGAGATCATCACGACCCATGACGTCGCCGCCTCCACCGGCCAGACACTGGGCGGGGCCAGTCTTCTTTTCGAGACGGTGAACGGCAATCTCGAACTTCGCTGGGATTCGACCAACGGTAGTTTCTGGACCGAGAGTAATCCTGGCGAATACCTCAATTTCATGGCCATGCAGTCTCTCGCGACCGATGCTTCGAATGGCGGCAAGGAACTGCGCTGGCGATTCCGCGTCGAGCCAGAATGGGTTGATACACCGAGTGTTCGCCTCTATGCTTCGGCGCTTTCGAGCACCGGTGTGAACGGTCTGCCCGCGGGTGTGCTGATCGAGCCCGCGGTGGGCAATGCGGTCGAGAACGATGCCGGCATCACCGAATTCCACCTCTTCAATCAGGGTGGAATCGAGCAGATGGATATCTCCAATGCCTACTCGAGCAATCTCATCACACTCGATTTCAACATCCGCTACGAGAATCTTGACGTCGCGCCGAATCCGAGCAGTTACGAGATCGTGCTTGAAAAGCGCAATCAGTCCAACCTCTCGGAGGAATGGGTCCATGTCGACTCCACCGCTGCGACAATCGACGGGGATTACCAGTGGACCCCAGGCATCCCCGCCTCGACGGCGGGCGTCGAACACTACCGTCTTTTAATCTCGAACTATACCGATGGTGACACCCTCTGTCCCCCTTCGAATTACACACCAGATGCGGATTGCGCAATCCGATTCTCGATGACGCTCGACCCTTTCGCTCCCCACCTGAATAAGGTCTCAGTGTTCAGCGTCCAAGGCGATTGGCGAGATTTGTATTGCAATCCGCCTGAGGCGGATTGCAATCCCGACACCTGGGTGCCTGCGAGCAATAACCAGAAGTTCCGCATCCTCGCTCAGGACCTGCCGGTCGCCCCCGAGTCACTGACCCTGAATTACTGGATTGAGGCCTCGATGGATTGTGGACTGGATGGCCTGTGTCCGGGCGACCCCGGATACCTCAGCGAGGATTCGGGCGAACAGGACCGCGAGGCGCAGTTGAACGAGTATATCTCAATCGGCATGGTACGAGAGACTGAGACGAATACCTCGTTCTTCAACATCGACCACCCCTGCCAATGCATCTCCGACTATGCGAACAATGGCATCGATCCGCCCCAGATGGTCAGTCTGTTCATCTCGGGTACGGACATCGGTGGCAACCATGTTGATGGAGGTGGACCCGGCATCAACTCGGACATCGTGACCTACATCGCGATGGACAGCCGCGTGCCGCTGGTCGAAGCGTTCAGAATCGCCGATTCGCATGGCACCGAACTCAACGAGGTCAACCGCTCGATGTATGCGGGCAACGTCTACCACCTGCTGGTCGACGGCAAGGAGGAGAACGGCTGGACCGACATCCAACGGGTTCGCATCACAATGAACCCCGTGATTTCCAATCCGAATCTGGCGACCTATGACCCAGCAGGCGCAATCGAATTGTTCTACTCGCCGCAGAACGACACGGCATGGACCGAGAGCACTCTGATCGAGATCATCGATGATTACGAGGGTGTCGGGCTCAAACCGAGGATGTTACGCCGCGATGGTGGGGTGCTGATCCAGCCCTTCGAACAACGTTTCACACTCAACCTTCCGATCCGTCTGCACTGGTCGATCAGTCCCTCCTACGTCGCGGGCATCATGACTCCAGACATTGGGCTGAAGGACATGGACCCCAACAATAACGAGGCCAAGATCAGCCAATCACGTCACCCGCAACGCTGGTCCTACGCCTCCGGCTTCCAACTCGATACGACCACCTTCAGTGTCGAGGATACCTCTGGATTCACCTCCGTCGGCGTCGGCGATGCCGACGGCGACTTCGTCAACCGTGGCGATTTCCTGCTCATCGATGGCAGGTATGTCTTCAGTATAGGCATGAATGATCTGGTTTTCGTGAGCCCCGAGATCCCACTCACGCTCAGGCTGACTCAGACGCCAATCTATCCGAACGGTGAGGTCGACCTGCCCGGCAGCGGGTACATCCCAGCCAGCGAGACCTTCGAGGACTATCCCTTCGTCAATGGCAGCTTCCAACTGATTGTGTCGGCACCGATCCAGACCAACGAATTCACCTTCACGATGGAACTTCTAGGCCTGCCCGAAGGTGCGCTGGACAATACCCCAATACCTTCGCGCAGCTTCATCATCAAGGTGGACGGGGACGCCCCGGACGCAGTGTTCGGTTCGTGGGAACTGTCCAACTCGGTGACGGGTGATGCGATCCTTGACGGTCGATTGTCCTCATCGGTGATGGGTTGCCTCGATGCCGAGGTCTACATCGACGAACTGCAGGGCATGGACACCGAATCGGTCCAGCTCAACTGGATGTTCTTCCAGACTCAGGAAGTTGGCGGATTCGAATACAATTGGACCTCCTACCTGATGGAATTCGAGCAGCCATGGCAGAGTGTACCGCTGGATCTCGGGTCCAATCAGGGCCGCATCCGAGCGACCAAGACCTGCATCGACCTGTGGCCTGGCGCAGACATTCCCGCCGATATGGAGAACGTCCTCGTCAAGTTCTGGGTGACTGGTCATGACACCGCGGGTAACGCGATTACCGGAGGAGGTTTCTTCGGAACCTCGGTCGATGGCCAAGGTGGAATCTACGGATTGGAATACGAGGCTGCGATCTTTACGATCTCAGTGGACCTCTCGGTCGCGAAGCCCGAGGCGGAGACCGACTTCGATCTCATCATCGACATCACCAATGGAGGCAACAAGAAGGGTGTGCTGAGCATTCAGATCGTGACATGGATCGGTGATCAGGCCGATTCACCAGTCACGGAAGTCTGTCCTAAGGAACTCGGACCTGGTGAGGAATACCGCTGGCGACTCCCCATGCCACAGTTCCCCGACCCGGCGACCAACGTGCGCTACGAGATCAAGGACATGAATGGCGAGAAGATCGCCGAGGTCGATTCGTTCAATGTCGCGAAGTTCAGCGAGGAGGAGGATGGAGCCGGTATGATGCTCTGGGTGGGCGTCGCCGGCGTCGCCATCTTGCTGGTCGTCGCGATCGTCGTCGTTCTGCTGGTGCTCAGCAAGGGTGCCGAGGAGGATGAGGAGGAGTACATCGAGGACGATGACTTCCTGCCACTCGGCCAAGCCGTCGAACCGATTCGCAGTCGCGGCCCGCCCGCGACCCGACCCGGCGAGCGCCGTGGACCCCCTGGTGCATCCCGCGGACCACCTGCTGCCGCTGCGGCCCCGGTCGTGGAGGACAGTCCAATGGACATCGCGAAGGAGAAGTTCCCACACTGGGACGAGGCGACCATCCAGGGTTACTTCGACCAGGGCTGGTCTGTCGAGCAGCTCGAAGAGTGGCTCGCCAGTCAGTAGAGCATGTGGATGTGAGACAGGATGGCCGAAGGGGCAATGCTCCGCTGGTCACCTGTGGACTGGGAGGACCCTGCAGGCGGAGTCATTCGGCTGTGGCCCTTCCTACCCACGGTCGTCCTGCCCGCTTCCCTGCGCCGTTCGATCGGCGCGTGGGATGGTCTGGCCTTCCTACTGCCTGATGATGAACCGCAGATCTGGCAGGAACAGGCGGACGAGGAGAAGGCCAGTGCAGGCATCAATCGGGATGCCATCTGCACTGGCGGAGGAATCCTCGCCCGCATGATGATTGGCATGACATTCGTCGAAGGCGTGCAGACCGCACGCTTCCCCGACCCCGAACCTCGTCGACTGCTGCTGGCTGCAGAGAGCAGCGCTGGCCATGGCCAGCGCCCGGTCTTCTTCGTTGAGCCCGAGGATGAGGACTGGATCGAATGGGTCGAGGCCTGTGCGGATGAGATGGTCCGGATCAGGCAATTGATCGCCTCGGTCTTTGGCGGCCGGGCCTGGCGTAAGGAACTCAAGCGAGCCATGCGAGCAACCCGACCGCCCACCCGGGTCCGCGATGAGGTGACCGCACAGGGACTGGCCGAGGCGAGCAGCCTTGCGGCGACCTGGTGGTGGCGAGCAGAGGCCGTTCTCAACGAGGATATCATTCGCGATCGGGACGCCCGTCTGGCGGGCCGTCTGCGAGGTGCTCTGGCCCGATTGCGCGAGGGACAGGTTGATGGCCGCAGCGCTCCCGTATTGCTCGTGCCCATCATGCAGGCCTGGTTGCCGACGATGCGCAGTGCATTGAAGCGTCAGCCCGAAGCCGAATCCATCGAACCTGAGGAGGAAGAAGAATGAGCAGTGCGCGCGTCGAGAACCAACTCTTTCGATTCACCCCTCCCGCGGGGCTTGACCCCGACCGAGTGGTCGAGGAGATCGGCGGCAAGCGAAGTGGTGCCTACGTCACAATCTCGCTGCGCGCTCCCCGCGCCACCCTGCTGATCGATGCCCAAGGCCGCATCATCGTGCACGGCTGCAAGAAGCAGGGCATCGCCCATCTCGCGGCCAAAGAGGTGCTGTTGAGAATGGGTGAGAAGGAATCGGGCATGACCGTGGAGGTCGGCCCGGTGATCGCTTCGTTCGACCTTGAATCAACGATTGAGCTCGAGGGCGTGCCCGATCTGTTCCCTGAGGCGACGCTCGATGCCGAACTCGACTGCCTGCGAATCGATGATTCGCGGCACGAGGTACAGATTCTTCTCTTCCGCAATGGCCGCGGTATCGCGACCGAAGCACGTCACGCGAAACTCGTGTCGATGGCGGCGCGGCGCTGGAAGCAGCGCCTCGCCGATGAGAACCTGCTGAGTTGATGTCGAATGGGCGCTGCGTGGACGGGTCCCATCTGGGACACGCACATGCATCTGGATGTGAACGGGCGCGGCGTTGCAGCAGCGCAGGATTTCGCCAATGCCGGCGGCACACACCTGTGTCTGGTCCACAAACCCGCAATGCCCGCCGATCTCTCGGAGATGAAGCTGCATTACGAGGCCACGCTCAAGATGGCAGAAGCGGTTCGCAAAGAGGTTGGACTCGATGTTCGTGTCGTCCTCGGCCCGCACCCAGTGGTCTGGGAGAAACAGGTTCACACGATGGGTTTCGAAGCCGCAGGAGAACTGCATATCGCTTCATGTCAACTCGCCCTCGACCTCATCGCAGAGGGTCAAGCCGTTGCTCTCGGTGAGGTCGGCCGCCCGCATTATCCGGTCTCGGACGAAATCTGGGCTGCAGCCAATGCACAACTGCAGGATGTCATGCACATGGCAGCCCAGGCCGGTGTACCGATTCAACTCCATGTGGAGGATCGCGGAGCGCAGACGAATGCTGAACTCGCCATCATCTGTGAGAGGTCCGGATTGGAGAAGATGAGAGCGGTCCATCACTATTCGAATGCGAATGTGAGCGCCGAATACACCCATGGCTTGTCCACATCGGTGAGCATGGGAAAGAACAGCCTTGTCGAACTCATCGATTCCTTCGAACGCTGTACGTCAACCTGGACGATGGAGACCGATTTCCTCGACGATGTGAGCCGACCCGGGGCGGTGCTCGGTCCGAAGACGGTTCCGAAGCGAACTCAAGCCCTCGCCAATGCCCTTGAAACAGAGCAAGCAGATGACCTGCTGCACAATGTGCACCGGGTTTGGCCCAGCACACTCTATGGCGGATTTGACCCGTAGGGTCACTTTCAAGGGGTCAGCCTCAAGACCCCTCGTCTGCGGGGAGACCACAGCCCGTAGGGCTGGAAGTGGTTTCATGCTGCAACTTGAGGGAAAGACTGCACTGGTGTTCGGTGTGGCCAGCGAAGACTCGATCGCATGGGCAATCTGCCAGCGTTTGGCGGATGCGGGATGCAAACTCATTCTCGGCTATCAGAAGCGATTCATGAGCCGGGTCTTCCAACTCAAGGACAAGCTCGACGCGATCGAGGCCTTCTATCCGATCGACGTCGCCAGCGAGGAGACGACCACCGAATTCTTCCACGAGTGGCAGAAGGTCGCCCCGGGCGCCAAGGCGGACATCATCATTCACGCAATTGGATTTGCCCCGCGCGAATGCTTCGACCGCCACATCCTCTTCGTCGAGGAAGACCCCCTCAACACGGCGATGACAATCTCGGCTCACTCGTTGCAACGGGTCATGCGTCACGCATTGCCTCACCTCGCAGCGAATTCGAGCACGATTACGCTGACCTATGCGGCCAGCACCCGCTATGTGCCCAACTATGGTGTGATGAGCATCGCCAAGGCGGCGCTTGAGGCTTGGGTGCGCGAACTCGCAATGCGAATCGGTGAGGATGGACACCGCATCAACGCGATCTCCTCGGGGCCGATCCGCACATTGGCTGCGAGCGGCATCCCTGGATTTGATGACATCCTCGACCATGTGGCGCGCAATGCACCCCTGCGCCGCAACGTCCACCAGAACGATGTCGCGGGTTGTGCGGCCTGGCTCGCCAGTCCGCTCGGCGCAGGTGTGACCGGTCAGATCATCCATGTGGACTGTGGTTATTCCATCCTTATGGTTCCCGACAGCATCAGTGACTGAGGTGATTCCAATGGCCGTTCTCAAAGAGAATCCGCAGGACCCATTCGAACCGATTGCTGTGATCGGTGTTTCGGCTCTGTTGCCCGATGCCCCCGATGTCGAGGCCTTCTGGCGCAATGTGCTCGATGCCCGGGTCTCGCTCAAAGACGTGCCCGAAGGCCGCTGGACCGAGTCCGATTTCCACGTTGAGGGTGGACCCAAGAATGTCGAGGAGAACAAGACCTACTGCAAGATTGGCGGCTGGGTCGAGGATTTCGAGTTCGACTGGCGACGCTGGCGTGTGCCTCCAGGAACTCTGCCCCAGATCGATACGGCTCAACTGTGGGCGGTCTCGGTCAGTGCGGCTGCGCTCGAGGATGCCGGCTATCTGGGTGAGGACTGCAGTGAACTGGCTCGTGAACGCACGGGTGTCATCTTCGCCAATGCCCTCGGTGGTGAGAATCGAAACCTCTCCAACCATCGAGTATGGGCAGATCAGTTCGCCCGCCACGCGGTCGAGGCGGGCGGTATGCCCGCAACGGGAAAGGACGCCTTCAAGGACGCGATTCTCGAGGGCTTGCCCAAGGTCGACGAGGATACGATGCCGGGTGAACTGGCCAATGTCGTCGCGGGACGCGTGGCCAACCTGCTCGATTTGCAGGGTCCGAATTACTCGACCGATGCGGCCTGCGCATCGACCTTCGCCGCGCTTTTGGACGCCTGTCGTCTTCTGCACGCACGCCAGGTCGACATGATGGTCGCCGGGGCCTCGGATCGCACCATGGATCCGGCGACCTTCGCCAAGTTCAGCGCGATCGGTGCATTGTCTGCCAGTCATTCCACCCCCTTCGATGCCCGAGCGAATGGGTTCGTCATGGGCGAGGGCAGTGGTGCCCTCGCACTGAAACGCCTTTCGGATGCGATTCGGGATGGCGATTGCATCCAAGCCGTGATCCGCGGCGTCGGAGCGAGCAGTGATGGTCGTGGCAAGGGCATCACAGCACCGAGCACCCGCGGTCAGATTCAAGCGGTCGCTCGCGCCTATCAGCAGGCCGGATACGACCCCTCGACCGTCGGTCTGATCGAAGCGCATGGCACCTCAACTGTCGTCGGTGATGCCACCGAACTCAGCAGCCTCGCCACCGCCTTCGAAGGAACACCGGCGGGTGATCGGGTCGCCGTCGGCTCGATCAAGAGTCAGATCGGCCACCTCAAGGCCGCTGCAGGCATCGCGGGCCTGCTCAAGGCGATCCTCGCTGTGCGCGAGGGCATCATCCCGCCGAGTGCGGGATTCAAGACGCCTAACGCGACCGTGGATTGGCCTTCGAACCCGTTCTACATCCCGACCGCTTCAGCCCCTTGGGCCACACCGAACGACCACCCGCGCCGTGCGGGCGTATCCTCCTTCGGATTCGGTGGGACCAATTTCCATTGCGCGCTCGAAGCCTACGACCCAGCCTACCATTCGATAATCGCAGCCGAGTTCGACGCGAGGAGAGCGGCATGGCTCGATCCCACGGAGAAGAAGAAGGTGAAGGTGGAGGTCGCCTCGACATCCCACGAGGAATTGAAGGCGATTGAAGGCGGTGTATTGCTCGTCAACGCTGCGGATGTCCCAAGTCTCAAGTCGCTTCTCGCCTCGAAGCGAACAGAACTCTTCACAGGATCAAACTTCGACACCGACCCACAGGGCAAGCGCTTGTCCTTCGCTCTGCCCCAGGCGAGTGTTGACTATCGCGCAGAAGGTGTCAGATGTGCCATCGTCGCCAGCGATTGGGCTCAACTCTCCAAGCGACTGGATTTGGCTCTGAATTCGATCGATGACCGCGCGAAATGGGGATTCCTCGCCAAGCAGATGGTGATGATCACCGATGAGCAGACCCTGCCCGCCGAGGCCAAGGTCGCCCATCTCTACCCGGGCCAGGGCAGTCAGTATGTCGGCATGACGGCAGACCTCGCCAAGCGATACGGCTGTGTCAGGCAGACCTGGGAGGAGGCCGACCAAACGATGGTCAAGGTGCTCGACGGAGAAACGCTGTCAGGATTCGTGCTGCGCGAGAACCTCTCTGACGGTGAGAAGAAGGAAGCGGAATCCAAACTCAAGCAGACCGAGTACACCCAACCCGCGATGTTGACCGCTGACCTCGCGATCTACCGCCTTCTCAAAGACCACGGTCTCGAACCGGACATGGTCGCTGGGCACTCTCTGGGAGAATATGCCGCCCTGATGGTTGCAGGAATTCTCGACTTCGATGGCGCCTTGCGTGCGGTCGCAGCCCGCGGCACCGAGATGGGCAACGTCGAGGTTCTCGACACCGGCATCATGGCCAGCGTCACCGCGCCATTTGAGCAGATTCAAGCCGTACTCGACACGGAGGAAGGTTACGTCATCGCGGCCAACAAGAACAGCCCGAAGATGACGGTGATCGCAGGCGAGACCGAGCCGATGAAGCGGGTTATGGCCCAGTTCGAGGCCGCCGGCGTGCCCTGTATGCGATTGCAGACCAGCCATGCCTTCCACTCACGAATCGTCGCCCCGGCGAACGAACCGCTGCGAAGCTTCCTTGAGAGCCTCGACATCTCCCTGCCCAAGATCCCAATCACCGCCAATGTCGACGGCGGTTGGTATCCGAACATCGTTCCCGCGGGCAGCGATGCCAAGCAGGCCGTGCTCTCCAAACTCGCACCGCAGATGTCCAGCGCGGTCGAGTGGACCGCTCAGATGCAGACCATGCACGCTGACGGCGCGCGTCTATTCATCGAGGTCGGGCCCAAGCGCGCCCTCGCCCTGTTCGCGGAACAGATCCTCGAGGATGCTCCGCACCTCGCCACCCACACGAATCATCCCAAGGCCGGCGGCATCGCCTCCTTCCATGCCGCACTGGCCGTGCATGCCTTGGTTGGACGAATCCCCAACATGCCAGATGCGGATTCCTCAGTGCTGACCGAATCCTTCAGGGCTGGGGTCGCAGAGGTCGTAACGGCACCGATTCAGGTCCAAACGATGGATGAAGCGGATGAGGACAAGGCCAAGGAAGCCGCCATCGCCAAGATTGTCGCCAAGGTCAGCGGCTTCCCCTTGAGGATGATCCACGGTTCGACCAACCTCGGAACAATCGGCATGGACGCGGCCAAGATTGCTGCGGTCCATGCGCAGATCAAAGCCGCCCATCGGACCAAGGATGGAGATGGCGGAGATAGTCTCCCTTCTCTCGTCGAATGGTTGGATGAGGTACCGGGTGGTTCGGTTGAAACCAGCGTGAAGAAGGTGATCCAGACCGATCCCCTCTCCGATCGAAGATCCAATCCCTACGTGGTCTCAGGCATCAGCCTCGGATTGCCCGGCATGGCCGAGGTATTCGCCCCGGATGCGCTCGACCGCATCATCCGCGGTGAGAATTTCATCACCGAGCTTCCCGAGACCATCAAGCAGCGCCTGCTCGACATGAATATCGTCCGCATCATCAAGCACGCCGATGGCTCAGCCGAATTCGTTCCGTGCGATGACGTCAGCCTGATCCCTCAACTCGCGGGACGCGCGGGGCATTTCGACCTCGCCGAGCAGTATGGCGTCGATGCGAAGATTGTGGGCGCGATGGACATCGCGACGAGTCTCGCGATTGCCGCCGGGCTTGAAGCGCTCAAAGATGCGGGTCTGCCGCTGGTCGCGGTCGAGCAGGTCAACAAGGCCGGCAAGCGACTGATCCAGAACTGGCATCTGCCCAAGGGTGAGCAAGGCCGCACAGGTGTGGTATTCGCCTCCTGTTTCCCGGGCCTTGACATGGCGATGCGTCATGCGAGAAATGACGGCGCGGATGAGACGGGCAACTTCGATCGTCGCTTCCTTCTCCAAGTGCTGTCGATGGGACACTCCCAATTCGCCCAGTACATCGGTGCGCGAGGTCCAAATGCCTCGATCAACAATGCCTGTGCCTCCACTCCCTCTGCGTTTGCGATGGCGGAGGATTGGCTCACAGCCGGTCGCTGTGACCGGGTCATCATCGTCAGTGGGGATGATGTGACCAGTGACGAATTGATGCCGTGGATCGGTGCGGGCTTCGCTGCGGCGGGCGCCCATGCGATGGGGGATGTGGTCGAGGAGGTCGCCCTGCCCTTCGATGCACGCCGCAGTGGCATGCTTCTGGGGATGGGTGGCGCGGCTTTCGTGCTCGAGCGCGCCGACGATTCGGCCGAGCGCGGTGTCACCCCCTATGTCGAATTGCTCGGTGCTCACCTCGGAAATTCAGCCTTCCACCCCACCCGGCTCGATGTCGACCATGTCTCGGCTTCGTTGGATCGATTCATGACCAAGATGGAGAATGACTGGGGTCTGGACCGCCATGCGATTGCATCGCGCATGTCCTTCATGTCTCACGAGCCAGCGACCCCACCGCGCGGTGGTTCAGCCGCGGCGGAGATTCATGCGCTGCGCCGCACCTTCGGTGCGGATGCGTCCAAGATCATCATCACGAACACGAAGGGATTCACCGGCCACCCCATGGGTGTCGGTATCGAGGATGCCGTCGCCATCCGCGGTCTTGCCCAAGGCGAATTCCCACCGATTGCTAATTTCAAGGAACCCGATCCTGAACTTGGTGACCTGCGCCTGTCCGAAGGCGGGCCGGTCGATGTCGAGTATGTGCTGCGTCACGCCGCCGGGTTCGGTTCACAGATGGCGCTGACCCTGCTCAAGCGGGTCGCGACCAATCTCGATCGGATCGACCGCGTCAAGGTCGCGGCCTGGACCTCGAAGGCAGCCCGCGGCAGCGTGGACCTGCGCATTCTGCAGCGGAAATTGGTCGCCTACATCGATGCTGATGCGCAACTGATTGGCGGCGTCCAAGGCGAGGAATGGGCGAAATCCATCGTTCAGAAGCCCGTGGTGAAGGCACCCACCCCGGCGCCACAGGCGCCGACGCCGCCGGCAGAGCCGGCACCGATTGCGGAACCCATCGACCAGAATCCCGCGAGCGGTGATGTCGAATCCAAGGTCATCTCCGTGGTGGTCGAACACACGGGTTACCCTGCGGACTTCATTGAACTGGATCAGGACCTCGAGGGCGAACTCGGCATTGACACCGTGAAGCAAGCCGAGATCATGGCTGAACTGCGCGACCACTACGGACTTCCCGTCGACGAATCCTTCGTACTCTCTGAGTACCCCACACTCAACCACATGATCACCTACCTTGGAGGAGGTGCACCGGCGCCAGAGGCGCCGACGCCGCCGGCAGAGCCGACGCCGATCACGGACCCTGTCGATCTGAAGCCCGCGACCGTGCAACCCGCGCCATCAGGTGATGTTGCGACCAAGGTCATCTCGGTCGTTGTCGAACACACCGGCTAGCCAGCCGACTTCATCGAACTCGATCAGGACCTCGAGGGTGAACTCGGCATTGACACGGTCAAACAAGCCGAGATCATGGCTGAACTGCGCGACTTCTACAGACTCCCCGTCGATGAGAACTTCGTTCTGTCCGAGTACCCGACTCTGACCCACATGATCGCCTACCTTGGAGGCGGGGCACCCGCGGCCGGAGTCGAAATCGTCGCCGCGCCGACTTTTACTGCTGAGACTACTGCTGAGATTGCTGTTGAGAGTGCTGAATGTACCGTTCGCCGCTGGCAGGTCGAGGTTGAAGAGGCTCCCCCTGAACCTGCAACCCCTCTCGCGATTGATGGCAAGGTCATCGCCGTGACCGATGACCCATGGGGTGTGGCCGATACCCTGTGCCACATCCTCGAGGCTGCTGGAATCGATGCTGTTCGCATCATGCTGGACCCGAGCATCGTCTCGAAGATCAAGATCGAACAGGATGGCCCGGTCGACATCATCCGGGTCGATCCAAGCAATCCGGACCAACTCACACAGGTCAGTTCTCATCTGGCCGAGGTTGGCGAGGTCGTCGCCTTACTCCATCTCGCGCCGTTACGCCTTGCGGGTGTGGGATGGGATACTGAGACCCAAGCGGCTCAATTGGCCTCGACCACGCATGGGTTGTTCGGCCTGCTCAAGTCTCTGGATGCCCACTTCGCGGGCCTGGCCGATGGCACCGTGATGTCGGTCAGTGCGATCGATGGCCGTCACGGAAATGTGAGCGACCGCTTCAATGCGCTTGGCGCGGGCGCGCATGGCATCGTGAAGTCCTATGCCAAAGAGCATCCACACCTGCGTTGCCGTGCGGTGGATGTCGACCCTGAGATGCTGACCGACCCGACCGCTCTGGCCCACCGCCTTTGGGCGGAGGCCTTCGGACGCACCACGCCGCTTGAGGTCGGCCTTGCCCGTGACGGCAGTCGTTGGGCGATGCGGCTGTACGAAGAGGATCTTCCCGCCGACCGCCAGCCGTTGGCAGGCGACGATGTCTGGGTCGTGTCGGGCGGGGGTGCGGGAGTGACCGCGCGTTGTATTGTCGGCGTGGCCGAGGCCAGTCCGAATGCGGGCGCGACCTTCGTCCTGCTCGGTCGGACGCGTTTGGACGGTTCGATTGAGGACTGGCTGGTCGACGATGATGCAGCCCTGGAGAAGCGAAGAATGGCTCTGCGCGAGAAAATGATCTCCGCTGCGGACACTGGCAAGGTCACCATGGTCGAATGGGATCGCGAATGGAGCAAGAACCTGCGAAGTCTGGATATCCACCGGACCCTCCGTGACATCCACGCCACCGGAAATCGTGCGCTCTACGATGCCTGCGACGTCACCAATGGAAAATCGGTCGCCAAGGTTCTGCGCGCCGTCACCAGCGAATGCGGCCCGGTCACCGGAATCATCCACGGCGCGGGCATGGAGGATTCCAAGCTCGTCGCCGACAAGAGTTGGCAGACCTTCTCCTCTGTCGTCTCCGTCAAGATCGACGGTTGGCGAGCCCTGGTTGATGCGGTTGGCGGGGGGATCGACAAGTTGCGCATCCTATGCGCATTCACCTCGGTCGCGGGCCGCTTCGGAAATGGCGGACAGGTCGACTACGCGGCTGCGAACAACATTCTCGACGCTGAGATGTGTCGCATCGCCCATCATGGCGATGCGCCGCGCGCGGTCGCGATAGCCTGGTCGGGTTGGCGGGATGTCGGCATGGCGACGCGCGGTTCTCTGGAATCGGTCTTCGCCGCGGCTGGAATCGAGATGATTCCTCTCGATGTCGGTGTCGACATCTTCGTCGATGAGGTTCTCGCCGGCGGCAAGCGACGCGTGGTCGCCGCCGGTGCTCTCGGAATCCTCGACGGCGAGGATTGCAAGCGAGACCCGCCGCAGAAGTTGTCTGTCGACACCGCGGGTGTGCTGGCCGAGCCCGAACGATTCCCCTTCGTCGATCGGGTGCTCTCCCACGAGCCCTATGCGGAGATTCTCACCGAATGCACGCTCGACGTCAATCGATTCCCCTTCCTGACTGACCATGCGATCGATGGCACGCCCTATCTGCCCGGCGTGATGGCGATGGAGATGTTCGCCGGCGATGCACTGCTGCTCTACCCGATGTGCACGCTCGAGGGATTCACCGATGTCAGATTCGGCTTGCCGGTCAAGTTGCTCAAGGATGAGGCCACGGTTCGCGCGCGCGCGACCTTCTCGGGACAGGATTACAATTCGATCTTCATCTCGTGTCGGCTCGAGAGCGATCTGGTGAACTCCAAGGGCGAGGTCTTCGGCGAGCCCCGCATCCACCACGAGGCCACAGTTCGCCTGTTGAAGGAGGGTGCGAGCTCGGATTCGAGTCTGCCGTTCAGCGATTCACCGGGCCGTGGCAAGGCTTCCTTCCAGCCCGGATTCATCTACGAGCGCTTCTTCCACGGCCCGCGCTTCCAAGTCCACGGCGGTCTGATCAAAGGCGTGCGGGATGGCGATGATGCTGGGGCGGATGGCATCGCGCTGCTACGCAGCCAACTGCCCGACCCGACTCTCTTCGCTGAGGACTCCATTCTGCTGGAGGCGATGCCGATGCTGATCGAGGCCTGCTTCCAGAACGCGGGATTGGTCGCGATGGAGGTCGATGGCCTGTCGAGCCTGCCGGTGGGCATCGAGACGGTGGAGATCCTCAAATTACCCGCAGCCCGCGACGAACTTCGGGTTCGAACCTATCGACGTGGAGTGGAGGATGGCGGCATCACCGTGCACGATGCCGTGGTCTTCGATCGCAACCAGAAGCCGCTGGTCGCCTTGACCGGACTGCGCCTCAAAGGCATGGCCCCAGTCCCAGAGGATCTTCAATTCACGCTCAATCGAAAGGGATAATAGTTGAATTGA
>Ga0114993_10003092_pt1 | contig 17634 bp, 14 predicted proteins | sample ArcticOcean_MG_C_FD_87042 | JGI IMG/M metagenome (GOLD analysis project Ga0114993, IMG submission 87042) | Marine microbial communities from western Arctic Ocean - ArcticOcean_MG_CB2_150 | ecosystem: Environmental > Aquatic > Marine > Oceanic | place: Arctic Ocean: Canada Basin | collected...
GGATGCGGCGCATTATTTTTCCGCTGCGGGTTTTGGGCAGGCCGGGGGTGAATTGGATTTTCTCAGGCGACGCGTGTGGGCCGATGTCGGCGCGGACTTGTTTCACAATCTCGGCGGTCATCGTGTCGGTGATTTCCTCGCCAGTCTTGAGCGTCACGTATGCGTAAATGGCGTTGCCTTTGATGTCGTGCTCGTAACCGACCACCGCCGCCTCGGCCACGGCGGGGTGGCCGCCGATGGCGCCTTCGATTTCTGCGGTGCCAAGGTTGTGGCCGCTCACGATGATGACGTCGTCCACTCGTCCGGTGATCCAATAGTAGCCATCCGCATCGCGTTTGCAGCCATCGCCGCTGAAATATTTGCCGGGGAAGCGCGCGAAGTATGTGTCGTAAAACCGCTGTTGATCGCCGTACACCGTTCGCATTTGGCCGGGCCACGGCTCGAGGATGCAGAGATTTCCCGAGACGCCGTTGCCCTCGATGATGTCGCCCGCGTCATCGACGAGGGCCGGTTTCACGCCGAAGAACGGCAACGTCGCACTGCCCGGTTTGGTGGGCGTGGCGCCGGGCATCGGCGAAATCATAATGCCGCCGGTTTCCGTTTGCCACCACGTGTCCACGATGGGGCATTGTTATTTGCCGATAATTTTGTGGTACCAATTCCATTCCGGTTCCTTGATCGGTTCGCCCACCGTACCGAGCAGGCGCAGGCTGGAGAGATCGTGTTGGCTTGGCCAGTCGTCGCCTTCTTTCATCAACGCGCGCAGTGCGGTGGGCGCGGTGTAAAATATATTCACCTTGTGCTTCGCCACGATTTCCCAAAAGCGGCCGTGGTCTGGATAGTTTGGCACGCCCTCGAACATCATCGTGATCGCGCGATTGGCCATCGGGCCGTACACTATATAAGAGTGCCCCGTCACCCAGCCGATATCCGCCGTGCACCAATAGACATCGCCCGGATGATAATCGAAAATATAATGGTGCGTCGTGGCCGCGTACACGAGGTATCCGCCCGTGGTGTGGAGCACGCCCTTCGGTTTGCCGGTGCTGCCGGAGGTGTACAAAATAAACAGCGGATCCTCGGCGTCCATCGGCTCGGCGGGGCACTCCGCATCGGCTGCGGACAGCGCCTCGTGCCACCACACGTCGCGGCCCTCGGCCATTGTAACCTCCGCGCCGGTGCGTTGGACGACTAAGATTTTTTCAATGGACGGCGTGTTTGCCACCGCCGCATCGGCGTTGGCTTTCATCGGGATGTCATCCTTCGTCCCGCGCACGCCGGTGTCCTGCGTGAGGATGGCTTTGCATTTGGAATCGTTGATGCGCGTGACGAGGCTATCCGCACTGAACGCGCCGAACACAATCGAGTGCACCGCCCCAATCCGCGCGCAGGCGAGCATCGCAATGGTCAACTCCGGGATCATCTGCATATAAATGCAAACGCGATCGCCCTTCGCGATGCCGAGATTTTTCAGCGCATTCGCCGCCCGCTGCACTTCCGTCTGCAGTTCGCGGTAGGTAAACGTGCGACTCTCGGTGGGGTCATTGCCCTCCCAAATCAACGCGGTGTCATCGCCGTGGCCGTCGTCCACGTGACGATCCACGCAATTGTAACAGGCATTGAGTTTGCCGCCGATGAACCATCGCACCTCCGCCTTATTGTAATCCCACTCGCGCAGCGTGTCCCATTTCTCCGCCCAATGAAGGCGCTCGGCTTGTTCCGTCCAAAACCCTTCGGGGTCATTGATGGAGCGGTCGTACAGCTCGCGGTATTGTTCAAGAGAGGAAACATGCGCGCCCTCGGAAGCAGCGGCGGTGGGAGGAAATACTTGGTCACTCATTTTTTCTGACGGATAAGCGCGGCCATCCTGCGCAAGCACCGTGGAGGCGTCAACCCTTCTCCCCATTTCAAATTTCCGGGAAAAATGTAGTTGGCCGACCACGCACGGTTTGCTAGGGTGAAGCGAACGTTTAAGGATCGAACATGACATCAACCGTATTTGCCCTCATCGCCATCGCCTTCGTGGGACTGATCGCCATCCTGATTATTGTCGGGATGTACAACAGCCTCGTCACCCTGCGCAACCGTTTTAAGAATGCTTTTTCCCAAATCGACGTGCAACTCAAGCGGCGGTACGACCTCATCCCCAATCTCGTCGAGACCGCCAAGGGCTATCTCTCGCACGAACGTGGCACGCTCGAGGCGGTGACTCAGGCGCGCAACGTGGCCGCCAGCGCCGCGCAGGCCGCGTCCGCCGACCCCGCCAACGCCTCGGCCATGAAAGACTTGATGGGTGCCGAGGCCGCGTTGGGCGGAGCACTCAGCAAACTGATGGTGACCGTGGAGGCCTATCCCGACCTTAAAGGAAACCAGAACATGCTGAGCCTACAGGAGGAGTTGACCTCCACGGAAAACAAGATCGCCTTTTCCCGACAGGCTTTTAATGACGCCGTGACCTCCTTCAACACCAAGCGCGAGACTTTCCCCACCAACCTCATCGCCGGTATTTTCAATTTTGCAGAAGCCGCGCTCTTCGAGATCACCAACGTCGAGGAACGCGAAAACGTCAAGGTGTCTTTCGACTAGCCACGAGGCCATCCGCTCGCCATGAGCACGGATTTCTGGACACGCCAAGACAAGGCCCGCAAGCGGACTGGGTTGCTGGTGTTTTTCTTTTCAATGGCGGTCGCGCTGCTCGTGCTCGCAGTTTATTTTCTAGCCGCCATCCCAGCTCACGATGAGACCGGACGATGGTGGCATCCCCGGATTTTCTTCACCGTCAGCCTCGCGATGCTGGGTGTCATTGGCATCGGCAGCCTCGTGCGCTTGTCGCAGCTGAGCGCGGGCGGCTCGGTGGTGGCCGATATGCTCGGCGGCCAACTGCTCCATCCCGGCACGCGCGACAAGCATGAGCGCCGCGTGTTGAACATTGTCGAGGAAATGGCCATCGCCTCCGGCGTACCCGTGCCACCGGTGTACATGATGAAAAAAGAAACCGCGATCAATGCCTTTGCCGCCGGCTACGCGCCGGGCGACGCGGTCATTGGCGTCACACGCGGTTGCGTGGAACAGCTCAACCGCGACGAGTTGCAGGGCGTCATCGCCCACGAGTTCAGCCATATTTTAAACGGTGACATGCGCCTTAACATCAAGCTCATGGGCATACTTTTCGGCATCATCTGCCTCACGGTGGTAGCGCGCATACTGATGGAGATTGGCTTCTACTCCCGCGGAGGCGATCGTGAAGGGCGGCAACTCACCATGGCCCTTGGAGTGCTCGGGTTGGTGGTATTTCTGCTCGGCTGGATCGGCGTCTTTTTTGGAAACCTAATCCAAGCCGCTATCTCCCGCCAACGCGAACATCTCGCCGACGCCTCCGCCGTGCAGTTCACTCGCAACCCCGACGGCCTTGTCGGGGCGCTGAAAAAAATCGCCGGCATCGGCAGCAAAATGGAATCCAAGCGTGCGGGCGAGGCGAGCCACATGTTCTTTGGCAGCTCTCTTTCCCGAACGTGGCTCGGCCTTTTCGCCACTCATCCTCCCATTGAACAGCGCATTAAATTGCTCGATCCCTTTTTTGATGAGAACATCCCCGAGCCCACCGCTCATGCCCCCGCCACCCAAGCCGCCGCCGGGATTTCCGGGCTGGCCTCCACTCCCGCGGCCATTACCGCCCAAGCCGGCACCATGTCCGCGCAACAAATCGATCACGCCCACAATTTCCTCGAGGCTCTCCCGGCCCAAATCACCACGGCTGTGCACGAGCCTTTCGGGGCAGTCGCCGCCACCTATGCCATGCTGTTGGATTCTGATGACGATATCCGGAACTCCCAAATCCAAGCCCTAGCCGAGCGCGAACACCCCGCACTCATTCAGGAACTCCAGCGCCTACACCCCGTGCTAGCCGACCAACCATCCCGCGCCAAACTGCCTCTCGCCGAGATGGCCCTGCCCGCCCTGCGCCAGCTCTCCCCGGCTCAGTACGCGCAGTTTCGGGACAACCTTAAAAACCTCGCCGAGGCCGACCAAAGAATTGACCTCTTCGAACACGCTCTGGCGCGCATGGTTTGCCGCCACCTCGCCCCGCAGTTTGGCGATGCCCCGCCCACGCCGACTCGTCGCTCCGCCGCGAAACTCATGCCCGCCGCCCGAGTCATCCTCTCCGGCCTCGCCCGCCACGGGTCGGACGCCGACGCCAGTTTTAAGAATGGCATCCAGCGTCTCCCCAAGCTGCCCGCCAACTTCACAATGCTGCCCGCCGAACAATGCACCTTGGCCGACATCAGCCGTGCCTTGGACAAAATCGTCGGCGCAAAACCTGGCTTTGCCAAAAAAATCATCGATGCCTGTTCCCACATCGTCGCCCACGACGGCATAGTCGACGAGGCCGAGTACGAACTGCTCCGCGCCATTTGCGACTCCCTCGGATGCCCCCTCCCCCCGCTGGTGGAGTAGGCAAGTAAAAATCCAAAATCAATTTTCACTTAAAGGATGAGTTCCAGCCGCATTTTGCCTATAGTCCGCGCGTGCCGGGACACGCCCAATCAATCAACGCGAGCACGCGCTACTGCGCCGTGTACGGCAGCCCCGTGCGACACTCCGCCTCGCCGCCGATGCAAAACGCCGGCCTCGCCGCGCTCGGCCTCGACTGGCGCTACCTCGCCTGCGAGGTTCGCCCCGACGACCTCCACTCCGCAATCATGGGAGCACGCGCGATGCACTTCATCGGGCTGAACCTCACCGTGCCGCACAAGTTGCTGGCGATGAACATGATGGACGTGCTCGACGAAAGTGCGACCGAATGGGGCGCGGTGAACACCATCCGCTTCGAAGGCCGCAACGGCAAGGGCGAATGGCAACCATTGCACGCCTTTGACACAGCGCCCGATGAGCTGCGCAACCATGGATTTAATACCGACGCCGACGCCATCACGCAGAGCCTGCGCGAAGACCTCGGAATGGAGGTGCGCGGAGAAAGCGTGCTGCTACTCGGTGCGGGTGGAGCTGGACGCGTGGCCGCTTTAAAACTGGCCTCGGCGGGCGTGAAGATGCTGCACCTCGTCAATCGCACCGTGAGCAAGGCCGAGGCCATCGCCGGGGAAATTCGCGTGCGATTTCCCGCTGTCGAGATTGCCGTCGGGCTGCCCAATGGCGAAGTGGATCTCGTGATCAACGCCACCTCGCTCGGCCTGAAAAAGGATGATCCGCTGCCCATCGAAAACTTTCCGCTGGCCAACGCGCGCACGGCGTTCGACATGATTTACCAACCCGCCGAAACTCCCTTTCTCGCCGCCGCGCGCGAGGGCGGCTGCCGTACCGCCAACGGCCTCGGCATGCTGCTGCACCAAGGCGCTACCGCGCTGGAGATTTGGTCGGGCCAAGCCGCCCCGCTCGACACCATGCGCGCGGCTTTAAAGGAGGCGGTCTATGCCTGACACCTTCTGGCTCGAGTTCCCAACTTACTTCTTCGCGGCGGTGTTCTTCATCACCGGATCGATGATCGGCAGCTTTTTAAATGTCTGTATCCATCGCATGCCGCTGGAGCAAAGCCTCATCCATCCACCCTCGCACTGTCCCCAGTGCGGCTACTCCATCCCGTGGCATTTAAACATCCCCCTCTTCGGCTGGCTCCGGTTGCGCGGCCGCTGCGGCAACTGCGCCGAGCCCATCAGCATCCGTTACCCCGCCGTGGAACTGCTCACCGGCATCGCCTTCCTCGCCGCTTGGCTCTCGGTGCGGCCCGACGCCCTGCACGCGGCGGCGTTGTGCCTGTTGCTAGCCGGCTTCATCACTGCCACTTTCATCGACTTCGACCACCAGATCATCCCCGACGAAATAACCATCGGCGGCATGGCCGTGGGCGTGATTTTCTCCGTGGCTGCGCCGCAACTGCACGACACTACTTCCCACGCCGATGCGCTGGGCCAAAGCCTCATCGGTTTGGCCGTTGGCTTTGGGATGGTTTACCTCGTCGTGCGCGCCGGCAAGGTCGCCTTTGGCAACCAAACTTTTGAAGTGGATGACGAACGCCTCGTTTTCACGGAGGAGGCACTGGTGTTCTCCAGCGGTAACATGCCCTACGACGAAATTTTCTACCGCAAATCCGACACCATCACGCTCCACGCCGAGCAGGTGGAACTGACCGACCGCTGTTTTTTTGATGCCGATGTAGCTCTGTCCATGGAGCAACTCACCATCGGCGAAGAGACCTTCGATCCCGGGCAAGTTCGCCACATGGAAGTCGCCACCGACGAGGTCATCATCCCGCGCGAGGCGATGGGTTTTGGCGACGTGAAATTCATGGGTGCCATCGGCGCGTTCCTCGGCTGGCCGGCCACGGTGTTTTCGCTGATGGCCAGCGCCATCATCGGCTCGGTGGTTGGCGTGACGATGATGGTTTTAAAGAAGGACGAGTGGGCCGGCCGCCTCCCCTTCGGACCCTACATCGCGCTGGCCGCCGTCATCTGGATCTTCGGCGGCAACGAACTATGGGAAGCTTGGTGGCGCATGGTGCAACCAGCCGGCCAATAAAAAGCATCTCAAGTCGAGCATTGGCCACGATGCCGCAAAGCGTGGTCGACCAGCACCAGCGCGGTCATGGCCTCGACCATTGGTACGGCGCGGGGCAGCACGCAGGGGTCGTGGCGACCGCGGGCCTTGAGCTTCACGTTTTTGCCCTTTGCGCTCACGGTGTCCTGCGTTTGCAGGATGGTGGCGGTGGGTTTAAACGCAACGCGGAAATGGATGGTCTCGCCATTACTGATGCCGCCTTGGACGCCGCCGGAACGATTGGTCACCGTGCGCACCTTGCCGCCGCGCATGCGGAAGACGTCGTTGTGCTCGCTGCCCTTCATCGCTATGCCGCCAAAGCCGGAGCCGATCTCGAAGCCCTTTGACGCTGGCAGGCTGAGCATCGCCTTGGCGAGGTCGGCCTCGAGGCGGTCGAACACCGGCTCGCCCCAGCCCGCGGGCACGCCGCGCGCCACGCCCAGCAGCACGCCGCCCACGCTGTCGCCCGCCTTTCGAATGCGCTCGATGAGCCGGATCATCTTGCCCGCCACCGACTTGTCCGGGCAGCGGATGATGTTCGATTCCACTTGTTTTAAAGTGAACTTGTCCGGGTTTATATCCGCCGTGATCTTCTGCACCTGCTGCACGCACGCACGCACCTCGACGCCGAACTGCTCCTTTAAAATTTTCCCGGCCACGGCACCCGCGGCCACGCGGCCAATAGTTTCGCGCGCACTGGTGCGGCCGCCGCCCGGCCAAGCGCGCACGCCATACTTGGCATCGTACGTGTAGTCGGCGTGCGACGGGCGGTATTTCTCCTTCATCTCCGTGTACGCCTCGGGCCGTTGGTCGGAGTTTTCCACAAGCATAGAAATGGGCGTGCCGAGAGTTTTCCCCTCGAAGGTGCCGGAGAGGATTTTTACGCGGTCGGACTCCTGCCGCTGCGTGGTGATGCGCGACTGGCCGGGCCGCCGCCGGTCAAGTGCGGGCTGGATGTCCGCCTCGGTCAATTTCATGCGCGGCGGACAACCGTCAATCACCACGCCCACGCCGCCCCCGTGGCTTTCGCCCCAGGTCGTCACCCGGAAAAGTTGGCCGAACGTGTTGCCCATCGGCCCAGCATCGCACGAGACATGCCCACCGGTCAAATCCCCGTGCCGACGGATTCCCACGGCGCGGCAAGTCGTCCGGTGAATAGCTCTTGCTTGCATTCAGGCCCAAGGAAGACAAAATCGCCCGCGAGTGAAGGGAGGTTTGTTTAACATAATGCCCGGCGTGGCCGTGGCCTGCGCGGTGCTCGTCCTGTCGGGATGCGGCACGCCAGGTGGCGGCTATTCCTTTAATGACCCTCCATTTGACGAACAGGTTCGGCTGGAGGATCTGTACGCGGAGGCGGAGACGGGCAGTTCCATCGCGATGGCTCACTTGGGCTGGCGCTACGACACTGGCCGGGGCGCGCCAGCCAACCCTATCAAGGCGGCGCAATGGTACCAACTCGCCGCCGCAGAGGGACATTCGCTGGCGCAAAACAATTTGGGCTGCCTGTTCCGCGATGGCAAGGGGACGATTCAAGACTACGCCCAAGCCGCCAAGTGGTTTCGGCAGGCGGCACGGCAAGGCAATGACCACGCCCGCAACAACCTCGGTTGGCTGCACGAGCATGGGCTGGGCGTGCCGAGGAATTTCCGGGAAGCCGCCAAGCTCTACGAGTTTGCCGCCAAGGACAAACGCGACGCGATCACCAGCAAATCGCGCACGGGACATCCCTTCGCGCAAAACAATCTCGGCTGCCTTTTGCGTGACGGGCGCGGTGTGGAGCGAAACCCAACTCAAGCGGTTCGGTGGTTTCGGCGCGCGGCCAAGGCCAAGAACCACCACGCGCTGCACAACTTGGGCATGATGTACGAGCAGGGCCTGGGCGTTAAACAAGACGCGCGCGAGGCGGGCACGCTCTATCTGGAATCCGCCACGCTGGGCAACGTGTACGCCATGAACAGCCTCGGCTGGTTGTTCGAAAAAGGGCGGGGCACCGCTCGCAGTTATGAAAGGGCGATGTATTGGTATAAGCAGGCGGCCGCGCGCGGCTACGCGCTGGCGATGCACAACGTGGCCACCCTCCACCGTGACGGCAAGGGCGTGGAGATCGACCTCATCATCGCTGCGGAGTGGTACGAAAAAGCCGCCCATCGCGGCAACGCATATTCGCAGGCGATGCTGGCGTGGATGTACGAGAATGGGCGCGGGGTGAATCAGGATTTTGTGCTGGCAGCCGAGTGGTACCGGCGCGCCGCCAATCAGGGGCTGTCAGTTGGGCAGATCAGCTTGGGACTGTTTTATTTTCACGGTGCCGGCGTGGACAAAAACCTGGCCGAAGCCTACAAATGGCTGCTGCTCTCCGCCGACAACGGCCACAAAAAAGCAGCCAAATACTGCAAGGAAATCGCCAAGGATTTGACTCCGGAGCAACTGGCGGCGGCCGAGGAACAAGCAGCGCGGTTCCGCGCCCGGCCAATTCACCAGGTGAAACACTCACCAGTCGGTGAATAACCGCTGCGCAAACCCACCGAAGCTGCGGTTTATTGGCAATCTTTTTCACCGGCGCGCGAGCCAAGGTGAATCGAATGTGAACACTCCCCGCTCGACGCGCAGGTGGCTGGCGTGTTGTACTTGCGCCGTCATGAGGTTGAAGAAAATCATTCTGCAGATGAGTCTGCTGGGGGCCCTGTGCCTGTCCAGCTGTTTCGCCACCCAAAGCGGAAAATCGCAATACACGCCCAACGTCTTCAGTGACGACAAGCTGGTGCGTCGCTACGACCGCCCGGTGAATGTGGTGCTGCCCGCGTTGCGCAAGACACTGGCCAATGCCGGAGTCATCACCGCCGAGGACACCACCATCAACGTCATCAGCGCGCGCATCGACACGCGTTATGTCTGGGTGAAGGTGGAGACCGACGTGGAGTCCGACAACATTTCGCGCGTGACCTATCAGGTGCGTACGAAATCGTCGTGGCTCGTTGGCGGACGCAATCCCGACGTACGGCTGGCCGCCGAGTTGGCGGAAGACACCTTCCGCAACTTGGTTGCGCAGGAAAATCCGCAGCCCTAACCGCGCGCCATCACTTGGCCCGTTTATCGCGCATCAGCGCGAGCCGATCCTGTGCCCGCTCGGCAAGAGCCGACTTGGGCATGCGCTCGATTATTACGTTCAGGCACCGCCGGGCCTGCCCGAGGTCACCCGCTTTTTCGTGCCAATCTGCCGCCAAGTTGAGCCACTTGGCCACGTCCTTTTTTGATTGGTACGGCTGGGCGATCAGCCGGTTCAACTCCCCCTCCGCCAAGTCCGGCCGGCCATAACGTTCATGGTAAATACGCGCCAACACCTCGCGCGTGTTGTTGTCCAGCGGATGCTGCTCAAGTTGTTTTAAACAATCAGACACCAACGACCCTGTGTCCCGCCGCTCGTGCACTTCAAAGGCATTGTCCATACGAGCCACGCGTTGGGCCACACGTAGTTCCACTCCCGAGCCGGGAAAGCGCTGCATTAACCCCTCCAAGGTGGCCCGCGCGGCGGCCGGGTCGCGCATGAACTTGATCTGCCAATCCGCCAAGGTCGTCAGCGCGCGCGCCACGTCGCCGGGCTTTTGATGCAGCTGATCGGCAATGTTCCGCAGCGTTGACTGGGCCGACTCATGTTCGTTCAGGTTCTCCACTTGGATATTTGCCAGTAGCATCTGCCCCTCGAAATCACCGGGGAATCTCCGCAATTGCTCGCCAATCTCACGGATCGCCCCGGCATAATTGCCTTTCATCCGACGGGCTTCCGCCACCGAGTAAAATGGCCGTGCCTCCACCTCTTCGCCAGATCCAGTTAAAAATCCAGACACCCCGCCCCCCAATACCTCACCCAGTGACCCCACCCACAACAACGCCAGCAACACCGCCGGCAGCACCGCCATCACCGAGAACGCCCCCAAGTCACTCAAGTAATGAATCATGATAATCAGGAAAACAGATACGATCAATTTGAGTGCCAAGCCGCTCATGTCCTCCCTGCCGCCACTGAGAAAACGATGAGCACCCAGCCCTGCCAAGGCCAGCAGCAGGATGATGGTGACCGGCCAACCCATGCGAAGCATCAACGGCGAGGCCGCAGGTCGAAGGTGGCCGTGGTTCGCGTGCGCGTCTGCGTGTTGCGAATTTCCATATTCTCCAAGTGCCACTGGCCCTTCACCTTTTTAAATGACTTGGGCTTGAAGACCTTCAGCAACCGCCCCTGATCGTCATAGGCGTTAGCCTGCACGAGGCCGAGGGTATCCTTGTCGATCCAGCTTTTCACCCAGCTGTAGGCACCGGGCCGCGGCTTGGGATTGCGGCTCTCCAAGATGAGGCACCACTGGCTGCGATGCATCCCCTCCGCAACCATGCGCTGATCCGGCCAGTTAAAAAACTCAAACCCAAAATCCGCCAGCCAAAAATCTGTGCCGGCAAACGGCTCCATCGACGCATTGCCTTTAAATCTCGGCGCGGTGGCAATGCGCGGATGCTCCTTGCTCAGCACCGCGTATTCGCCCGGGCGGCCAACCTTGCGGTAGACCACCAGACGCGTCACGCCCACCGCCCCGGCACCCTTGAGATCAATGGCCTCGTAATACTGAATCCACTCGTCCGGCTTGGCGGGGTTTGGCCGGTATGACTGGAAGCTGGCGTGCAACTCGGGCAGTGGCTTGCCTTTCGCGTCGCGTCGCCGAAGCACTGCCTTGCCATCGAACTCCTCCTTGGGCTGCATCGACAACAGGCGCATCGCCAGCGCTCGCCCCCTTAAAACCTGCTCGGCTGGCTTCTTGATCTCCGCGCCCGACACGGCCACCACCGCCAACATCATCAACACTATAACTCCCGAGTATATTTGTTTCGCACAAACCACTCCGGCAGCATAGTCCTTTTCCGTCAAATCGCAAGCAGACCGTGTCCGCCAAAAATGCACCACCCAAAAGTGTGCCATTAACCCTGACAACAGAGACACGAGTGTGCCATAATGGCACATTTTATGGCTTGCTGTCTGCTGGATGAGATACTTATTCGCATGATATAATTCTCTCAAAAACCTAACATAACAGATCTTAGGCCACGCTGTATTTTGGATTTTACAACTGGAAAACAGTAAAATTATATCTTTTGTTCAAACCTGACGTGGTTTATTTCAGAACCATTTGTAATCAGTTAACAGTTTGTTCACAGGATGGCACGTTTGCTGCTTATGGGAGTTGGCACTTTATAATTTGACACACTTGTTTTTTTTATGGGCAAAATACTAGGCATCGACTTGGGGACGACGAACTCGTGCATGGCTGTCATGGACGGGGGCGAGCCGATGGTGCTAGAGAATTCCGAGGGCAAACGCACTACCCCCTCGGTGGTGGCGTTCGGAAAGGGCGGCGAACGGCTGGTCGGCGACGCGGCCAAGCGTCAGGCGGTGACCAACCCGGCCAACACAATTTATTCCGCCAAGCGATTCATTGGCCGCAAATACACTGAGGTGGCTGAGGAATCCAAACGGATGCCTTATCAGGTTGTCAAAGGCAGTGGCGGCGACGCCGCGATCGAGGTGGAGATTGACGGCGAGAAAAAATCTTACAGTCCACCGGAGATTTCCGCGATGGTGCTTTCCAAGCTCAAAGCCGACGCCGAGATGCGGCTGGGAGAAACCATCACACAGGCAGTGATCACGGTGCCGGCGTATTTTAATGATTCACAACGGCAGGCGACGAAAGACGCCGGCAAGATCGCGGGACTGGAAGTGCTGCGGATCATCAACGAACCAACGGCGGCTTCGCTGGCCTACGGGCTCGATAAAAAGGCTGACGAGAAAATCGCGGTCTACGACTTGGGCGGCGGAACGTTTGACATCTCGGTTCTTGAAATCGGCGACAACCTTTTCCAAGTCAAGGCCACCAACGGCGATACCCACTTGGGCGGCGACGATTGGGACAACGTGATCATCGACTGGGTGGTGGATGAATTTAAAGGCGACAGCAGTATTGACCTCACCGGTCAGCCGGACGCGATGCAGCGTATCAAGGAAGAATCCGAGAAGGCGAAGATCGCGCTCTCCAGTTCGCAATCCTACGAAATCAGCCTGCCGTTCATCACGGCCGATCAGTCGGGCCCGAAACACATCAAGGTAGATCTGAGCCGCGCCAAGCTCGAGCAGCTCTGCGACAGCCTCTTCGAGCGTACCACTGGCCCGGTGAAATCCTGCCTGAAAGACTCGGGGCTGACCTCTGGCGAAATCGATGAGCTCGTACTGGTCGGGGGCATGACCCGCATGCCGCGCGTAGTTGAGACCGCCAAGGCGCTGCTGGGCAAACAACCCAACCAAGGGGTAAACCCGGACGAGGTGGTGGCCATTGGCGCTGCCATTCAGGGTGGAGTTTTAAACAAGGACGAGGGGCTCGACAGCGTGCTGCTGCTGGACGTAACGCCGCTCTCGCTGGGCATCGAGACCGAGGGCGGAATTTCGACGCCGCTCATTGAGCGTAACACGACCATCCCCAAGAAAAAATCCCAGATATTTTCCACCGCTATCGACAGCCAGCCCGGCGTGGACGTGAAGGTGCTCCAAGGCGAGCGCCGCATGGCGAATGACAACAAGCAGATTGGCATTTTCCGACTGGACGGCATCCCCCCTGCCCCGCGCGGCATGCCACAAATCGAGGTCACTTTTGACATTGACGCCAACGGAATCCTGCATGTCTCGGCCAAGGACAAGGGCACGGGCAAGGAGCAGAAGATCACCATCTCCCACTCGAGCGGACTTTCTGATGACGAGATTGAGCAGATGAAAAATGATGCCGAGGAGCATGCCGAGGATGACAAGAAACAGTTTGAAGCGGCCGAGGCGCGGAACATGGGCGAGAACCTGGTGTACGCAGCGGAGAAGCTGGTGAAGGAGAATGAGGAGAAAATTCCCGATGATAAAAAGAAGGCGATTGATTCTGAAGTCGAGGAACTGAAGGAAGCGCTGAAGGGCGATGACGTGGAGCAGATAAAGTCACTTACCGACAAATTGCAGGAGGCGCTGCAGGCTGCCTCGGCCGATATGTACAAGGCGGCCGCCGACGAGGCGAAATCACAGGAAGACGCCCCCACGGGTGATGACAAAAAGGACGATGATTCGTCAGAGGCCGATGGCCCGGTGGTGGATGCCGAGGTCGTGGAGGAGGAGAAAAAATAAATTTTGACGCGGCGGGTGTCGCGGATTCATTCACACCAACCATAACAACGAACCACAGACAAACTATGGCACTGAAAATACAACCCCTCGGCGACCGGATCCTCACGGAATCGGTGGAAGAGGCAGAAGTAAAAAAGGGCGGAATCATTATTCCTGATTCCGCGAAAGAAAAACCGCAGGAAAGCAAAGTCATCGCGCTGGGCACCGGCAAGACCGACGACGACGGCAAGAAAGTGCCGTTCGAGGTCAAGAAGGGCGACCGCGTACTGGTCAGCAAATACGGCGGCACGGAAATCAAAATCGACGGCGTGGAGTACAAAATCATGAACTCCGACGACATCCTGGCCATCCTCAAATAACAATCAAAAGAACAATAGAACATGTCAGCAAAACAACTAGCATTTGACGAAGCCGCCCGGCAGAAAATTCTCAAGGGCGTGCAGAAACTATCCAGAGCCGTCAAGGTAACCTTGGGGCCCAAAGGACGCAACGTCCTCATCGACAAAAAGTTCGGCTCGCCGACCGCCACCAAGGACGGCGTGACTGTGGCCAAGGAAATCGAGCTGGAGTGCCCCTTCGAGAACATGGGCGCGCAGATGGTTCGCGAGACCGCCAGCAAGACCAGCGACGTGGCCGGCGACGGCACCACGACCGCGACCGTGTTGGCCGAGGCCATCTATAAGGGTGGTCTGCGCAGCATCACCGCCGGCGCGAGCCCCATCCACATTCAGCGTGGTGTGCTCAAGGCTGTTGAAGCGGCCGTGGGCAAATTGGCGCAAATGTCTACCAAGGTTCAGGACAAAAAAGAGGTCAAGCAGGTGGCCACCGTGTCCGCCAACTGGGACAGCACCATCGGCGACATCATCGCCGACGCCATGGATCAGGTCGGCAAGGACGGCACCATCACGGTCGAGGAAGCGCGCTCCATCGACACCACCCTCGAGGTGGTCGAGGGCATGCAATTCGACAAGGGCTACCTCTCGCCTTACTTCATGACCGATGTGGACACACAGGAAGCCAAGCTGGAGGACTGCCACCTGCTGCTTTATGAGAAGAAGCTCAGCAACGTGAAGGACATCCAGCCGATCCTCGAGAAGATCGTCACCGCCGGCAACAAGCCGCTGTTGATTGTCGCCGAGGATGTCGAGGGCGAGGCGCTGGCCACCCTGGTGGTCAATCGCATCCGCGGCACCATCAAGGTCTGCGCCGTCAAGGCCCCCGGCTTTGGCGACCGCCGCAAGGCCATGATGGAAGACATCGCCATCCTCACCGGTGGCAAGTTCATCACCGAGGACCTTGGCGTCACGCTGGAGAACATCGAGATGTCCGACCTCGGCCACGCCGTGAGTATCACCGTTGAGAAGGAGAACACCATCATCATCGACGGCGGTGGCAAGGCCAAGGAGATCAAGGGCCGCATCGACCAGATCCGGCGCCAGATCGAGGAGACCACCTCCGATTACGATCAGGAGAAACTCCAGGAACGCCTGGCCAAGCTCGCCGGTGGCGTAGCCGTCATTAATGTCGGCGCTGCGACCGAAAGCGAGATGAAGGAGAAAAAAGCGCGCGTCGAGGACGCTCTACACGCCACCCGCGCGGCAGTTGAAGAAGGCATCGTTCCAGGTGGCGGTACAGCCCTCCTGCGCTGCCTCTCAACCGTCGACAAGCTCAAGCTTGACGGCGACGAGCAAATCGGAGCGGACATCGTCAAGGGCGCTCTCGAAGCACCCCTACGCGAACTCGCATCCAACGCCGGAGTCGAGGGCGCAGTCGTTGTCCAGGATGTCCTCGACAGCAAGGGAAACGTCGGCTACGACGTTACCGCTGAGAAATGCCGCGACCTCATCAAGGCCGGCATCGTCGACCCGGCCAAGGTGACCCGGAGCGCGTTGCAGAACGCCGCCTCCATCGCCGGCCTGCTCCTCACCACCGAGTGCCTCATCACCGACGTACCCGAAGATGAAAAACCCGCCCCTGACCACGACCACGGCGGCGGCATGGGCATGTAATTCACTCCAGAAAATTTGGAGACCCACACGGGGCCGGGCAACTGGCCCCGTTTTTTATTGCCGCCCACCGGATTTGATTTGAATTAATCCATTTTTCGCATATTATTATCATCGTGAAATCGCATACCCTCCTCAAGAAAATTCTCAAGAACGCCAGCGCCAAGGAAATCGCCAGCGCCATGAACCTCTCCATCTCGACCATTTACAAATGGTCCGAGTCACCTACCCGCGGCAGCGCCAGCGGCATTCGCAACCCCCTCGACCGCGTCTCCCTGCTGCATCAAGTCACCGGAGACCAGCGCGTCATCAACTGGATCTGCTCGGAAGCTGACGGCTATTTCATAGAAAACCCCAAAACCAACAAAAAACACGACCAACTCGTCCCCGCCACCAATCGAGTCGTCTACCAATTCGCTGCCCTTCTCGGCATCGTCGCCCACGCCGCCGGCGATAACTGAATCACTAAGGAAGAATCCAAGAAAATCCGCCAAACCTGGGAAGCATTAAAAAGCACCACCGAAGGCTTCGTCCAACGCTGCGAAGAAGGCAACTTCCGAAAACTACACACAGAGATGGCCAAGGCCGCGAAGCGGGAAGTTTAAAGATAATGCTCCCCGGACTTCCTACTGCAGGTAGATCAATGGTTCCGCAACGCCGGCCTAGAATTAAATGCCCAACTGGAGCCAACTGAGTAGCCGGTCACGTAGCGCAGGTTGCCAAACCTGGGAAGCCCTAAAAATCACCACAGAAGGCTTCGCCCAACGCTGCGAGGAGAGAACTACTTTTTTGCGAACAAACGCAAAACAACACTCAACGCAGAGATGTGACTCGACGGCGGGCCGCGTTGGCGGTTCAATTCCCTCGAACCACTTTATCATGCGTAAGCTCATTATTATTTCATTCTTGGCGATTGTTGTTTTCTCGGGTTGTTCCACAGTGCCGAAGGCGGGGCAGGGCATCATGGTGGGGGAGGTGACGGACTCGAGCGCGCTTGTGCAGATGCGGTTGACGCGGACGGATCAGTTGGTGCGCGCAAAGGTCGCGGGGCCAGGCGGATTTGCGAAGGATGTGCCGGGGATGGCGGGGGTAGTGCGGTTTACAATTCAAGTTGGGTGGAGAATTGATGGCGGCTTGGTGAACCCGATTTTCACGACAAAAGATGTGAAGGCGGAAGCCCGGAACGATTTTATCGCACGGGCGGAATTTCAGAATTTGCAACCGGGGCGTCCTTACACGGTCATGACGCAGTTTGCGGAGACGGAGGAAGGGCTGCGGGATGCGATGCGTATTGGGCCGATTGCTGAATTCAAAACTCATCCCGGAAAAGCGAAGGCTGAGTCGGTGAATTTCGTGGTGGTGACGGGGATGAACTACGCGAAGTTTCATGGGGATGGCCGGATCGATATGAAGACTCACCTGCTGCACAATAACACGAAGTTGCCCAAGCCATATACGGGGCCGGACAAGCATTTGGGGTATCCGGCGTTGGTAAGCATTTTGAAATTGCAGCCGGATTTCCTCGTGGGCACGGGCGACAATGTTTATTACGACACGCCGAAGGAGCCGCGCGCGCAGTCCATCGCGGAGTTACGCCAGAAATGGCATGAGCAGTTTGTGCAACCTCGCTACCGCGATTTGTTTGCGGCGGTACCGACGTATTGGGAAATCGACGACCACGATTATCGCATCGACGACGGCGACAACTCGGGTGACCACGCGCCGTCGGTGGCCTTGGCGCAGCGGATGATGCGCGAGCAGTTGCCCTACGCGCCGATGGGCGACACGACCACGAAAACCTATCGCACCCATCGCGTGAGCAAGGATTTGCAGATTTGGTTTGTGGAAAATCGAATGTATCGCAGCGACAACAACTCGACCGAC
>Ga0114993_10003094_pt1 | contig 17622 bp, 14 predicted proteins | sample ArcticOcean_MG_C_FD_87042 | JGI IMG/M metagenome (GOLD analysis project Ga0114993, IMG submission 87042) | Marine microbial communities from western Arctic Ocean - ArcticOcean_MG_CB2_150 | ecosystem: Environmental > Aquatic > Marine > Oceanic | place: Arctic Ocean: Canada Basin | collected...
TATCGATCCAATATCTGCACTCATGCCCGATCGCGGTAATGGCAGGTTTGAAACCTGCCCGTCTTGGCGCGGCCACACCCGACAACTGGAATGGCCAAAAATTGTGATCGCGATCTGGGGTGGGTTTCAAACCCACCCCTACCGTTACGGTTGACCTTAGTCACGCGTAAACATGCCGCGGGAAAGACTGACGCAGTAGAATGTCCCGCAATACTGTGAGCCGGATGCACGCAGTACGAATTCATCGAAGGAGATCCTGACTTTGGCACTGAATATTGCACTGGTGGGTTGTGGCGGTATGGGGTTACGGCATCTGCATGGGTTTATCGAGCACAGCAAGAAGTTCGATTCGCTTGAGATGATCGCGGTGTGTGATGTGAACGAGGCCGCTGCCCGGCACGTGGCTGACGTTGCTGAGGAGCATCTGGGACGGCGACCCAGGGTGTACACAGATTTTGATGAGATGCTGGCCGCAGAGCCGCTTGATCTGCTCGATATCGTTACTGACACCCGAATGCACCATACGTTCGCTGAGGCGGCGTTTGAGGCCGGTCTGCATGTGATGACGGAGAAGCCTATCGGCATCACGCTCAAAGCAGCACGGCGGATGCGAGATGCGGCAGAAAAGTCCGGCAAGATCCTGTCTGTGGCAGAGAACTATCGACGTGATCCGCTGTGTCGGCTGGCAAAGGCGCTAATCGACAACGGGGCGATCGGTGAGCCGCGCATGGCGATGGACGTGCGTCTGGGCGGCGGCGATACGCTGATGCACAACACGGCGTGGCGGGCGATGAAGAGTCGCGGTGGCGGTATGCTGATCGACGCCGGTGTGCACGCGGCGGACCTGCTGCTGTTCTACCTGGGCGATGCCACTCGAATCTACGCTGAGACCAGCATATTTGAGACCACCCGATACCGGCGCGAAATGCACCCCAATCTCAAGAAGTTCTACGGTCACCGTACGGATGACATTCAGGCTGAGAATGAGGCGGTTCAGGTTGATGCCATCGACTCGGGCTTCGGCGTGATCCGATTTGAATCGGGTGTGATCTGCAACTTCACGGTCTCGGAAGCGGTGAAGGCACACCCCTTCGCGATGGGCACCATTCACGGTTCGCTGGGGACAATGACCATGCCCGGTCCGCGCTCAGGCGTAAACGGCGCCGTGATCAAGCTGGACGCCGATGGGAGCGAGATATCCGGCGACGACCTATTGAGCATGCTCCCAGCAGACTTCAAACATGATGAGATCACCGCCGCATTCTTCGGGGAAGCGCCGATATCGTCGTACGACATGCCGTTTGAGCAGGCCGACCGCACGCTGTTGGCAATCGAGTACGAAGAGATCGCCCGATGCGCTGTCTCAGGCGCGCAGCCTGAGGTGGATGCCACAGTAGGCATGAAGGCCCTGGCGCTGTCGTATGCGCTTCTAGAGTCCGGCGAGGTTGGCGCGCCGGTGACGCTCACCGAAGTCATGGATGGCACGGTGGCTGAGTACCAGCGATCCATTGATGAAGACAACGGGGTTTAATGATTGGCAAACCGCAGGCAGGACTTCCTTCTGGTATGGCCGGAATGGGCGATGATTTTCCGACGCTGCCGCGCCGTGATGTAATTCTCACGCTGGCTGGCGTAATGCTTGCGCTGTTCCTCTCGGCGCTCGATCAGACCATCGTTGCCACTGCCCTGCCGAGCATCGTGCTTGACCTTGGCGGGTTCGACCGGCTCACATGGATCACGACCTCCTATCTGGTCGCGTCCACCACTACAGTTCCAATCGCCGGCCGACTCAGCGACATGTATGGCCGGAAGTGGTTCTTCGTGATCGGAATCGTGATCTTCTTGGTGGGGTCCGTTCTGGCAGGTCTATCGCAATCAATGAACCAGTTGATCGTATTCAGGGCGATTCAGGGAATTGGCGGCGGCGTGATGATGGCGAACGCCTTCACCACGATCGCAGACATCTTCCCGCCGGCTGAGCGCGGTAAGTACATGGGATTCATGACCGGCGTCTTTGGTGTCGCTGCGATTCTCGGCCCGTTGCTCGGCGGTCTGATCACCGACGGAATCTCATGGCACTGGATCTTCTACGTGAACGTGCCGATTGCGATTCCAGTATTGTTCCTTTTCATTAAATATTTCCCAGATGCTCACGTCCAACGTACGGAGCACAATATCGATTATCTTGGCGTGCTGCTCTTGATTAGCGGAGTGGTGCCACTGCTGATTGGACTGGCTGGGCGGACGTGGAGTACGCGTGGGGCTCTGTGCAGGTAATTGGAGCGCTGGCGTTCGGAACCGTGATGTTGATCGCCCTGGTGTGGTGGGAGACGAAGGCGGAAGAGCCGATTATCCAGCTGCAGATGTTCAAAAGCCGCCTGATTGCAGTTTCTCTATTCATCATCTTCCTGACCGGGTTCGCCATGTTTGGAGCGATCATCTTTATCCCGCTCTATTTCCAGGCGGTTCTGGGGGCGTCAGCCTCTGCCAGCGGAACGTTCCTGACGCCGATGATGCTGGGCATGGTGTTTGGTGCGACGATCTCCGGACAGGCGCTATCTCGACTTGGTGGCCATTACCCGCCGACAGGGAATGCTTGGGCTCACTGTGATGATTGCGGGGGCCGTGCTGCTAACTCAGATATCAGAGACTACGGGGCGACTAGCTGCCACTGGGATGATCGTTCTGTTTGGCTTCGGAATGGGGACTACATTCCCGCTCTACACAATCGCCATTCAGAACACGGTCCCTCGCCATATGATGGGAATCGCCACCTCGTCCACGCAGTTCTTCCGGTCGATCGGCGGCACTATTGGGCTGGCGATATTCGGCTCGTTTTATGGTCAGTCGCTACACCGATGGTCTAGATGAGACGTTCACGGGAGAGGTGGCTCAGGCGCATCAGGATGGGCTGCTGACATCAGTCGCCGAAAACCCGCAAGCCCTGATCAACCCGGATGCACTTGCTGAACTCAAGACCACTCTGGCATCCTCGATAGATGGCGGGGCAAACCTGGTAGAGGAGGTCGTGAGTGGCCTCCAAAGTTCACTGGCCAGCGCAATCGGGGATGTTTTCATTCTGGTAGTTATTCTGCTGGCGATCGCCTGGATCGCTACGACACAACTGGAAGTGCTTCCCCTTCGAGGACGTGGCGGCGCTCCGGGAGGCATCCGCCCCGGTGGAGCACCCGGTGGACCGCCTACACCTGAAGCTGAGGCTCAGCCGACTGGCAGCGACTCATCAGACTGAGGCTCTGATTTCCTGACCTTGCCGCCTGATCTTGTTGAACGAAAAGGCTCTATAATCCGGCGCACCATGACAACTGCCATTGACCCCATCAAGTTTGAAGTGATGCGTTCCGCCTTCGTTGAAGCAACGGAGGAGATGGCCGCGACCTTGCGCCGTAGTGCGTACTCGACCAACGTAAAGACGCGTCAGGACTTTTCCTGCGCCTACTTCGACGCCGATTTGCGCGTCGTGGCGCAGGCGTTCACGCAGGCGGTGCATCTGGGGTCATTTGTTGAGCTGGTGCCGCGGGCTGTTGGCATCTACGGGGTTGAGAATCTTGATCCCGGCGACATGCTGGTCATCAACGATCCATATTCCGGTGGAGTTCACCTCAACGACGTGACCGTCATCGCCCCAATGCACTATCAGGGCGAACTGGTGGGCTACATGGCCTCGCTGGCGCACCACGTGGACGTTGGCGGAGGCGCACCAGCCAGCGTTGGTGCGTTCCAGGAAGTATTTCAAGAAGGCATCATCATCCCGCCAGTGAAGCTGGTGAAGCGCGGCGAGATGAATGACGACGTGTTCCGGCTCATCCTTGCGCAGATCAGGTCCAAGCGGGAGACGCCGGGCGACTTCCGTGCTCAGATTGCCGCAAACAAGACGGGCATTCGTCGGCTCACGCAGCTCATGGACCGCAACGGTCGGGACGAGGTGGAGAAGTACGTTGATGCGCTCATCGACTACACGCGCCGCCGTACCAAGGCTGAACTAGCACTACTGCCCCGTGGGACGTTCAAGGCGGAAGGGTTTGTCGACAACGACGGCTTCACCGAGAACCCGGTAATCCTCAAAGTAGCGATCACCATCTCCGATGATGGCGTGGTGTTCGACACCACCGGCTCCGACCCGCAGCGGCAGGCGCCCGTGAACTCGACATTCGCGCAGACGTTCTCGGCGTGCGCATACGCGCTTCGAGCACTGATCGACCCCGACACACCTGTTAACGCCGGATACTACGAGTTTGTGCAGGTGATCGCCCCGAAAGGCACCGTGACGAACTGCGTCCACCCTGCCCCCGTGGTCGGAGGCTGGGAAACGCATGCGCGGCTGGACGACCTGATCTTCAAGGCACTCCATGAGGCGATGCCAGATCGCGTGCCAGCGGGAACCAAGGCAATGCAGTGCCACGCCGGATTCGGTGGCCAGGATGACACGTCAGGCGAGTATTACTGCTTCCTGGAGACGCTGGCGGGCGGATACGGCGCACGGGAACGCTCAGACGGTCCAGATGCAGTCCAGTGCCACGGCCAGAATACGGAGAACGCGCCCATCGAGGAGACCGAGTCCAACTACCCGGTGCGAATCGCCCGCTACGAAATGATCGACAACTCAGATGGCCCCGGACGCACCCGCGGTGGTCTTGGACTACGCCGCGACTACGTCTTCCCGTACAGCCCGGCAACGTTCACGGTGCTTGCAGACCGCGACAAAGCAGGCCCCCACGGTCTCGATGGCGGCGAACCCGGCGAAAAAGCCAGTTACGTCTTCAACCCGGACGGTGAGAATCGAGAATTAAACTCCAAGTCGACCATCGAACTGAAGCCCGGGGACATAGTCTCCTACCGCACAGCAGGCGGCGGCGGGTACGGCTTGCCGTTTGATCGCGATCCGGAGTTAGTGCAGCGCGACGTACGCGACGAGAAGGTGTCACGTGAGCGCGCTGAGGCTGAGTACGGCGTGGTCATCGGAGCAGACGGTGCGGTAGACGAGGCGAAGACGTTGAGGGCTCGCCAGGCTGTGAAGTAGCGCGCATTGCATGCGCCCTCGCTCACTCCGTAACCGTCAACACTCCGTCCGCCAAAATCGCTTGCTGGCCGGGTTCATCGCCGGGCCAGACGAACTCTGAAAAGAAGGCATCGCCCTCGTGGCTGCTTTCGCGTATCGAGATTTCAGCCTCGCCTGCAGATTTCCGCTTGAGGACGAGTTCCACGACCTCACCGGCCGTCTCTCCGATTACACCCAGGACGGCGCATCCAATTAGTGCACCATCGTCCAGTGGTGCTGGGCCAAGCGCGAAGCCGCCGTCGAATAGGCCGACGCACGAAATCGATTCGATCTCGATATTCTCTGGATGCAACAGATGTACTTGATAGCCGTTCGCCCGTGGATCTATACCCGAAGCCGTAATTCGGACCGTTTGTAAATCATCACCAACACCGAGTTTCACGCTGTCTGGCACGAAGTTGGCGGTAACTGCGGGTGCAGCAAATTCGGGCGTGGGGGCGATGACCGTCACCGCTTGGACTGTGGGCACCCCGGAGTCTGAGGTGGCGCTCGCAACGGATCCCGCGGTAGCTGTACTTGTAGGCAGGGGATCATCAGCCGGTGCCGTCGAAAGTGTGGCGGGTATTGCATCCTGCACCACAACAGGGGTCACCGTCGGAGGACTGGCAAACGTCGGCAGTGGACTGTCGGCAGAGTTGCCACCGCACGCGATGACGAGCAGCATGGCCGATAACAACGCTCCGTAGAGGAATGCCGTCTGCCTAATTTGCCGCACGGTTTTAATCGCAAGACCTGCTCGATTCCTGATCATACGAGCAAATATAGGCCATGCCAGTCGACTACTGCCACCGGCAGACGTTACGAATTCGACAGCCAATTCGGCACAAGCTGTGTCCTTTATCCCGCCCACGGCCCTATAATTCCGCCTTATGCATTCAAACGGGCAATCAACTGGAACCAACTCCCTCGACCCCATCAAGTTTGAGGTGATCCGTAGTGCACTCACTGCGACCACCGAGGAGATGGCGGCGACGCTGAGGCGCAGCGCGTACTCCACGAATGTAAAGACGCGTCAGGACTTCTCGTGTGCCTTCCTTGATAGCGAACTGCGAGTGGTGGCGCAGGCGTTCACGCAGCCGGTGCATCTTGGTTCGTTTGTTGAGCTGATCCCGCGCTCCGTCCGAAGCTACGGCGTTGAGAATATGGCACCGGGTGACATGATTCTGGTGAACGACCCGCACTCCGGCGGGACGCACCTGAACGACATCACGCTGATTGCGCCGGTTTACTACCCTGGCGCTCCAGATGAGCTGGGCGAGAAGCCAGTGGGATATTTGGCGACGCTTGCGCACCACGTTGATGTTGGTGGTGGTGCTCCAGCCAGTCTGGGAGCGTTCCAAGAGATCTACCAGGAGGGAATAATCATCCCACCGGTGAAGTTTGTTGAAGGCGGAGAGATCGTCTCAGACATCTTCACTCTGGTAATGGCACAAGTCAGGTCAAAGCGGGAGACCCCGGGCGACTTCCGAGCACAGGTATCGGCAAACCTGATCGGTACTCGACGTGTCATCAGCCTTTTCGACCAGTATGGCTACGACGAAACGCTATTCTATATGAATGAACTTCTGGAGTACACATCGCGCCGGACGAAGTCTGAGATCGCCGGGCTGCCAAACGGCACCTACAAGGCGGAAGGGTTTCTCGACAGTGATGGCTTCACCGACAAGGTAGTCAAACTCGTTATCGAGGTGCGGATCGAAGAGAACGAGGTTTTCTTTGACACTACTGGCTCCGATCCGCAGCGTCGTGCGCCCATCAACTCCACGCTTGCAATGACGTTCTCCGGCTGTGCGTATGCCCTGCGAGCGCTGCTGGACAAGGACCTGCCAGTCAACGATGGCTTCTACCGCAACATGAAGGTCCACGCGCCCAAAGGCACGGTGACGCACGCTGCTCCGCCGGCCGCTGTGGTGGGTGGTTGGGAGACGGAAGATCGTCTCAATGACCTGATATTCCTTGCACTCTCAGACGCCATGCCAGACCGCGTCCCGGCGGGCACAAAGGCGATGCAGTGCCAGGTTGGAATTGGCGTGATTGATCCGGCCGATGGCGAGTACAAGTGCACGTACGAGGCCATCGCTGGCGGCTACGGCGGACGCATGACGCTGGACGGTCCTGACGCCGTTCAAGCGCACGGACAGAACACCGAGAACGCGCCCGCGGAAGAGACCGAAGCAAAACACCCAATGCGGATCTCCCGATACGAGCTCATTGAGAACTCGGAAGGCCCGGGCCGGCAGCGTGGTGGCCTGGGCTTGCGGCGCGATTATGAGTTCCCGGATGTTGCAGCCAAGTTCACGATTCTTGCTGACCGCGAGATATCAGGTCCGTGGGGTCTCTTCGGCGGGAAGGCCGGGCGGAAGGCGTACTACATTCAAAACCCCGGTCGTGAGTCCATAGAACTCGGCTCTAAGGTGACGCTCCAACTCAAGCCGGGCGATGTCATCAGTTACCAGACCTGCGGCGGCGGTGGCTACGGAAACCCCTACGAACGTGAACCATCACTGGTACTCGACGATGTCCTGAACGGCAAAGTCAGCACCGAGCGCGCGCGCACTGAGTACCGAGTTGAGATCGACAGCACCGGTCGCAACATAGACGAATCAGCTACCCGACAGTTGCGCGAAACGGCGCACTAGAACAGGCCATCAGATTGACCCCTGAAAAGTACCGGATAGGGATCGACACGGGCGGAACGTTCACCGATGGCGTGCTCATAAACGAGACCACAGGTGAGATCCAGATCACCAAAGTGCCTTCGACGCCCGACGATCCATCTCGCGGCTTCCTTAACGCCGCCGCGAGGCTCCTGAAGGAGGCGTCGGTAGAGCCGGAGCAGGTTGGATACGTGGTTCACGGCACAACCGTCGCCACAAACGCCATTATTGAAGGCAATGTGGCCCGTACAGGGTTCATCACCACTAAGGGCTTCCGAGACATGCTGGAGATCGCCCGCCAGATCAGGCCATCCCTCTACGATTTACAGTTCGAGAAGCCTGCGCCACTGGTACCACGCTATCTTTGCTTCGGCGTGCCTGAACGGCTCAACGCCCTTGGAGAAGTGATCACACCTCTGGATGAGGACGCGGTGCGCACCGTCGCGCTCAAGCTGAAAGAGGAGGGTGTGGAGGCCATCGCCGTGTGTCTGCTGCACTCCTACGCCAATCAGGATCATGAGCGACGCATCGGCAAGATTCTCAATGAAGTGATGCCTGAAGTAGCGATATCTCTCTCGTCAGACATCGTGCCGGAATTTCGGGAGTATTTCAGGGCTAGCACCGCCGTGGTCAACTCTTCAATCACGCCAATCGTAGGCCAGTATCTGAGCTCCATAGAAGAGCGACTCAGAGCTGACGGATTGGAATCCGAGTTGCTGGTGATGCAGAGCAACGGTGGTGTCTACACCTTCGAGGCGGCTGTCGAGCGGCCGGTGTACATGGTGGAATCAGGCCCGGCGGCTGGCGTTATTGCGGCCTCATACGTTGCTGATGCCATCGGCTACTCCAACGTTCTGTCGTTCGATATGGGCGGCACAACCACAAAGGCCGCGCTCATTCAGGATGGCGAACCAAAAGTCACAAAAGACTATGAAGTTGGAGCTGCAGCGGGTGCTGACACCGGCGCTGGCCGAGGCAGCGGCTACCCCATCAGGACGCCGGTGATCGACCTCGTCGAGATTGGCGCCGGCGGTGGGTCTATCGCATGGGTCGACCCCGGCGGCGTGCTGCGGGTGGGCCCACGCTCAGCTGGCGCAGATCCAGGTCCGGCTTGCTACGGTCAGGGCGGCACTGAACCCACGATCACTGATGCGAATCTGGTCCTCGGTCGACTGAATCCAGACTACTTCCTTGGTGGGGAGGTCCCGTTGCACAAGAATCTCGCAGAAAAAGCGATCATGACGCGCTGCGCTGAGCCACTGGGCCTGACTCTGCTCGAAGCCGCCAATGGCATCGTTGAGATCGCGAACTCGGCGATGGTGAACGCACTTCGCCTGATCTCTGTGCAGCGCGGATTCGACCCGAGAGACTTCGTGCTTGTGGGATTCGGCGGCGCTGGCCCGGTTCACGCAACAAAACTGGCCATCGATACCGATGTGCCGCTAACCATCATCCCCATGAGTCCCGGAATTACGTCTGCGTTGGGATTGCTGGTCACCGATCTCAAGCATGAGAACTCTCGTACCCGAATCAACCGTGTCTCTAACTCCGTTCCCTCCGAGATTGAGACGATACTGGACGAACTTGAGACGCTTGGGCGAGATGCGTTGGTGAAGGAAGGCGTTCCAGAGTCTGAGATGGATTTCGAGCGGCATGCCGATGTCAGGTATGTGGGCCAAAGCTACGAACTAAGCGTGGAATTAGCACCGGGGACGATCACTCAGGTCACGCTGGATGGTGTGACGGCCGACTATCACGTAGCCCATGAACGAGCTTACGGACACAACGCTCCTGAAGAGCCAGTCGAGTTCGTGAATATGCAAGTGACCGCCCGTGGCGAGATTGCTCGTCCCAACCTCAAAGAGGTAACTAGAGGCACGGGTTCAGATGGCGCTATCAAAGAGACGCGCGACGTTTACTTCGCTGAGTCAGGCGGACTTGTTCCCACGCCCGTGTTCGATAGATATCGGCTAGGTGAAGGTGATCAAATCGCCGGTCCTGCGATAGTCGAAGAAGTTGACTCAACAACCGTAATCCACCCCGGCACGTCCGCCACGATAGACGTGGTAGGGAATCTGCTGATTCGGAACGATTAGCCGCTGGCTGATTCATCTGCCCGTGCGGCATGCACTCAGGAGGCGCGGCGCACCCTTCGCGTAGTGCCTGTGGCGGGACGTTCGCCTTTTGGTGAATTTCGGACCTGGCGGGCCTTCACGCGGTCAAACGCCCGCTGTTGCTGTCGCTTTGACGTTCTGCGGGATTGGTAGGCGCGCTGAACTCGACGCTGAATGTCGCCGGGTAGCCAGGGCTTAAAGATGATGTCTCGCACGCCCATGGTCATGAGTGATCCGTGAAGGGTGCGTTCATTGTTGTCCGCTAGCAAAATGACCGACGTTGGTCGGGTGACTGAGTTGCCTTTGATCTGCCGCAAGACTTGTATACCGTCCAGACGTGGAAGTTCCAGATCGATTACGGCCACATCTGGAAGTTCTGCCTCTGTTCGTTTGCTCACGGCGAGTCCGTCAGACTCCACAATCGCTCGGAATCCCGCTCCCTCAACGGCATCGACAAGGAGGTTGAGTTCTGGGCCCACGCCCTTCGCCACCAGAATGCTTCCGCCGTATGGCTTACGACCGGCCCGGAAATCATTCTGCCACGTGACCGCGCGCTGGCCCTTCAGGTCTACTGAAGCCTCCATGTTCTTCCACTCGCCGGTCACCTTTTGATATCGCTCAAGAGTCACCTCGTCGACTGAACCCAACTCGGCGATGTCACGCTCATCGTATTTGACGGATATCTTGACTGGACGATCACGCCGTGGCCCGCCGACGGGTGCTCCAGACTGATCGATAAATGTGAGATCCGCGATACGTCTGCCCATCCGAATCCGAACAGACTCTTCCAGTGGCTCATCTCCGCCGTTTACCCCTAGCGGCGCCAAGCGAAAGCGGTGTCCTAACGCTTCCCGCTGGGACTTCAACCCTGACAACGCCGTCACTCGTCTCCACCTCACCGCCACGCTCTGGAGTCATCATGGAGATGGCCGCACCCGGCAGGGTGTCGGTCGTCATCATTATTTGTTCAAATGATGTCTCTGCGACCGGGGCGGTCTCTGGAGGTGCATCTGCCTTTTCTGGTTCATCAGCCAGGAACGTGGCCAGATCAATATCCGTCAGATCCCACGGCACCGCGGGAGTCGTTGCGTTCGCCTTGAGGGCCCAACCGACTCGCAGCACAACGTCTTCTGCTGAGTACGGAGTGACCAGGTAGTCGATCACGCCCATTTGGACTGCGGAAGCACGGACCGCCGCACGTTCTGAAGATCCCAGCAAGATCACGGGGAGGCGCTTTGTGGTCGATACTCGGCGCAACTCTTTGAGTACGCTAAGCCCGTCCGGGTTCGCCAGATCAATGTGCAACACAACAACGGTTGGCCTGAGCACTCTAATCAGTTCAAGAGCTGACCCGCCGTCATCAGCTTCGTGAACCAGATGACCTTTGTTTTTGAGCGCGAGCACCATATCCCGGCGTTCGTCACCGGGTCGGATCACAACCATCAGTTGTGCCATTAGTTGCTCATCACTCCTAAGCTGCCCGTTCCTGCGAAAGTTCGGTCTGATCTTGATTCAATACAGGCAGTGAAACCCAGAACGTGCTGCCCTCACCGGGAGTACTGTCGAGAGCAATGTCTCCACCATGCTCTTCAACAATGACACGGGTCACCGCAAGCCCCAAGCCACTTCCACTGTTGGAGCGGGTAATTTCATTGTCTACACGATAGAACGGTTCGAACAGGTCCCTCTGGTCCTCATATGGGATTCCTATTCCCTCATCTTGGACGGCAAAGTCAATTCGATCGTCTTCAACGCTCACAGTGAACCTCACTGTTGCACCCTCAGCCGAGTAGACACAGGCATTGCTCAACAGGTTGGACAGGGCCTGATCTATCCGAGCTCGATCAGCCACAACTGGCATCGGGCCATCGGGGTGATTTGCTTCAAATATCTGATCATGTCTGGCCACGGTTGCTTCGAATCGCTCTGATATCCCAACGCACAACTCATGGAAGTCGAATCGACTGTGCTGAACGGTCATAACGCCGGCACCAAATCGAGTCACGGCAAGTAGATCGTCCAACAACGAGAGCAAACTTATGCCGTTGCGTTGGATGGTGGAGAGATGATCCATCTGACGCTCGCTCAAGTTGCCCTCTCGCTGCGCCTTCAGGACTTCTGTAAAGGCCATCATTGTGGCAAGTGGCGTCTTGAACACGTGAGCCACTGCGGCGGCGAATTCGGCTCGCTCATGGCTCAGCTTCTCGAGTTCGTCGTTCTCGATCTCCAGCGTCGCCTGTCGCTCAATAAGCTCAACTTCGTGAGCATGGGTAATATCTCGGGCAAGGATTCCGGAGATCTGATCAGCGATTCGCTCGTGATTCAGATTGTAGCTGTCGACCTGCTGAGCATGCAGTGAGAGCACACCAATGACTCGGCCATCGTGCTGAATAGGGGCGGCGATCGAAGAGTCAAATACGCCGCCCTGATTATCTGAACTGGCGTCCGATAGTGACCCTCTGGAGACTCGAACCGGTCTCCCGGTGTCAGCGGCAAAGCTTGCCAGCTTAACTTCGGACACCCGGTCATCGGTGGATGCGACTTCCTGAACGCCGTCGATGTAGCGAAGGCTCATGGAACCTCTGTCTCCGTCAATGGTCAGGAGACTCATCCGATCAAATGCAATCAGATTGCGAATGCTATTTGCGGCGTGGCTGTATATTTCGTCAAAATCTGTGGCAGACCCAAGCACCCTGCTGAGATCAGCCAGTGATTCAGACTCAAGCCACTGCGATGCAGCGTTCTGTCGCTCAACGCGCATCCGAGCGACCAGCCATACGGTCAACGCTGCTGATGTGGCGATGAGTAGTGCTTGAATCGGTGTCTGACTGGCGACGTATGAACCCGGGTCGAGCAGTATCAGGTTTGCGCCGATAAGCCATGCGGCGAATATGAGGCCCTGTGCTGCACCCAACAGCCAGCCAGTCGAACGGCGGTGGCTGCAAGAATTGGGAGTGTAGCGAGGTGGACGTCGTTCAATCGAGTCGAATCACCAAGTAGCCACGTAGAGCCGGTCCATACAGCCAGCACGATAACAAGATCAAGCGCGAGGCCACCAACGAATACCTTCTGCACATGGCCACGAATGAGAGCAGCCATCAGCCCAAGGTTTACGAGCGCCCCAATAACGGTGACGATGGTCAGGAAGGTAAATGCACCGCTATCGTCGATAAATGAGATCAGGCCTGCCGTGGCGAGTGCCGCCAGGAAGAATCGGCCCATGATCCAGAGCCACTCTGCACGCGTACTCGCGCTCGCGAAGAGAAAACCGGCGGACGAATTTCGTCCCGGTTCTCTGAGGGCATTTCGCAAGTTGAACAATTAGGGGGTTTCGGCTCCAGCAAAGACCAGTGTAGACCGGTTCAGTACGGCTGCTCAATCCAGAATAGAATCCGGGCACTGATTAGGCGTTAGGCCTTTCCGCTGATATGGCGTGGAGGAAACTGCCAATCATTGCCTGATTCCCCGTGTTCAGGCCCCGTATTCAGGATGGCGCCTCCGAAGCGCAGCGAGCACACCACAGGAGTTCCGGCTTGTTGAAAATTATTGATACCCATCACCACCTGTGGGACCTGGAAAACAACTACTATCCATGGCTGATGGACCTGACCGATGACTTTGTTGGTGACCACGGTTCTTTCCGTAAGACTTACCTGATTGACGATCTTCATCGTGACGCTGGGGAACTGGATCTGATCAAGTCTGTGCACGTTCAGGCTGAGTTCGACCACAACGATGATCCGGTGAAAGAGACCGCATGGCTGCAGGGCGTGGCGGACGATCCGGGTTCGCGTGGCATGCCAAATGCGATTGTGGGATTCGCCGACCTAACCGCCCCAGACGTTGACGACACGCTGATGCGCCATGCAGAACATGCAAACATGCGCGGTATCAGGCACATGCTCAACTATGCCGATGATCCGGGCCTTCGGTCCACTGAGCAGGCCCACCTGATGAGCAATCCCGACTGGCAACGAGGATATCGACTGCTGGCGAATCACAATATGTCGTTCGATCTCCAGATCTGGTCGTGGCAACTGCAGGAGGCCGCGACGCTGGCGAAGGAGATTCCAGACGTCCCCATCATCGTGAACCATACCGCCATTCCGAAAGACCTGAACGCCGATCTGGCTGATGATTGGCGGGCTGGCTTGCGCGCTCTTGCTGAGGCACCGCAGGTATCCATGAAAATTTCGGCTCTGAGCATGATGGATCAAAGTTGGACCACAGAAATGATACGGCCGTGGGTGCTGCATTCAATTGAGATACTTGGAGTGGACCGATGCATGTTTGCCAGCAACTTTCCGGTCGATAAGCTGATGACGACGTACTCTCGACTCTGGAACGCCTACGATGAGATAGTCAGCGATTTCTCGGAGGCTGAGCGAGACATGCTTTTCTGGGGAAACGCGGAGAAGTACTACCGAATCTAGGCTAGGCTACGCCGCCTTAACTGGGCTGATAGGCTTTTCGGACCGACAGCCACCAGTGGAGCGTATTTACTCTTGAAGAACCTGCTCTAACCATCTATTCCGGTTAGTAGCAGCGCGCCGCATTCGCGTCGCGTGTAATTTGCAGGTGTCACTTGTGTCTATTTCAGGACTGTCTGTCTCCGGGGTGTCCATCAATCTGGGCGTCCGTTCACTTTTATCAAACGTATCCTTCGTAGTTAATCATGGCACTTGTGTGGCCCTGATTGGCCGTAATCGCTCAGGGAAATCAACTCTGATGCGCGCTATCACGGGTGAGATCAAGCCTGACTAAGGGTCGATTTCTATTGCACATGATTCGCGAGTGGGCTATCTCCCGCAGCAGATCAATGCTGCTCCAAATGCGACTGTGGCCGGCGTTGTGCGGTCAGGGCGCCCAGACCTTGAGGCTGCCTGGGAGACTCTCGATGAATCCGCCCGCCTGATATCCGATGACCCAGAAAAAGGCGTGGCCGCGTACGACTCAGCGATGGCTCAATACCTTGCTCTCGGCGGGTATGAAACCGACGCGGAGATCGAACACGCCATGAGGGCCGTCGGCCTTTCCGCCAGCCTCCTCGATATGCCGTTCGACAAACTCAGCGGCGGTATGCAGACACGCATCGGCATCGCCAGTCTGCTGTTCTCCAACGCCGGCACGCTGTTGATGGACGAGCCCACGAACCACCTTGATTTAGAGTCGTTGGCGTGGCTTGAGGGCTTCCTGAAGAGATTCACGGGCGTCGTGCTGTTGATCACGCACGACAGGATGTTGCTGAATCGCTCTGCAGACCAGTTGGTCTATCTGGACGACGTCACGCAAGAGGCGATCATCCACCATGGAACTTATGACGGATTCGTGGAGCGGCTGGAATCTGAGCGGCGCATCCAACTTGCCGAGTACAAGGACCAACAGGGCGAAGTAAAGCGCGTGGAAGCCGATATCAGGCGGACCAAACAGCAGGCGCTCGGTACCGAAAAGACCACAACTAACGACCAACTCAGGCGACTCTCCAAAAAGGTTGCGAAGAAAGCAAAGTCACGCGAGAAGAGCCTGGATCGATATCTGGACAGTGAAGATCGAGTGGACAAACCGGGGTCGCACTGGGAGCTAAAGATCGACTTCCCGGAAGTCGCACGCAGTGGCGATCAGGTAGCGCGCCTCGAGGACTTAGCTTTCCGGTACGGCGGGTATGACGAGACAGAAATGTTTCGCAACCTGAACTCGGAAATTACCTATGGTGAGCGAATAATCATCCTTGGACCAAACGGTGTCGGCAAAACAACTCTACTAAGGCTGCTTCTGGGTGAATTAACGCCTACAGTCGGATCCGTGGTGATGGGGCACGGGGTTGTCTCCGGGTACCTGCGTCAGCACGTTGAGTTCGTGGAAGCGGACATGACGCCCGTTAGCCTCATCCAGCAGGCCGCCGGCTACTCGGAATCTGAGGCCCGCACGTACCTGCACTACTTTCTATTCGAGGGAGATGCACCTTTCACCCCGGTGACATCGATGAGCTACGGCGAGCGTAAGCGGCTCGATCTGGCGGCGATGATCGTGCGCGGCGTGAACCTTTTATTGCTCGATGAGCCGATGAACCACATGGACATTGAGGCCAGAGAAAAGATCGAGTTGGCGCTGGAGAAGTTCCCCGGCACGATTGTCTCCGTCACTCACGACAGGGAGTTTGCGCGGCGGTTTGGCACTCGATTCTGGGTACTTGAGCAAGAGAGGGGAGGCGTGAGTCTGGAGTCGATCGTTGACCCTGAATTGATCGCGCATCTGGCGGAGGTACCTGCCGTACGGGCAATGGCCGCGGGGCGGCGGACCAGTAGCGAGTAGCAGTCATCCTGCATCGGTCTCGGATGTCGGGGGATAGCGCAATAGGGAACGAAGTAATCGCACCACCTTCGGTAGCGGCGGGTCTAAGACCCGCCCCGGGGACGCGCACCTGATACGACCATACACGCACGACTACTGCACAAGAGCGGGACTTAGACCCGCCGCTACCGGAAGAAAGCAGCCATGCGCGCAGCCGTCCACCTATACTTCACCGTCAAATAGCCCTTCCATTACAGTGAGGACAATATGACGGACACAGCGGACGTTGTTGTAGTTGGCGGCGGAGTGCACGGGACCAGTATTGCCTGGAACCTTGCGAAGCGTGGAGCCGGGCGGGTTATGCTGCTTGAGAAGACTGGTATTGCCGCCGGTGCCACACAGTACTCGAGTGCGAACAGCCGATTGCACTACCAGCTTGAGACGCTGGCGAAGATGGCGCTGTTTGGACAGAACATGTTCAAGAATTTCAAGGAAGAGGTGGGCGGCGATTGCGGGTGGAACCAGATTGGCTACGTGGTCCTGTTGCCGGAGGCCGATGTTAAACCGGCACGAGAGATAGTCGAGATGCAGCAGAGGATTGGCATTGCCGCACGGATGATCACGAACGATGAGATTGCTGAGATGGAGCCGACGACGAATATGGAGGGCATCATTGCGGGCTGTATCGAGCCCACATCCGGCCACGCTGATGGGTCGCTCACGGCGCACTCGTTCGCCGATGCAGCGGCTCGGGAGGGCGTTGAGTTGCGCATTGGGGCTGAAGTGCTTGGGATCTCAAAGCAGGGCGATGGCATTGAGGTCAAGACTGACAAAGGATCGATCAACGCCGGAAACGCGGTCCTCGCCACCGGATTCCGAACGTCTGCGTTACTGGCACAGGTGGGCGTGGATATGCCGATTAACCCCATTCGCCACACGATTGCGATCGTTGAGCGCGCCCCAGGAATGAGCGACTCACATCCTGTGATCTCAGACCACGTCTCGCTGGGCTACTACCGCCCTACCGGCCCCGGACTCACGCTCATCGGCGTGCACGATCCGCTTGAGGGCGAACCTGATGATGAGGTTGAGGCAGAACGCGCACCGAGGCAGGGCGTAGAAGTTGGGCTGGCCTCGCGATTTGCCGAGCGCTATCCGAATCAGGAGAACGCGAGGTTGCGGCAGGGGTACACCGGCGTCTACGACTGCACGCCTGATTTCCAACCGGCGTTTGGAGCGGTGCCAGGAACGCCGGGACTGTTCGTGGATGCGGGGTACAGCGGCCACGGATTCAAATTAAGCCCGGCGGCTGGACATCTCATGGCTGATCTGATTTTGGACGGTAAAACGTCGTTCGTAGACATGACGCCTTTCCGGGTTGAGCGGTTCGCTGAGGGCGATCTGATTACCGCTGGCGGTGGATACGACTCGCGCATTCTTGCGTAAGAGTTCCTGAACCCGTTGTCCATTGTGTAAACGCACA
>Ga0114993_10003097_pt1 | contig 17616 bp, 17 predicted proteins | sample ArcticOcean_MG_C_FD_87042 | JGI IMG/M metagenome (GOLD analysis project Ga0114993, IMG submission 87042) | Marine microbial communities from western Arctic Ocean - ArcticOcean_MG_CB2_150 | ecosystem: Environmental > Aquatic > Marine > Oceanic | place: Arctic Ocean: Canada Basin | collected...
CGGAATACAGGTCAATTCGATCGCTCCCGGACCGACGATGCGACCACCTGAAATCAGCGAACAAATCTGGCAGGACGATGTACTTGCCAAAGCGCCGCTCAAACGTGAATCTTCGCCCGATGACATCGCCGAAATAATAGTGGCGTTGTTGAAGTCCGAAACGATCACGGGCGAGACGATTCGAATTGATTCTGGACGCCATCTGGCAGGACCCGGAGTCGAATAAAGAAAAACTCAGGCTAGCCAGAAGCCGTATTGCGACCAATAGACATATGTGGGGGAGGAATGGATTGTCACAATTCAAAGTCACCAAACAGATCGAGTTCTGCTACGGGCATCGCCTGCTGGAATACGATGGCAAGTGCAAGCACCTGCACGGTCACAACGGACTGCTCGAAATCGAAGTAGGGGCGGATTCGCTCGACTCGCTCGGAATGGTGATCGATTTCGGTGAGATCAAAGATATCGTCAAGAAATGGGTCGACGACAACATGGATCACAAAATGATCCTCTCCAAGGATGACCCAATTCTCGGGATGCTCAACGACATCAACGAGCCCGTTTACGTTCTCGATGGCAATCCCACTGCCGAAAATATCGCCCGTCAGATTCACGTCGAGGCTCGCAAAGCTGGTCTCGACATACTCGAAATCCGGCTGTGGGAGACTCCTTCAAGTTTCGCCACCTACTCCTCAGCCAACAATTCGGGGCACAGCAGTGAGTAAGGTAGCCGTACTCGCCAGCGGTGGACTCGATAGCGCCATCATGCTGGTCGAACTGGCGAAAAATTCGCTGGTCTACCCGATCTACGTCGAAGCGGGTCTTGTTTGGGAGGAAAGCGAGAAACGATCTCTCGATAGCTTTCTGGCCGCGGTCGATGATCCCAATATCCAGCCCGTTACTCACCTTTCCGTGCCGGTAGGACCCATTTTAGATTCGCACTGGAGCGTGACTGGCGACCAGGTGCCAGACGGTGAGGCGCCAGACGAAGACATGTTCGTTCCCGGGCGCAATATTTTGCTGTTTTCGCTCGCTGCGGTTTGGTGCAGCACCCACGATGTTTCTCGGATCGCCATCGGATCACTTGGTGGAAATCCATTCCCCGACGCCACCCCGGATTTTTTCACTTCGTTTGGAGCGTCGTTGAGTGCCGGACTTGCACACGAGGTAAAGATCGAAGCCCCGTTTCGGAATCACAAGAAGTCCGAGCTGATCCGGGAATACAGTGATCTGCCAATAGAACTGTCTCTCACCTGCGCCCAGCCGACCGGATCCAGTCATTGCGGCAACTGCAACAAGTGCACCGAACGGCGGCAGGCGTTCACAGAAGCGGGCGTTGAAGACCGCACGAAATACCTCGTATGACCGATAAAACTACGCCCTGGTACGAAGATTTCTACGGTCGTGACTACGTTCAAGCCCTCGTCCCCTCGCTCACAAATTCTGTAAAAGAAGCGGAATTCGCGGTCAAAACACTGGGGATGAAACCCGGTGATCAGGTTCTCGACCTGTGCTGCGGTCAGGGCCGGCATGCCGTACTCCTGGCCGCAAAAGGAATCGCAATTACGGGGCAGGATCAAAGCGCCGAATATCTGTCAGACGCCCGAAAAGCTGCGAAAAACACAGGCGTTGATCTGCCGTTGGTGCAAAGCGATATGCGAGATATTCCGTTCGAAGGGGAGTTCGATTACGTGATCAATATGTTCACGTCGTTCGGGTACTTCGATTCAGATGAAGACGATCTCAAGGTGCTAAACGAAATCGCCGAATCCCTCAAACCCGGTGGGCAACTCTTAATCGACCTCATCAACCGCTATTGGGTAATCGAGAACAACGAAGAATTTGATCGCCGGGTCAATGACGATGGAACTGTGATACTTGAACAACGAAACCTGAATTTACGAACGAATCGTAACGAAGTCAGCTTCACAATCATCGACCCCGACGGCACACAAAGAGAGTCGTTTGGTCATCGAATACACCTGTACACGCTGGACGAAGTAACTCAAATGATGAGCCAGTCTGGAATCGAATTCCAAAGGGCGTACGGCGGGTTCGACTCCGAGCCATACTCCCCCTCATCCCGCCGAATGATCGTTGTCGCTCGCAAACCTTACTGAGTCACAGGAACTTCGCCCAGCCACAGCTAAATAATCTCGTTGCGCAGCTCCGTTTCGCCGTTCCACAGTCGGCCTAGATTGTCGTTGAGAATGTCGATAACCCGTTCTTCGTAAAGCCGAGTTTCGCCGCCTGTATGAGGGGTGATGATCACGTTCGACATGCCCCAGAAGACCGATTTTTCCTCAAGCGGCTCGTTCCAGAAATGATCGATCCCTGCACCTTGAATTGAACCCGATTTCAGCGCCTCAGCAAGCGCCGGCTCATCGACACACTGCCCACGGGCAACGTTGATCAGATACGCAGTCGATTTCATAGCGCTCAACACACCAGCATCAACAATATTCGTCGTCTCGGGAGTCAAAGGACACGTCAGCGCAACAAAATCTGCCTCGGGAACTAACTCACCCAGCTTGCCGGGCGTTACTACCTGATCGGCTGGCCCTTCAGCGGTCGATGGGTCTCGCTTAGTCGCAACAACTTTCATATCGAACGCCTTGGCGAACCGGGCTAATCGAGAACCAATCGCCCCCATGCCTACGATGAGAATCGTCTTGCCGATCAGCTCGTCTTCTCGCTTCGTGAGATCGCCCAGCATCCCTCGCCAAGTGCGGTTGTTCTGATTGTCGCGACCGGTGTGGATGTGCCGGTTTAGGCCCAGAATCAACGACATTGCGTGCTCAGCAACAGCGTTCTGGTTCACTCCTGATGCATTGGCCAAACGTATGCCACGCTTCTTTAGTTCGTCGAGCGGGAACTGATCGTACCCAGCACCAATCGACTGGATGTACTTCAGCTTCGTAGCCCGCTCCAGCAATGCGTTGTCCCAGAACCCCGAGCACACAAACACATCGGCTTCTTCGATGCGATTCATCGTGTCTTCAGGCGACCACGTCTGAAAATATTTCACTTTAGGATCACGGGCTGCGTACCGCTCTTCCATCCGATATGCGATGTGACCAAAGTGGACAGTGGTGTCCCCTGCGGACGGGAATCCTTCAGACATAATTTCTCCAATAAACTAGGCAAGCTCACGAAAACGACGGATAGTATGGTGGCATCATTGCCCCAGCTACCAAAACCCGAAGAATCATACTCTCGAAACGCCCTTAATTTTCCTATATGCCAGCAAACATCACCATTTCCAACGAATCCGCCTCAGTCACGATCTCGCCAGAAGCCGGGGCATCGCTCCGATCTATCAAAGTCCACAAAAACGGCAACTCATACGAACTGCTTTCGGGTGGTGATAACGAACACGATCCCAGCGAGCTACCGCATGGCGAAGGTTCGTTCATCATGGCGCCGTGGGTCAACAGAATCCGTGATGGACGACTTGTTACTCCAGACGGCATTCACGAACTTCCGATGAACCAACCGCCCCACTCCATTCACGGACTTGAACGTGATCGCGAATGGACCGTCAAATCCGTCACTGAAAGCACGTTAGAACTTGAAATAGCCCTCGCACACCCCTGGCCCTACAAAGGAAAAGTCGAGTACTCACTGGCGCTTGAGGGCTCATCGTTCGTTCAGACGATGCGACTCATCGCCGACGAAAACGAAACTCGAACGTTCCCGGGAAGTCTCGGCTGGCACCCGTGGTTCAACACAACCCTCGGATCTGATCTCGTAACAGCAACCGCCGATGTCAAAGCACAGTGGGAGCTGGAATACCCGGCAACCGCCAACGGAAAGCTCGAAGTCACCCCCATCACCGAGCGATTGCAGCAGGGCACACGATTCGGGGTCAAAGAAGTCGATGGCTGCTTCCTAATGAACAAAGGCGGCGGAGCCGTACTCAGTTGGCCCGAACTCACAATGACCATGACGGGATCAGAAACGATCACCCACTTCATGTTCTACTCCCCAGAGCACGCCCTCTGCGTCGAGCCTCAAACCTGCACAGTCGACGCAGCACAACTCGCCGACAGAGGATTCGCCGACACCGGCCACCTGCTCGTCGACCGAGACAACCCACTCATCGCCTCTACTGCTTGGAGCTGGGAATAGCTTCGACCCCGACCAAATTCCGCAATAACCCCACAAACATTGCGCACCAGTACTACAATTCGTGCTCTCGCTCGCATATCGCCATAAGCACGCGCCTGCAACGAGCGAGCAGTAGCCAACACATTCGATCATTCAGGTTTCCATGTCAACAAACACGCTTGCAACACTTCTAAACCCTTCGTCGGCTAGCGATGATTCGATCATCATTCCCGGCGGACCAACCCTTTCTTACGCCCAGTACGGCGAAGAAATCGAACGTGTGGCAGGCCTACTGGCTGGAGCAGGCGTGAAGCCGGGTCGACCAGTTTCGATCGTTCTCACCAACAACCTCGAATTCATGGTGCTATTTCTTGCAGTAGCCCGAGCCGGAGCCGTTGCCGCACCACTGAACGCCGCATACACAGTCGACGAGTTCAAGTTCTTCATGGAAGACGCCGACGCCCAGCTGGTGATCGTTCCGCCCGGAGCACATAACGGTCGAGACGCCGCAACACAACTCGGCATTCCCGTTATCGATGCTGCTCTCGATGGTTCCTCAGTTGTTCTCAGCAACGGCACTGGCAATCTCACAAAATCTGCTGATGCACAGCCGCCGTCTGAATCCGACGTAGCGCTGTTCCTGCACACATCAGGCACCACCAGCCGACCAAAGGGCGTTCCGCTCACTCACGCCAACCTGCTGACGTCGATCACCAATATCAAAAACCACTACGAATTGACGCCTGAAGACGTGTCGATCATCGTAATGCCACTATTCCACGTTCACGGACTCATGGGCGCATCGCTCTCGACCCTGAACTCTGGCGGATCACTCGTAATTCCCGAGAAATTCTCCGCTTCTAGCTTCTGGGGACTCCAGAAGGACTACTCCGCAACTTGGTACTCAGCAGTCCCAACAATTCACCAGATTTTACTGATGCGTGCCGACGACGATAATGCACCCCGTGAGTCGTTCCGCTTTATACGATCTTGCTCGTCTGCACTTGCCCCGGCCGTATTCGAACGACTCGAAGAACGATTCGGGGGCCCTGTGCTCGAAGCCTACGGAATGACCGAAGCTTCCCACCAGATGTCGTCCAGCCCGATGCACCCAGGAAAGCGAATTCCCGGAACCGTTGGCGTGGCGACAGGCGTTGAAATAGCAATCATGGATATGGCAGCCACAGGTCAGCTTCAGAAGACTGGCGACATTGGCGAGATCGTCATCAAGGGCGAAAATGTCATGCACGGCTACAACAACAACCCGGAAGCCAACGCCGAAGCATTCGTCGATGGCTGGTTCCGAACTGGCGATCAGGGCTTCTTGGACACCGAAGGCTATTTAGCCCTCACCGGTCGCATCAAAGAACTGATCAACCGTGGTGGAGAAAAAATCTCGCCTCTAGAAATCGACGGAATCCTTCTAAAGCACCCGTCCGTTTCCGAAGCTGTCTGCTTCGCTGTTCCTGACGAAAAGTATGGTGAAGTTGTCCATGCCGCTGTGGTACTAAACGGCGATGCGGATCAAGAGGCAATACGTGCATACTGTCGTGAGCAGATGGCCGGTTTCAAGGTCCCCGATGTCATTTACATCGCCGACTCCCTGCCACGAACGGCAACCGGAAAAATCCAGCGCCGCCACATGGTTGCGGCATTCGCTGAAAATAAGTAAACATCTGGCTTCATGGGAGCGAGTGGATGAGTTCGAGAAATGCATTACTCGTTCTTGTGCTGGCGATTTTTATCGTAGGAATCGCCGCGTGCTCTTCGAACTCGGATGAGCCGGGTTTAGCGGCTAGTGCTGTTGTTGATCCGACATCGTCATCGACCGCCGCCACTCGCGTCAATCCGGCCAATACGCCAAGCGACCCGCCCGGCGACGATCCACCAGCTGGCATCGCTATAGGAGAACGACCTCCGGGATTCTCCCCAGAGAAGCTCCCACTTCAGAAAATCACGTTCTCGATAACGACTCCATCGAACACACCAACCGATGAGCCCATATATCTGGCGATAACCGACCTGACAGGTGCGCCCCTTCAACACGTCGAGATGAAAACGTCGAGATGAAAAATCTCGGCGGCGGTTCATACGAGGCGATCACCGAAGTGCAGTCGGGTGCGATCATCCGATACTCCTATGATCGACACGATGGCACGAACTGCTGCGATTCCGATGTCACTCGTGAAGCACTAGGCGAGCGCTTCAGGATGCAGTACCGTTTTTTGTTGGCTGAAGATGGCCTGCAACGCGTAAACGACGCTATCGGCACGTGGAATGACCTGCGTGAGCCTCACATTGAAGGCAAGATCACAGGTCGTGTCACCGACCGTATAACCGGTGCTCCGATCTTCGATGCCGACGTATCGATCTCCGGAATTCACGTTGGCACCCGGGTCGATGGTAGCTACAAAATCGAAGGCCTACCTCCGGGCGAACACACGGTGATCGCACACTCTGACACCGGCGATTTCTTGCCAGCGCAATCTGTCGTGGTCATCATCGGGAATCATTCAGAAATCAAGGACCTGACGGTTTCTCCCACCAAGCTCGTTCCCGTCACTTTCGAAGTCGTGCTGCCCGATTCAACACCCGAAAACGCCTGGGTGAAAATCGGTGGAAACATCAGCAGCCTCGGTGCGCGAATAGCGCACCCATCACGTCCACTCTCACCCGACAACTACTTCCTCCCGCTCCTAGAACGTGAAGGCAACACCGCCTTTGACGAATTCATGCTCCCCGAAGGCGCAGTTATCGAGTACTTCTACACGATTGGTCCGATCGGAGTCACCAACGAAAGGGGCGCTCAGGGTGCAACGATCGTCCGCAGTTTCATCGTTGGTGAAGATGGTGATCATCGCTCCGACAAGGTCCGATTCTGGAACAACGAAGGCTGGTCGCTGGTCACACTGACGCTAATCCCACCGGTCAACACGCCCGAAGATGCAAAGATCGCTCTAAACATGGGACCATCATCGTGGATGGAACGGCGTGATGACGGCACCTACACAACCGTTCTCGGAACCGGGCCTGCCGGATCCACCATGAGCTACCGCTACCTACTTGGTGATGATTTCCACGGTGGAGCCGACGCTTCGGATGCCGCCGATGACGGGCTGAGAATGTTCACGGTTCAGGACGGCGTTAGTGAGATCACCGACACTGTAACCCGCTGGCGCGGCCAACGAGATCCTTCCAAGCGTCGTGAAAATGGTTCTCTCGCCGTGACGTTCCGAGTTTCTGTTCCACCCGAAACGCCAGTCGATGCTGAAATTTATTTAATCGGCGACCGGGCCGCGGTTCTCAGTGGCATCGAAATGACTCCGCTCACAAATAATCGGTGGATATACGAAGCGGAAGTCGTGTTCGCTCATGGTGGCCCCCTGCACTACAGTTTCGAGCTTCGAAGCGAAGGCATCGAATCGTTTGCGAATCAGGTCAGCACAGATTTCGATGGGCAAGTAGTGAACAGCTGGATCGTTTCGTGGCCCGGACTGTCCCGGTCCGTCGATGAGCGTGAAGGCTTCATAAAAGGCTTTTTCACGCCCGACTTCTTCTCGAACAATTTCATCGGTCTTTCCAGCTCAACATACGAAAGTATCCTCAACCACGAAGGTTCCGCAGTCGTCGTCTCGTCGGTCTGGTCGTATGGCCAATCGCAGCCTGTACCAACACTCGAATATCGAGCCGTACTCGCAGGTTCAGTCGCGACACCACTCGAAGAAGCCATCGAACAATCTCGTATCGCTCATGAAGCCGGTCTCGAAGTGTTCTTCGGTCCGCAGTTCAACATGGAGCAAGCCCCCGGCGGATTTGAGGTCTACAACGGGCCGAAATCCGACGAATGGTGGCTCGAGTGGCTGAAACTCGCAGATGAAATGTGGACGTGGCAGGCGACAGGCGCCGAGATTGTCGAAGCCGAATACTTGATCGTGCCGGGTCCGCTGTTCCACGTTTACGACCAGATCGACAAGCCATCCGATGATCCGTTCATCGTGAGTTTTGAATCTGAGCAGGCTCGGCTTATGGCAAAAATCCGGACAATCTACTCGGGCAAGCTGCTCGTTACCGGTAACCCACGTCAGTACGACTTCCCGGGATTAGCTGATTTCAACGGAGTGACCACCTACGACGTCGGCGTTCCAACACTACCCGCCGATACAACGGTCGCCGAATTCGTCGAATACTACGAAGAGCGTTTCGTAAAACGCGTCGACTCGATCTATGAAAAATGGGGCAACCCGGTTCTCTTCTACACAGTCCACGCACCAAGCGTGCCCACGGCCGACGATCCATCAGGAGAAATCGCCCAGGCAAACGCCATCGAAGCAATATTCCAGGTGATTGCCAAACGACCGTTCATCAACGGCGGCTTCACGTGGTCGTACGACATGATCGATGCGCCGCTAGTTCCGGGCGACGGCCTGCGCGGCAAGCTAGGCGAAGCGGTTCTCGCCAAGTGGTACGCAATTCTGGGCGGCAGCTAACCCTTAACGAGCAGCGACAAAAACACCGTTGCTAGCCCCATATACGCAGCAATGCCTGCGATATCGGTGACAGTAGTCAAAAACACCGCCGATGAAGCTGCTGGGTCTGCCTTCATTGCTCGCAAAGTGAACGGAATTAACACACCCGATAGCGCTGCGATGAACATGTTCAAGAACAGCGCACCAGCAACGATTCCAGCTAGATAAGCGTCGCCACGCCATAAATACACAACCGCTGCAATCACAAGAGCAACAACCACACCCTGCGCAATTGCCAGTAACGCCTCTCGAATGAGCAACCTGCGGGCGTCAGCGGTCGCAACATCGCCAATAGCCATCGAACGCACGATAATCGTCAGCGTTTGATTACCGGAAATTCCTGCCTGCCCCATCACCACAGGTAAAAACACAGCAAGAATCGTTAGCGAATTCAGTGTTTCCGTAAAGAAGCTAAGAACAACGCCCGTAGCCAGTACCGTCGCAAGATTGATCAGCAACCACGGCAATCGATGCCGTAACGATCCTCGCACCGATTCGACGCTGCGTGCGTCACCACGAACACCGAGCATCCGGAACATATCTTCCGTAGCCTCGGCTTCAACAACATCCACCAGATCCTCGATTGCAATCGTGCCTTCAAGCCGACCATGCCCATCCACAACGGGAATCGAACGAATCTCGTACCGCTGCATCAGCCGCGCCGCATCTTCCTGATCAGTGCCCGCCTCAACCGAAACCACATCGGCGTTCATCACGTCCGAAACCTTCGAGCCAGCACGGGCGAACACCAAATCTGGCAGATCAAGAACCCCGACTAGCAGTCCATCCTCATCAACGGCGAAAAGCTGTCGCATATCTTCGGACTCTAGACCCGAATTTCTCAGCACCGTGACCGCCCTCGCCGTAGGCCACGACTGGCGTATTGCAACGAACTCGGTAGACATCAGTCCACCGGCGTCATCGTCCTGGTACAGCAGTAAATTGCTTATCGCAGAACGATCTTCCATTCGAACCAGAATGTTGCTCGCATCGGCCCAATCGATTCCGCGCAATACGTCGGCAGCAACATCGTTTGAAACGCTTTCGAGAACGCCAGCCATACGATCCACATCGATCAGACCCGATACTTCAACAGCCTCATCGACTTCCATGTGTTCCAGAACGTCAGCGATTTCGTCGTTCGAAAGATTGCCGAGAAGGGTTTGGCGATTAGCAGGTTCAAGATCGGCCAGTACTTCGGCTTTATCGGGAATTCGCAGTTCCTGAAGCTCTTCAAGAGCCTGCTGCGCATCGCCAGCCTCAACCAGCTCCTCGATCGACTCCTAGATCTCGTCAAGCTGTTCGGCGTCGGGCGCAGCCGTATTCAGGGCGCGTGAATCCTGCTCGGGCGTTTGGCCCAATTCGTCTACAGAGCTACGATCGTTCCCGGGAAGGCTGTCGGGCATATACCACCGTCATATTTCGCTCTGCACGGCAAATCAAACCGGTGCAGAAAAACAGAGGAAGACGCGATCACCACATCGTACAAGTGAATCGACGTCTGGTGCCCGTACGAACTACGACTAGATATTCCAACTAATGATGAGTGGTCGGTGTGGTTCGGCCCACTGCAACCTGAATCCACCTTCGACTTCAACGAGATCCTCGTCGAGTACGGTCGACAATCTTCTCGACTTCTCGGAACCTGGCTCCACGAACAATCTAGCCTCACACTCGGCTAGCGCCTGCTCTCGACTCCCGAACGATCTGGAAATCCACTCTTGCAACATCGTCTTCTCAAAGTTGATCGACATCTCAGAAAGAAGCTTTTCGATCTGAGCGAGGCTCGGAAGTTCGATTCGCTGCTCATCGTGAACGTGCGACCAAAGCGGATGATATGTGGCTGTTGCAGGGCGTTCGAACGAAATCAGCGCAACCTTCTTGCGGGCATGTTTGCTCAGTTTGCGAATGAAACTTTCTATCTCAGTCACTGTGTAAACAACGTGGGCACATACGACCAGATCGTGAGGATCTACGTCAGCTTCTTCCCACCTGCTCGCAACGATGTCGACATTGCCTACCTGCCACGCCTCAACCGTGGAGGCCATTCGCTCTCTCATCGCTTCTGAAGGCTCGACTGCAGTTACATGAGCACAGTGATCCGCAATTGGCACGGCCAGTCGTCCAGCGCCGGCTCCCACATCAAGAACCGTATCTTCTGGCGAAATCATCTCAGCGAGACGCTCAACCGTGTCATCGGGAGCGGATTCACCTTTCTTCACCGGTACGAATCGATGTGCGACAGGTCCCCAGAAATCAGCGGATGCCACCGTTTTGCGGGCTCTATCCGACTGCGCATGCTCGTTTTCTACAGTTTTCTGCCACTCGATTCCAGTTCGAGTTACGTTCATCCCAATACCTCAACCCGTTCCTGTCGCATGCCCCCGGCCACATGACCCCGGGCACTGGCCACCTGCACCCAAATCCGAATACGAAACCGCCCCACCTAAGCCGAGTTGACGATAAGCTTGGGCACCGTTCGCACTAACAACTGTGAGCACTCAGGTTACTCGCGTGCTGGATTATGATCATCCTGAGCGAGTGTGCCTGTAAATGACGTGATATTTCTGGAAGGTTTTTCTTATGCTGTTAGGTGTTGCGGGTCTGGTGCCAGGCGACTGGAAAACAATCGATGGTGCTGTGCTCGATAACGTAGCCGAGCATGGGTTCAAAACAGTCCAGATCAGGGTCAGTGATCCGCAATCGATGAAAGATAGAGACGCCAAGCGTCTGAAATCTATGTTCGATGCTCGTGGATTCGCTATGCCACAGACCGTCGGTAACTACGGCGGAAAACTCATCGCAGAAAACGAAAACGAACGTAAGAACGAGATCAAATTCGTAAAGCGAATGATCAACATCACTGCGCGACTCGGTAGCCCTAACACCTATCTTCGACCCGGCAGCCTGAACCCGAAGGGCGGCTGGATGCCCCACCCCCTGAACCATTCAGACGAAGTTTTCGACCGTCTGATCGATAGCACTAAGCAAATCTGTGCGGTCGCTGAAAACGAAGGAATCATGATGGCTGTCGAGGGCGGAACCGTTTGCCCGATCGACTCGCCACAGCGGATGAAAGACCTTATCGACGCCGTCGGATCAAAGAACCTCGGTCTGAACATGGACCCGGTCAACTTCGTCGGATCACTCGATATCGCATACGACACCACGTCACTCATCAACGAATTCTACGAACTGATCCCCGACCGCATCGTCGGCTGTCACGCCAAGGACTTCACAGTAGTCGACACGCTTCTACCTCACTTCGAGGAATCGATCATTGGCCAGCCAGAAAGCCTGCTCGACAACGAAGCACTGCTACTCGGCCTGCAAAAGGTGAACCCAAACGCACACGTGCTTGTTGAGCACCTGCCCGACGACAAGATTCCGGTAGCTGCCGCAGGCATTCGCAAGATCGCCGAACGCATCGGCATCGAATGGGACTAGGAAAAGTCTGAATCTCGGTTTTTTCACAAACCGAAGCTAGAAACAAAATCATGGCGGGATTTGCTGTTGGCAGGTCTCGTAAGTAAATCTGCCTTGGCAGCTCAGGAGTTCAAAATGCCCGTCGACCTCTCCGGTAAACGAATAATCATCACTGGCGCTGCGACCGGCATTGGGCGCTCTACGGCACTTCGAATTTCTGCAGCTGGCGCCAAAATTGCTGCATTCGATGTCAACGACGACGATGCCGCAACGACGATGAGCGATATCCACGAATCGGGTGGCGACGCTCGCTACTGGCACGTTGACGTACGAGATGAAACCTCCGTTGCGGGGGCCGTTGCAGCAGCTGAGACATGGCTCGGTGGAATCGACGTGCTGATTCACGTCGCTGGCGTTCTACAAGGTGCCGGAGTCGATCTTTTTGACCTCCCTGAAGCAACTTGGGACACCGTTCTAGATATCAACCTGCGTGGCTCGTTCACCATCTCTAAATACGTGTCGGGAGTCATGAAGAAGCAGGGCTCTGGCGTGATGATTCTCACAGCTTCTGGTGCTGGAGTTACAGGCGGCAGTTCTTCGTTTGCTTACGGCAGCTCGAAGGGTGGAGTTCACGGACTCGCCCTCGTGATGGAAGCTAATCTGGCCAAATACGGAATTCGAGTGAATGACGTGCTTCCTGGAGCCGTCGACACGCCGCTCAAAGTGGCGAACGTTGAAGATATGCACGAAGCGGGTGGCCGGTCAGGAAACCTCGAAGATAAAATCGAAGCGCTCGTTTCGCCCGACGAAATCTCGAAGGTCTACGCCTTCTTAGCCAGCGACGAAGCAAACATGGTCAAAGGCAGCGTAATAACGCGGTAGTTGTTTGGGGGGCAAGCTGATCTGCGGTCATAGCGACGCTTAGCCATTTGTCTTTACGAATGATCGCGATCTGTCATTGCGAGGTGTCCGACGCCGTGGCAATCAGCGACCGACTGGCACCAACGCAACAACTCAGCCAACAATCGGCTTCGCCGAATACTGTCATGCTGAATTCATTTCAGTATCTCTCGCCCCCCTATGCAGCGCCAAAAACTGCAGCCAGCACCCCACGCTACAACGCACCAACAACCCGCTCCACCGCAGCAACCGTCTCAGCAATCGTCATCCCCGAATTATCGATAACCGATACACCAGCCTTATCGCGCCACCCCGCCATATCGTCGTAAATGATTCGAAGAACGTCCTCAGGCACACGACGCTGCCCGTCTCGCCCACCGTTCCGCTCAAGCACCACGTTCCAGTCAGGCATCAGCACAACCAGATCGATGCTCACACCCGGCAACGCCTCGTTCCAGCCATCGAGCCCACCGGTGTCCCAGTTAGGAAACACCGCATCATCGATTACCACTTGAACACCCGATCGCAAATAAATAATAGTCACCGCAGCCATGTTCGAACGCGCCAGATCAAGTTGACGCTGAGCCTCATCGTTCCAGCCGTTACGAGGATCGTGATACCCGGCCTTAACGAACTCCCTGAACGTATCGAGAGACAATTGAGCACACGCGAAATCCCTCGAGGCAGCCCATGCCTCGGCCACACTCGATTTTCCTGCACCAGCAGGCCCGGTAATTAGCAGTATCCGATCACTAGCCAATAGCCACCTACTCCTGTTTCGCCGTGTCGCGCTTCTCCCAGCCGGGTCTGAACATACGCAAGAAGTTGCTCTTGCCGTACGGATGCTTCTTCGCTTCCTCTTCGTTCAGAGTCACTCCGATGCCCGGTGCTGTCGGCATCGTCAAATGCCCATCTTCCACTCGATCGAATCCGCTCAGAACATCGCTCACCCACGGCTCCAAAAAGTCGTCAAAACACTCTTGAATGAACACGTTTGGCGTCACTGCATCGATATGCAAAGCCACCATCGTCTTGAACGGACTCTCAGCGTTATGTAGAGCAATTTCGGCGTGATGAGCCTCGGCGATCCCAGCTATCTGCAACGATCGCCAGATCCCGCCAACACCCAACGGCTCCGGATTAATCACATCAGTAACGTTGTGTGCCAAAAACTCGCCAAACTCGTGAATAGCGTGCATTCGTTCTCCAGCAATCATCCGCACCGGAATTCGGCGCGCCACTTCGACCAGCGCACTTATATCGGTCGATAACACCGGCGTCTCAAACCACGTCACGTCGTAATCCTTCAACCAGTTTCCAATCTCGATAGCCGCAAACGTACTGAACCGATCGTGAGCCTCGATCAAAATATCCACGTCATCGCCCACAGCATCACGAACCGCCCCGATCAACGCCTTCGTCACCTGCGTTTCCTTGCGTGACAGTTGCATGTGCGCATCGCCGAACGGATCGAACTTCAGCGCCGTGTAGCCCTTCGCCACTACCTCAGCCGCCTTTTCAGCGAATCCCTCCGGAGTGCGCTCGCCCGAATACCACCCGTTTGCGTAAACCCGAACGTTGTCTCGAACTTTCCCGCCGAGCAGCGAATGGACGGGAACACCCAATGACTTTCCGAGAATGTCCCAGCACGCCATTTCGATTCCCGCCATGGCAGGAGTGACCTTCAAGAACGCCGTGAGATACAGCTTGTGAAATATTTCGTGAATATTGCGTGGATCCATCCCAATAACGAGATGCTTAACCTCTTCGATCGCCGCTACCCGTGGCTGGGTTTCCGACCCACCTGTCGCCTCGCCAATACCAACCAGTCCCTCGTCGGTTTCAACTACGACGTAGATCCAGTTCTTCCACGGATTTCCAACAACAACGGTCCTAATATCAGCGATCTTCATTCAGTTGCTCCAGGGCATCTAGGCATCTAGATGCTTGTTTGTTTGAGTCGCCGGCAATTTGCGACTGCTAGATTCGCCGGAATTCTACCGTCCTGCGTAAGCAAGCGTGGCTGGAATACAATCTCGACTCACGAATGTTCTTCCGGTTAGCAGCAATCCAACTAGTACAACAGGCATAAGCGTGGCGAAAACAATACAGCCCGACTACCACTACCACCTGAAAATAGCGTCGAATACGTCAATTAGCCCTGATAACAAATCGGTGGCTTTCGCTGTTCATAGCTTCGACGTCGACACCGATCAGGCCAACACCGATATCTTCGTCAAAAACCTTGGCGTTAACGCCGACCCAACACAGATAACAACCACTGGTAAAGCATCGAACCCTGCTTTTTCACCTGATGGGCAATTCGTTGCATTTCTCGATGAGGACGATGCCGACGTAGAGCAAATATTCACACGAAGTCTCGAAGGCGACACTGCTCCAGAGCCTATAACCAGCCAGGTAGCCAGCGTCGATGCGTTTGCGTGGTCGCCAGATGGGTCCAAGTTAGCGTTCAGATCACTGGTCCCCGGCCCCGACGAACTCGAATCAATAAACACCGAGCGATCTTCTCCAGAGCGACCCATAATCCGCACGGCGCGGCGCATTCGCTATCGTCAGGACGGCGTGGCATGGCGCGGCGATTCGTTCTATCACCTGTTCGTTCTCGATGTAGCTTCGAACGAAACCACTCAAATCACGTCAGGTGAAGGCGATGACGGCCCACCGGTCTGGTCGCCCGACGGCAATCACATCGCCTACATAACCGATTCGAACGAGGAACGCGAACTCACATCCAAGACCGAACTGTTCGTTTGCGAATCCGATGGTTCATCAAAAACCATGTGGTCGGGCGATATGTTCATGGTCGAATCAATCGCATGGCAACCCAGTTCAAGGCGGATCGCAGTTACCGGTGCCGCAACCAAATCAGAAGCTGGCGGCTACGGGCTCACCACTCAATCGAGCATTTACGTTCTCGATCCGTACTCAGAACCGTTGAAACTCACCGATGATTCGATCAGGCCTCATGCCAACGGAGGTGGATTCCCAGTCACCGCAAGCAGCCCCCAGATGACGTGGACCGCCAGTGGCAACATCGTGTTTGGAGCCGATTCAAAAGGGCAATCACATGTTTGCGTGGTGAATCCGGCAGCACCAAACGAAGTTCGCAAAGTAACCGACAGCTGGCAGATCACCGAATCCGCAATCAGTTCTGAGGCGGGTTTCGCAGTTGTAGCTGCAAGTTCACCGACATCTCACGGCGAACTACACCTCATCGATCTCAACTCGGGCGACGTTCACACCGTCACCAATCTCAACAAAGAGTTCTTCAACGAGTACGATATCGCTACTTTAGAAAAGTTTTCAATCACAAGAGACGATGGGTTCGAGATCGAATCACGCGTTTGGTTCCCGCCCGATTTCGATCCCAGCAAGAAATACCCGCTAATACTCGACGTACACGGCGGACCTCACAGCGCTTTCTACGATTCCTTCTACCCCATCCACCAAATTGGCACCGGAGCCGGGTACGTTGTCGTGGCACCAAACCCAAGAGGGTCGTCAACGTACGGCCTCGACTTCGCCACCGCCGTTCATGGCGACTGGGGCATTGGCGACTACGACGATGTAATAGCGGCCATGGAACAAGTCGCCGCCCGAGATTACATCGACGAATCACGAGTGGCTATTCATGGCTCGAGCTACGGCGGGTTCATGTCGAGCTGGGCAGTTGGCCACACCGATAGATTCAACGCCGCTGTTATCGCAGCGCCTGTAACCAATCTCGAAAGCTTCTACGGAACATCAGATATCGGCGTGAACTTCACTGAAACCCAAATCGGCGGCGAACGATTCGAAGCGATCGAACAGTATCGAGAACACTCCCCGCTCACCTACGCCCGAAACGTGAACACCCCCGTGCTACTACTTCACGGTGAAGACGACGCTCGCGTACCAATCGAACAGTCGGAACAGTACTTCGTAGCTCTCAAACGACACGGCAAGGAAGTTGAGTTCGCCAGACTACCGGGAACAAGTCATGGAATATTCAGGGCGAAGCACCCGATGATTCGCCAGGAGTATTTCAAGCGGATGCTCGACTGGTTCGAACGCCACAACACTCGATAATCGATTAACGAAAAAGGGCCGGTGCAATGCACCGGCCCTGAATTTCTACCAAATCCTCTAAACGAAAAGCTAACTAAGCAATCATCTGGATGGGCGAACTGGGGTCCATCGCCTGCTCAACGTCACCATCATACATCGGCAGCTGACCGGTCGACTCAAGGTAAGTAAGGATGGCGAATACACGTCCATGCCTCTCACCATTCGAGTTGAATCCGAGCTTTGCCAGCACGCTACTGATGTGGTGTTCAACAGTTCGTGGCTGAATAAACAGTGCTTCAGCAATCGCACGGTTCGAGTGAGCCTTAGCCATAAGGCCAAGCACCTGTAGTTCCCTTGGGCTGAGGTTCTTCAGCGCACCGCTCAAGCGAACTCCATCATCGGAAGTAAGCTTTGAAACTGACCTGACCCCCTCAAACGTGTCCATCTGAAAGATCAGATAATAGACATATTGAAGGGAGTCAGAAATGCCAAGAAAAGGTCATAGCCCGGAACAAGTACTCAATAAGCTCAGACAAGTCGAAGTTGCCGTTGCGGGTGGCAAGAGTGTTGGGCAGGCAGTACGAGA
>Ga0114993_10003098_pt1 | contig 17616 bp, 16 predicted proteins | sample ArcticOcean_MG_C_FD_87042 | JGI IMG/M metagenome (GOLD analysis project Ga0114993, IMG submission 87042) | Marine microbial communities from western Arctic Ocean - ArcticOcean_MG_CB2_150 | ecosystem: Environmental > Aquatic > Marine > Oceanic | place: Arctic Ocean: Canada Basin | collected...
ACGCAAATAGTCATCCAAAAAACCTACCACTATCGATCCCTCGTCAGCCTGTCCTAAGTCCCTTGCCAGAGAGATCCCTCTGGGGTTAGCCCCAACTATCAAGATCCTGAACACCCTGTCTCGATAGTTACGGATCGAGTGAACCATTTTTTGGGAAAAAACTCTGAAAACGACAAGTAAACAACAGCCTCCTAGCCAAGAAGTTAACAACCAGAGGCGAGAAACGATTGGAGCTCCACCCAATAAATAACTCGATACGATAGTCAGTAATGCTCCATATGAACCTACCAGTAGTATCTTGCTCGAAGTCCAAGAGGTTTCTCTATAGGTTCCGTGACCCCAAGCAGATACAAAAGTTACCAAACAGAATAGCATAGTCATTATCTGGTAATTCCCCATATTGGGTCCATACCATGTGCCAAGCCGAACCTGACTTGCCAGTACCGAAGCCATAACGATCGCGACCACATCCCCCGCTGCAACTACTAATTGGCTTTTCCTCCTGAAAATCATACCAGATCCTGTGGGAAAGTCAGCCCAGGGATGAGTGGCATCGAATTTACCAAGACTTGCGCCCCACCGTGATCAAAGTGGAAAGTCATTCTCTTAAACCCCAGATCAGACAAGCCGTCGGCAACCTTTTCCTGATGCATTGGGTCACAAATCAAGAGCAAATAACCTCCTCCTCCTGCCCCTGCAATTTTACCTCCATCTGCCCCCAACTTACGAGCAAGGTCGTAAGCTTCATCAATTGCAGGATTAGAAACACCACTCGCAAGTTTCTTCTTCATTTCCCAGGAATTGTGGATGATCTCACCGACAGCTTTGATATCTCCTCGTCTGAAAACCTCCAACAGATCCTCAGCACCTTGTTTTATCCCGTGGAGGCTATCCATAACCACTGGAATTTTCTCAGCAGAAGATTGAGATTGTTCTTTAAGAATGGTCGCTGCATCACGCGATTCTCCAGTGAAAAAAAGCATCACATTTTTTTCAAATTCTTCTTGGATTTCCAGCGTCAGTCCTACAGGGCACACGTCCACTCCTCCGTCGCTAAACCGCATAACATTCAAACCGCCGAATGATGAAGCGTACTGATCCTGGAGACCAATCGGACGCTGTAATTTTCCAATCTCAATCCCAGAAGCCATATCTGCAATATGTGACTTCGTCACATGACGTCTGCATAGCGTAGAAAGAGCCTTGATCAGAGCAACAGCAACGGTGCTGGAGCTTCCCAAACCAGTGCCTGGCAAAACTTCAGAGGCAGTAAAAACAGAAACTCCCTGTCTTAACCCGAACTCTTGAAGTATCAGCTTGAGGTATCCAAGATCACCTTGTATATTCAAGGTTTCTTGTCTTCGCTGCCGTTCAGAAGTTCCAAAATCGGCCGAAGTTACTTCTAAAGCGTCATCTGCACTGGGCTTGAGGATGACATAGAAATATTTACTAATAGTACAACTTACTACCATCCCCCCATAGTCAGAAAAATAAGTGGGAAGATCAGTCCCTCCTCCAGCAAAAGAAATTCTAAAAGGTGCCCGAGCTATAAGCATGAACTCTCCAAGATCCCCTAAAATGTTAAGATGAAACCAGCTCCATAATAGCAGCCGATATAGTTTCTACTTTCTCTTCTTCCAGGTGTGAGGAAGATGGCAAATAAAGGCCGTTATCAGAAAGAAAATCCGATACTGGGAATTTCGAAGTAACTCTGTGACCTCGAGTCTCCAAAACTGGCTGCCGGTTCATTCCTACGAACAAACGTCTAGTCTGAATTTGTTTGCTTATCAGATGTTCTTCAAGGTCATTTCTATTAAACCCCGCCTGAGCTGGATTTATTGTAATTGCAGTCATCCAAAAGATATTTTTAGCCCAAGAAAGTTCTTCTTGAAACTGAATTCCTGGCACCTCTTTCAGACAATGACGATACATAGTGTTCACCCTACGACGCCCAGCAATCAGTTTGTCAATTTTACCTAGCTGGGCCCAAGCCAGAGCTGCTTGAACATTGGTCATGCGATAATTGTATCCCACATCCTCATGGATGAAGTGGCGCGGACCACCCAACGGAAAACATTGGTTTCGATAATAACGGCATTTATCCGCCAAATCTTCAGAACTAGTAACGATCAGCCCGCCCTCTCCACTAGTTATAATCTTATTAGCAAACAGACTGAAAGTAGCTATAGTCCCCAATGAACCAGCTCGCCGACCCTTATATTCCGCACCGTGTGCTTGTGCGGCATCCTCAATAACCGGCAGGCCATATTTTTCTGCGATGGCTGAGATGACATCCATTTCGCACGGATGGCCGTACAGGTGAACTACCATTATCGCTTTAGTCTTGGGCGTGATGGACTGCTCTATCAGATCAGGATCAATATTCCAGGTTACTGCTTCAGCCTCTACAGGAACCGGAGTGATCCCTTCGTACATTAGGGCATATACTCCGTAGATTCCGTTGTGATTGGGTACTATCACTTCATCCCCAGCAGACAACCCCAACGCTCTAATAGCTAGATGTATAGCTACAGTTCCATTACAAACTGAGACTCCGTGTGATGTATGACTATATGCCGCAAAGTCGGCCTCAAGCTTCTCGTTATATTTTCCACCGGAAGATACCCACCCACTATCAAAAGCATCTATGAGTGCCCGCCGCTCCTCAGGCCCATATGTTGGCTCACAAACTGGTATAAATCTACTCAACGTTAGTCTCACTCCTAATTATGACTTGGACCTGATTTATCTTCCGACCTGTTCTTAGTCATCTCGGGGTATTGTTTTCTCATTAAATATTTTCCTAAGCCGATCTATCTAGTTTCTATGATTTTGTTAACTGCTAGCTTCACAGCTTCGAAAGAATTAGTTGGTGGACCCCATCCCAATATTTGTAATTTTTGCGTGTCATATTCATACTTGGGGACGTCTCCCTTCCAACCTTTGTTTCCACCAGTATACGCGATCTCTTGGGTGGCCCCAGAACCTTCTAGAACTAATCTTGCAATGTCAGCAACACTAGTTCGGTCCGAAGGTCCAATGTTAAATACATTCATCTTTTCATTAGCATTCTCAAAAATAAACAACAAAGCCTGAATCAATTCGTGCACATACATGTAGGGTTTGCTCTGTTTTCCATCGCCAAGCACTTCCAATGTTGTAGGGTTGCCGTCCAGCTTTTGCAGTAGATCATAGATGATTCCATGAGTGGATCGATCTCCAACAACATTGGGAAAACGACAGACCCAAGCCTGGATATTATAAAGTCCCGAAAACGCAGAAATGAAAGCTTCAGATGCCAATTTGCTCGCACCATACAAAGATTCTGGTAACGCTACAGAATCCTCCCTCAGCCTCTCTTCCTGCTCCCCGAAAATGGCCCCCGTAGAAGCAAATAAGATCTTTCTGACATCATACCTCTGCATACACTCTAATACATGATAACTCGTCATAAATGTCAGTTGCAGGTCTCTTTCCGTAGACTCCGTTCCCGCCCGAATATCAGAATTGGCCGCCAAATGGAACACTGCATCGAAGGATTCACGATTAAACAACTCATCTAGTTTATCCAAATCTAGTAAGTCCAAATCATGCAATGAAAAATTTGGATTTTCCATCGCACTCGTGAGATGTTCTCTGCGTCCCAAAATGAAATTGTCGACACAGGAAACCCTGTTGCCTTGCTCCAATAATCGATCTACAAGATGACTACCTATAAACCCAGCCCCTCCCGTTATCAAGAACTTCATCTGAACACCATCTTCAATATGCTCCTTTGCCCATAATTACTCTCCAGGGTGTGAGTAAAACAATCTTGAGGTCAATCCATAACGACCTATCGGAAAGATACCTCCTGTCGAACTCTACCCTCTCCTCATAACTCACATTATTTCTTCCACTTACTTGCCACAGGCCAGTTATTCCCGGGCGAACGGACTGTCGCCATTTCAGAAAGTCTTCTCCTGCGATCTCTATATATTTGACCTCTTCACCTTTGGAAATAGGTCTCGGACCAACTATCGACATTTCTCCACATAGAACATTCCAGAACTGTGGAAACTCATTCATGCTTGTTTTCCTCAGCAGATTTCCAAATCCAGGAAGAACTCTCGGATCTTCCTTTAATTTGTAGTCCCTCTCCCATTCTGACTTCAATGCAGGGTTGTCCTTTAGCAGATCATCTATCTTCAAATGAGCGTCTGCTACCATGGTTGAAATTTTCCACAACTTGATCCTCCTCCCTTCTAGTCCAACTACAGGAACTCCAAAAAAGAAAGGGACACCTGAGTAGGTCATCCTGAAGAGAACCCAAATCAGTATCAACGGTAGGGTCAAAACAAGCAACGCTACACTAGAAAACATAAGATCGAAAATCCGTTTCCAAGGGTTATAGGCTAGCTCTATAATGTACATATTATTCTTCGCTTGACCTTCCTAAAATCAAACTGCAGGCCTCCACAATATTTTCAACGATAAAATCCGGTCTCTCCTCAAAAAGATGCTCATCATGACCCGCATGTCCAGTTCGAACTAGAATATTGTTGCTTACACCTGCAGATTGTCCTGCAGCAATATCACAAAGCCTATCTCCAATCAACCATGAATTAGACATGTCTAAGTTATGGTCTTTTAGTGCCTGTACTATTAATCCTGGAGCAGGCTTTCGACACTCACAGTCCTTTTTAAGTCGATCAACTTCTCCTGGGAATCCCTTCTTGGGATGGTGAGGACAGACATAAATAGCATCGACGAAAGCTCCGCTCAATCCCAGGACCCATTCTAACTGAGCATGGATTTGCGATAGTCCTTCGAAGGTCATGAATCCCTTGGCCAACGCTGGCTGGTTTGTGACTACAATGACCAAAAACCCGTTTTGGTTAAGCTTACGAACGGCTGCTGCTGCACCAGGTATCAGAACCAATTGGTCCACTCTACTTAGATCTCCAACCTCTTGATTTATTACACCGTCTCTGTCGAGGAAACACACTTTACGCTCAACGTTACGTTTCATTCTGCTGATCTTGCCAGTTTGAAAATCCCTTGTTACAGCAGCAAGCCTTTCAGGCGTTCCCATATCTTTGACATACTCAGTGGTAACATAAGCCCTAAGCTTTTCACCAGATTTGACTACCTCAGGAAAAATATCTTTCCCGAAATCACTTGGCTCTTCTTCTGGAACCATTTTCAGAAGAAGAGGATTCAGAACGTAGACCGCTGCGTTGACAAGATTGCGGTTTCCTGCATCATTTTTGTGAGGTTTAGAAATAAATTCCCTGACAAATCCTTCCTCATCTACTTCAACCAAATCGCTATCTAATGGATGGTCATTTGGATGAACTACCAATGTCGCCAGACTATCCCGAGATTTATGAAACTCTACAAGATGGGTAAGATCCATGTCTATCATTAGGTCAGAATAGATGACTAGAAATGAGTCCCTGAAATTTTTAGCAAAAGATTTCACAGCGCCAGCTGTTCCGAGAGGTGGATCTTCTCTAACTATTTCTAAATCAATACCAAACTCTGTTCCGTCTCCAAAATATTCTTCTATCTTCTCTGCCTTATAGCTGGCAAGAACCGCAATTTGCGTAAATCGGTGAGCTTTCAAAAGCGTGATCTGATGCTCCAAGACCGGCTTCCCCTCAATACGGACCATAGGCTTAGGTATGTCTCTATTCCCTAACCGAGTGCCTCTTCCTCCAGCAAGAAGAATAGCTCTCATAAACAACCTTTAGTTCTCATTCTTTCCCCTGCTTAAGGTCTAGCCTACTAATGGGCCCAATTCATAGAATATATTTGTCAAAATATGATGTAAAACCACATAACCAGACTTTACCCAACCATAGGTCCAAAGAACTAGTGCTATTGAAAGACCTCTCCCAGGACATTAATTAAAGATACCTTTCACCTGGTTGTCGGCTTCGTACAAATTTGGCAGGGACACCGTACCATACTGAACGATCACCTACATTATCATTTATCAACGCCCCCGCTCCTATCAAGGAATGCTCACCTATTTTCTTGCCATGTATGACATTGGCACCCATTGATATCACTGAAAAATTTCCTACTCCCACATCACCACCTAGTGTAGCACCAGGTGCAAGGCTAGAAAATTCACCCATGACTGAGTCATGATCCAGAGAACTATTTGTGTTAAGAATACAGTGCTCATATACAACACAACCAGAATTTATACTTACTCCTGGCATAACCACTGTACCCCTTCCTATAGTCACATTTTTTCCTATTTGTGTACTGGGGTGAATGCAGGATAGAAACTGAAAATCAGGACAATTTTGCAAAATCTTGTCTCGTACTGTTTTTCTCAACCAATTATCACCGATTGCAATTATTCCACCTTTAACATCATGCCTAAGAACTATTCCTTCTAATTCTTCCTCCTTGCCAATCACCTGATAACCCATAAATTCTTCATTGGGATCCCTATGAGGGTCAACAAGACCTAGAATGTCAAATTTAGATTCCTTCTCCACTATATCAATCACAACGCTAGTATGTCCGGAGGAGCCAAAAATCAGAATTTTATCTCTGGTTTCTTTTTTCATTTCCAAGCCTTTCATCTTGAAGACCAAATCAAAGAACGGGGAGTTTTCGCAAATGACTAACTAGTTTTCTCCGAGATCATCTGAAAGCATACATCTCGAAAGAATTTTAATTTTCATTCATTTTCTTGATTGAATTCCAAACTACTAATGTTCCGACTCGTGGAATATCTTTGTCAAAATGTGATGTAAAACCATATGACCAGACTCCACCCAACCATAATCCCAAGAAGGGAGTATTATTGGATAATCTAACAAATCTCTGCAGGCACCCCCATTCTTTCCCAAAAAACCCACTGTTGACATTCCCATGTCGCTAGCTCTCGAAACCGCTCTCACTAAGTTCGGAGAGGAACCACTAACTGAAATGATCAAGAGACTGTCTCCTTCTTCAGCCAGTGCTTCCAACTGCTTTTCAAAAACGACATCAAAGGATTCGTCGTTCCCCCAGGCAGTTATTAAGCCTATGTTTTCGGAAAGAGATATTACTTTGGGTCTTTTCCCAGTTGGAGAGATGCCTGCTTTTTGAAGATCTAAAGCCAGGTGATTTGCTGTGGAAGCGCTCCCGCCATTACCAGCCACAAAAATTGTACCGTTGGCATTCCTGACTCCTATCAAAGCTTGTGCGGCCTCTGCAATCGAAGGAACATCAATAGCCGCAACAAGAGAGGATGCTTCACTCAGCCAACAATTTATTTTTTCATCCTGACTCATCGTACATCCCCTCTTTTTCGATTAAACATTTCCTGTACCCGTGAACCCGTTGATGTAGAAAAAATCTAAAACAACCTGATCTCATCAATATACCAATACTTCGATTGCCCAAGAAAAATCCTGCCATCCCGACATTAGGGTGGCTCCTCATTCCGTATAGAAAATCTGTTCCAAAGTTTTAGACGACGACGACCTCCTGGCAGCATCCGAAAGAGCTACCGCCTTGACACCATCTTGAAAAGAAGCCAATGAACCAACTTCGTCATCCGATCCCAAAAATGTTTTCATTTGACGAAGTAAGATTGAGTTTCTTTCATCCTGAAATTGGTGTTTCTCCGATCGACTACCTTCTAAATTAACCACTACTGTGGACTCTATAAGATCCCAAATCATATCACCCCGCTCCCCAGAAGCCTTAAGAAATCTAACAGGATGTTTTCCTAAGTAGTCTAACCTCAAAGAAACTGTTGTGCCTCCAGGAGTCACCCACAAAAGATCCGCGGCTTCCTCAGATTCAATCCCTAGATAGCCACTATTAGAAAGCGTGCCAAAGACTTCCTTAGGATAACCAAAAAGCCAAATAGCGTAATCTATCTCATGGGCAAGATCTCTCAGGACTCCTCCTTCTTTCTCTTTTGCAGAATAAGATTCCCTAAAGGCTGTTCCCGGACGCCATGTTGGCAAAAAAGAGCTGCATTCGATTCTCACCTGCTGAATCTGACCTAGTGTCGCTATCCTTTCTCTAAAAAACTCAGCAGCCAAGGAAAACCGCAAACAGAAGGCAACAGAAATAGACTCCATCCGAAAATCCAGATTCTTATCAAGATTTTTAAGATCATCCAACGAAGTTGCAAGTGGTTTTTCGACAAGGATTTTCCCATACTCAGACAGAGATCTTAGATCTTCCACATGCTGGCCTGTATTGGTAGCAATGATAGAGTGAGTTGGCTCTTCCCCTTCAAGTTCCTCAAGGCTACGAATTACTCGCCATCCCTGGCTGACCAACTCAGAAGCCCTGCCTGCTGTCTTAGGGTAGACTATAACTGGGACCCTCAACTCATTCCGAAGTAGGCGCAAATATCGAGATCCCATGGAACCAGAACCCCGCACTAAAACCTTAGGAACTGATCCATACTTTTCTTCCTTAGGGATACCTACAGTGTTCACAAAATCCTCTTTGTAAAAATTTCCTAGAAAGTAAAAGATCCGTTCAAGTATTAGGCCCCGACCCCTTTGATTAGTAGAAATTACCCTTAAAAGTTATGGCGATCAACTGTAGGACAAATGTTGGATAGGCTACTCAAGCATGGATTGAATCACCTTTATATAAAAATTCTACTCCCACTCAGTAGTTTAGTTCGTTAAGTATCTTATTAACAAGCAACTTAGATCCTTCGTACGACAAGTGGTCATCATCGTAGTAAAGAGGTACTTTCTGCACTTGTACATTACATTTTTGATAATCACAAAAGAGACCTTCTGGTCTAATTGGAATTATGGGGTTTGATTTAACAGCCGATTCCAAGACATTGATTACAAATTCATTTCGTCGTTGATAATCTGAGTACGGAATACTCAAATCGGTGAGAATTTTCCCATATTCTTGAAAATGTAATCGGTTGTTTGCCTCAATATCAATTGCGGTCTCTGGAATCGGGAACACTAGGACTAAAGGCCTAGACACCTCCGACATTTTAGTTACGAATTTCGTCAGAGCATCTTTTTTTGTCGAAGCGTCAGAATAAAACTCACCATCTTTAAGTACATGATACTCCCTGTATTTCTCTCTTTCCACATCTCCAAAGCTATTTCTATAAGGCATCTCAATCGTCGAGCCATCCATTGGAAATAATCGGAAGGTCCATCGATTTATCAGAATCACTGGACTATTTTTCGTACCCAGAAAAGATAGCAGCTCCTCAAATCTAACATCACAATCTGTTACAGATCTATCTTTGTTCCTCCTATTATAAGGGATGTATTGACAGTCCTTAATTCCCAAATACAGCCCTCTTACTCCCTTGTTTCTAAATTGGTCGTTAAGATAATAACTTATAGCTTGGGCATGAGAATCTCCCATCAAAATGATCGTTTCCGTCCCGTCCAGAGATCCGAATTCACAACCGACCAAAAACCTCGTGTTCTCGATCGGATCGCTCAGATCACAAACATCCCCGACCACTCGCAACTTCTCGCCAAGACTTTGCCATTCTAGGTTTGGGGCTAAATCATATTCCGAGTTTACATATCCATTTTTATGTACTACCCAACCTCCTAATGCAATGAAAACAGATGCTCCTAAAGCACTCAATAAGAATACATTCTTTCGGCTTACCAGATCTTTTTTTCGAAATGGCTGTTCGATAAAACGCCGGCTGATAAAGGCAAGTACAATAGAAACTGCGCATAAACTCAACATTACTAATCCAGAGTTATTGTCTTCTAAACCGAGACGGGCAAAAACAAACAGCGGCTGATGCCACAAATAAGCTGAGTAGCTAATTAAACCTATGCTAACAAAAATTTTCGTGCTTAATATCTTTGCTACTAATGTTGTTTTATCTGCAAATAATACTAACAGGACAACACCAACGACTGGCACCAATGCATAGACACTCGGGAACGGCGTACTTTCATCGTAGGCGAAGATCGAAAATACGATTGCAAATAACCCAAGTAATGACATGGCGTTATGGGCTCGCACACCATGCTTTTGAGCAATAAACGCAGCGATCGAACCAGCCAACAACTCCCAAGCACGTGTAGGGGCTATATAGAAATTTGCGGTTGCTTTGTTACGCCAACCCCATTCACTTAACGTCAAGCTGATTGCTGCGGATACAACAATCATCCAGAAAACTCTGTTCTTTCCAAAACGCCAAACCAATAGAAGAAAGATAGGGAACAGAACGTAATACTGCTCTTCAACAGCTAAACTCCACGTATGCAGTAACGGTTTTTCTTCTGCGAATGTATCGAAGTAACCTGTTTCACTCCAAAACAATATATTCGACACAAACAAGCTGACGGCTATGAGACTTTCCGAAAAGTCTACCATTTGACCTGGCAATAACCACAGCCAAGCAAATGGGATGCAAACAAGCATTACAAAAAAGAGTGCTGGCAATATTCTTCGTGCACGCCGCTCGTAGAAGTTGACGATGCTAAAGCGATCGTTTTCGAAATCCTCAATAAGGATTGTTGTAATCAAGTATCCACTGATAACAAAGAAAACATCGACGCCAATGAAGCCTCCACTAAAGGACTCAAATCCAGCGTGGAATAGAATTACTGGCACAACAGCAAGGGCTCGCAAACCATCAATTTCAGCACGATATTTCAAATCAAATATCCTCTTTGTAAAAGAGCCTTAAATAGTAAAAGAAACATTCAAGTCTGGGTTTGGTCAGGCTCCTTGCAGATTAGTCCACATCACCCTTCACACTCCGAAAGCCAATAAACACCTAATGGATGATAAGACTCTTTCCCTACAATGTGTAGCTCGGAGATGCTCCTGAAACGGATTGAGATACTCCTTCTGTTTATCATAAGTTCAATATATTCGAACGGAATAGTAGTTTGAATAATGACTGATGATCATTAGATACTGTGATGGAAAATCTTATCCTAGCCACGACCACCATCGCAGCTAAAATTTGACTACTAGCTTATTTCTCTCTCAGTTTGATACTAGTTGTCCTCATCAATAATCAAGAAATTATTAGTGACTAACAGAACTTCAATTGCTCAAACATAACTCCGCTATTTTAAAATCTAAATGAGTGTCAATATCCAAAGCACGGTCTTTTGGCACAAAAACCGTTCGCACATGACCTTCGAAGATACCATCCTTAACCATGACAAATTCTGGGTCCACAACATAAGCGACAGTGGTTAAGTCATAGACTGATGGCGCATCTTGTCGCCGAGTTACTGGCCTTTTCGGTTGGACAGCTAAGTTTGCTAAACCGTCTGTCCCAATTTGGACCTGATTAAAATAGGGATTGCGATGTGCATCAGTCACGGTAACCACTACGTCTGCTTGTCCTTTCTCATATTCATCTAGGCAAGATTCTAAATCTTCTTTTGAACGGAGGGGTGCTGTTGTAGGAACAACCATCAAGACATCTAGAGGGGTTCTTTCCACTTCTTTCAAATGTACGATTGCATGTCTCCAAACTCCCCATTCGGGGCTATCATCTCGAGCCAACTCAGGAGGTCTTATAAAAGGAACATCAGCCCCTGCATCCCTTGCAACTCTGACTATTTCCCTACAGTCCGTAGAAACAATGACACGGTCGATACGTTCAATATTTTGAGCTTGACGTATCGCGCGGACGATTAGAGGAATGCCCCTTAAGGCTTTTAGGTTCTTACCTGGCAGGCCCTTCGATCCTCCCCTGGCACAAATCAGAACGACTTTACTCATCCTGGCCACCTCATTGCATCCTTCAGGCACTGACAGACAAAATTCATGACCGAATTACTTTTTCCGGTAGATAAAAGAGTGCTCATATGAATACCGTTTTATTTGGGGGAACAAATACAGCAAAAAAGAGTCTACTCGTCCGAACAAAGCGTGTATTTCTGGTTTAGCAGAAATAACATGAGCTATTTTTTCAATGAGCAAAAATTTACAAGGGACGCTTTCAATCAAGAATTGACCCTCATAATATTTTAAATCAGCTTCTTCGATAGGTTTTTCGAACTCATCTCCTCTTCTTGTGAAAAATAAAAATTTCCGTCTTCTTCCTGTCCGACCCTTACCGAATAGTGTTTCATAAGCAAATTTAATTAATGGATTAAAAAAAGTGGCTTCATCCACAAACATTGCCACTCCATCATCCTTCAATATTCTATTAACTCCTTTGGAAATATTTCATGGTCCAGATGATGAAGGACTGAACTTCCCCAGATTAGATCGAAAGATTTTTCCTCAAAAAATGTCTCAGCTGCATCTCCAACTACCATTGTTCCGCTTAGCAAATTAGCGTCTAGCATTCGTCTAGCATTTTCCACTGCCTTACTTGAAATATCAATGCCAGAAACGCAAGCGCCCACCCGAGCTGCTTTAACGACTTCCTTGCCCGTTCCAACGGCTATAATCAAAACTTTCTTACCTTTCAAATTTATATCTTGACCAACTAAATCCAAATCACCTTCAACTTCGTCAGCAGCATTGAAATCTGCATACTTTTCGTCCCAAAATTTTTTTACAGTTTCTTCTGAGTCAATCATTTTATCTCTTGTTTACCTGTTTTTAGATTAATCAGAGCTATAATCTTCAATCCTACAATTCGATCAATTCATCAGATAGAAAATCTCTGGGTGCATACTTTCCTCTGACTTCATTCCAACGCATAGGTGAAATCCCAGTTCCCGGCCTCTTGATAGCTAAATTTTTCTCGTCTAAAAGATCACCTTTAGCAATTGAACAAGCGGCCACCAAAGACTTTCTTGCAATATCTCTATTCTTTTTCTCACTCGTAGAAACTGATTTCACGCCATCCCCTAGTGCTATCTCAATATTTCTGATCCCTTGCACCATGGTTTTCAATTCACTCGGTTCCAGGCTAGCCCTGTGATCAGGCCCTGAGAGATTGCGACTCAGGGTGAAATGTTTTTCTATCACCATAGCACCCATAGCTACTGCTGCTATGGGAACCTCTATGCCTACGGTGTGGTCAGAGTAACCCACGTTCACTCCAAATGCCTGCCGGATAGACTCCATAGCTCGTAGATTCACATCAATCATTGGTGTGGGATACTCAGTGTTACAATGCAGTACAGTGATCTGTCCGAGCTTCATTCCTCCATCTTGTAATACACTCAAGGCTACTCCAATTTCCTCTAGTTCACTCATTCCAGTAGAAAGAATTACTGACTTGGCTCGCTTAGCTATGTGCTCTAGGTAAGGGAGATTTGTGATTTCGCCAGACGGAATTTTCATACAATCCAAGCCCAAATCTATGAGAAAATCGATACTTTCCAGATCAAAACCGGAGGAGAAAAATTTAATGCCATTATCTCTACAGTGTTTGACCAGAACATGGTGATCCGATACTGACAATTCCAACTCAGAAAGCATCTCTAACTGTGTGTCTGAGGAACTAGTATCCCGAATCTGATAATCTGCCTTCTTAGCACTTGAGGTAGCTAGACTTCCAGCTTTGAACGTTTGGAATTTGACCAGATCGGCACCAGCCTCTGCAGCAACTTCCACCAACTTACGTGCCAACTCCATATCGCCGTTGTGATTTACACCCGCCTCTGCAATGATGAGAGTGTTCATATCAGATCGTGTCTACCCATCAAAGATTATAAATTTCTGGTTTATAGAGTTTGAGATTAACACTCTTCGAAAACCATTCTATGGTTGTCTTCAAGCCAGATTTAAATCCGCCTAATCCCCCATATTCTGGTTCCCATCCTAACAGCCGTCGAGCTTTATCTGTTGAAGCGAATAGGCGCTCCACTTCACTGTCTTTTGGACGAAAACGTTCCTGATCAGCCACAATTTCTATTTCTATTTCCATTGTATCAGCGATAGTTTGAGCTACCTCTCCTATAGATATATCGAATCCACTTCCAATATTGATGACCTCTCCCACACCGCTATCCGACTCTAGCTGCGACATGAAACCAGCCACCGTATCTGATACGAAACTGAAATCACGAGTAGGTCTAATACTCCCCAGTTTGATTGTTTTTGCCCCTGCGGCTATTTGAGTAATTATAGTTGGTATAACAGCTCGCGCCGACTGTCGAGGCCCATAAGTATTGAAGGGACGAAGAATAGCCACGGGGGTTGCAAAAGATCTATGGAATGACATTGCAATCTGATCCGCCCCAATCTTACTTGCGGAATAAGGTGACTGCCCTTGTAACGGATGCTCTTCCGTCATCGGAACGACTTGAGCAGTGCCGTAGACCTCACTGGTGGAAGTATGCACCACTTTCGAAACATTCAAAGCTCGAGCAGCCTGCACGATATTTAGAGTGCCTTTGATATTGGTATCCACATAAGTGTCTGGCGAATGATAGGAATAAGGAATAGCTATGAGAGCAGCAAGATGAAGTACTGCGTCACAACCCTCCATAGCAGTTCTTACCCCATTAGGATCCCTTACATCTCCGGCCCACACCTCAAATTCCCCATTGACCTCAGGAGCGCAATGATCCAACCAACCTTGTGTTCCAAAAGAATTGTAGAGCACAAAAGCCCGGGTTTCATAACCTTCCTTAACCAGAGCCTCTGTAAGGTGAGAACCAATAAATCCGTCCGCGCCTGTGACTAGAACGCGCATGAGTACTCATTATGCATATTTTTAGATGTCAAAGCTTGAAGATTAACCAGACAAACTGAAAAACAAGGTGAGTAAAAAACTGTATATTCATTGAGCTTTCCTTTCGTATTCCAACGCAACTTGTATTGCGAAATGGCTTGTTCTAGATGCGTATCCTTGGAATGATACAGTACCTCCATTAATAGCTAAAAAATCTTCAAGAGCCCTTGCTTCCTCGCCAGGCAACTCATCAAAAATTATATGCATTTGAGGAAAATATTGCGAAAGAAGTATCAAGCAATACAGTGTTGATGAGTATAGATCAGCGTCTAAATGAATGATAATTTTGTTAAAAGTTTTAGCATTAAAATCTTTAAGAAATTCAGGAAGAGTACGATCAAACCATCCCTTTAAAAACTGAATTCTTTCATCAGACGTCTCAGGAATTTTTCCACCAGTGTCAAAGTGATTTTTTTTGTAGACTTTTATAAAATTCCACCAGTCTTCCGGGAGCCCTTCGAAGCTATCAAATCCGATAAATTTACTTTCTGGATGCATATTATAGCTTGCCATTTTTTTTATTGAGTATCCTTCGTGCACTCCAAATTCCAAAAATAACACCTTATCGCTAATTTCTTTATTGATAACGAAAGACCATAGATCCTCTCTACGATTAAAATACCGAGAGTTTTTAATGTCAGGAAAGTACTTTGCCAGAACAATCAGACCTAAAACATTTTTAAATAGGTTTAAGGGTAAAAAGTTTGCTATACGCAGAGCAAAAACTCTGAGAATCCATTTCATAGCTTTTTCCGCCCTTCAGCTAAAGAACCTTTAAGCATTCCAGCAGTAAAGCCAAACTCTTTGCAAAGACGCTTTACTTCTTTGAGTGCAATCGATTCATCTAATTGCACCATGGGAATTAACAGCACTTGAGCATCCCAGCCTTGTCCTCTTGATTCCACATTCCATCCTTTAAAGGTATCAGAGCCCTTTCCTCGCCAGTTGACTTCTTTAAATCGAAGCGAAGACCATAATCTTCTACTAAAGTACACTGGATTCCTTCTAATAAGGTAAATTTTCACTTAGCATCAGAATTCTTCAGTAGCATTATGACAAGACAACGGTTTCTGTCACCATACCGTTAGTCCGCCATCGACTATCAAATTCTGCCCTGTAACATAACTAGAGGCATCGGAAGCCAAGTAAAGCAGTGCTGCTACCATCTCGGATGGTTGACCCATGCGACCCATCGGCACCCGACTTGAATAAAGGGATTGGAACTCTTCATTCTGGCCGCTTTCAACTCCCCCTGGGGTGATTGCATTCACTCTTATGTTCTCTTTCGCCCAGTAAGTAGCCAAATATTTTGTCAGTCCTATCACAGCAGCTTTCGAAGTAGCATACACTGCAGGAGTGTTGATTTCAACTCCCATGTATTCAGAACCCTCATAGATTCTATGGTCTGGTGCAACCACACCATAGATTGATGCAGTTTGGATTATACTGCCTCCCTTGCCTTGGGCTAACATCTGTTTGCCCACAGCTTGAGCTACTAGAAACATCCCATCGATATTGACATTCATAATATCTCTCCACTGCGTAAACGTATAATCTTCAAATGAGGCGAAAAATTCAACCACATCTTCCGACTTCGAAGCAGCATTATTATGAAGAACATTAATCTTTCCAAGAGTTCCTACTACTTCCTCAACCATCTTCCCTACTTCCCCTGGAGAAGTTACATCGCAAGCCACTCCCATCGCGTTAGTGCCATATTCTTGCCTAAGCTCATTGGCAAAATTCTGGCAAGAGTCCTCATCCAAATCGATCACCGCTACATCCGCTCCAACAGAGGAAAGTCCTCGACAAAAATGTTTGCCAAGGATACCAACCGCACCGGTCACAACAGCCGTTTTCCCCTCAAGGCGAAACCACTTTTCGACTGGTTCTTCAAACACGACTCCTCCTTGTGACAGCGATACAGAACCGATAAAACTTTCGGATTACCGAATAATGCTAACTCCGTTTCAGTTATACCCCAATAGTCCAAAGAAACTTAGAAAAGCACTGGAATTCTCAATCAAAATGACAACGGCAATATGGTACGCAACTCAAACAACCAGTTGCTTCGATTCATTCCTTGAAGGGCCCCATAATTATCAACTTTCTCATACCCAACCCTAGCTAAAGTGAGTAGACCTAACTCCCAATTTTTTTCCCAGGATCCAACAAGTCTGACTCTGATTTCCTCGGGTTTGTTCAAAATATTTTCAAAGACAAATCCTTCTCGCACAACATATTGGTCGTCACTCCGTTCTTCCCAAGCCAATTCTAATTTGAGTCGGCCGGCAAGTTTTGTCATGGTATCGAACTCTAAGTAACCACCCCTCCCATTGGGTCCTAAATTATCCCCGATGATGATCTCATCTATAGTCAGACCCGAGCTAAAAGGATTATGTTGATAGAACCTTATCCCTGCCTCTCTATATTCTAAACGCATAGAGTTCTGAGAGTTTCCAAACAGCTGGGGTAAAAACACCCCTGTTACGTAGGAAGCATCTTGCCCAAAAACTCGGCCTAATTGATTGAATTTCCCCAAGTCATCAAAGACAAGGGAAGCATAAATTTGAGGGGCTTTATCCCAGGGCAACCGCCACCTGATATCAAAGCCAGCGAATCGATTAGAAATTGCCAACTTCTGACGCCCTAGAGTGCCCAGCTTCGTCAAGGGCTCTACTACAATGAGGTGATCCAAAATACGGCTTCTCAGTGAAGCAGACGGAGATCCATCACCGCCCGAATGGACTAAGGCTGAAAGACCCATTTCCAAGCTTTTCCAAGGTTTAATATTCAACCTATAACCGACTAAGTAAGAATGCGGAATGTCTCGATTGTTTTCTAAGCGTGACAATGAAATAGACAGCCTTGCTGGCCCGAGCCTGTTCAGAATCCAAGGAAATCGAAATGTGTCATCACTCCCTAAGCTGATTTGATCTAGAGCCCGAGCTTGTCCGGAAAACAGTGAGGAGTTCTTGACTGAAGGACCC
>Ga0114993_10003103_pt1 | contig 17602 bp, 18 predicted proteins | sample ArcticOcean_MG_C_FD_87042 | JGI IMG/M metagenome (GOLD analysis project Ga0114993, IMG submission 87042) | Marine microbial communities from western Arctic Ocean - ArcticOcean_MG_CB2_150 | ecosystem: Environmental > Aquatic > Marine > Oceanic | place: Arctic Ocean: Canada Basin | collected...
GTTTGTCTATCTATGATCATTTTGTGCGTGATGATTTGTCTGAGAAAGTTTACAAGTATGCACATCGTCATTTTAAACGTGATAGTTTTTATGAGTATTCACAAACGATACCAATTAAAGGTAGTGTAAAAGATAATTTGATACCTGCAGAATCTGGTAAACAATGGATAGAAATATTTGAACGTGATTTTCGATATAAAGAAACTCATGACTATTGGATTGCACCTCATTCTGAAGATGCAGAATATACTGGTCATAATAAAAAACTTGTGAATGTAAAATGGTGTACATTGACAAAAGATGAAATTAATGAATTAAATATACCTAAGAAATGTCTTGTTAATGCGAAACTTGATGAAAATGATTTATTTCGTATTCGTTTATTCAAGTTTGGGCAAAAAATATTTCCAGTTGGATTTAAAGCATTTAGAATTTCGTGGTGTCAATATGCAGTAAATTTTCCTCCACTCACGGCTAAATATTTGTATGAGAAATATACTAAACACATTAAAGACCAAAACATCATCAATATATATGACCCTTCTAGCGGGTGGGGCGGTCGCATACTTGGTGCTATGTCTGTTTGTGACGATCGTAATATCCACTATATTGGGACTGACCCTAATACTGACCACTGGATTAAAGAACTGGGGATTACAAAGTATGAATATCTTGCAAAATTTTTTAATGAAAATAAAGGCGGTGTTATACCGCAATTTCAACATAAACACACCTATGAAGTTTATCAATTCGGGTCAGAAGAAATCCAGCATAACAAGCAGTTTCAAACGTACCGAGGAAAACTTGATCTCGTCTTCACAAGTCCTCCTTACTTTGCGAAGGAAGCATATTCAGAAGATGAAGAACAATCCTACAAAAAATTTCCAAAATATCAGTCTTGGGTAGATGGGTATTTGAGACCGACTCTTGAGACTTGTATTGAATATTTGAAACCAAATCGCTATTTGCTCTGGAATATTGCCGATGCCAAGTTTGGTCCTGATATGTTACCACTTGAAGAAGACAGTAATAAGATACTCCGAGAACATGGTATGGAATTTGTTGAAGTTGTGAAGATGACTTTGGCGTGGATGCCAGGAGGTAATCGGATTGGAGAGGATGGTACGCCAAGTTATAAAAATGCAATTCAAGTTGATGATAAGTGGTTTAAATATGAACCAATATTTGTTTGGAAAAAACCAGAATAATATGGAGAGTTGGGTGAGTGGATTAAACCGGTTGTTTTGAAAACAACTGCACCTTCAAGTGCCGTAGGTTCGAATCCTACACTCTCCGCCAAAAAATCAAAAATAACTCTTGACATTTTCTCAGGAACTATGTATACTATGATCTGAAGAGTGAATAAGAAACATTAACTAAAGAAAATAAATGAATCTTAGAGAAACGAAATCGATGTTGGCAAAATTGCTTGCTACTGAAAATATCATGGTTGAGCATGGTAATTATCGGACTGCCGCTTTTGACCCTCAAAAACGAACTCTATATCTTCCAATATTCAAATGGATGGATGGTGATGTTTATGATTTGTTGGTTCTTCATGAAGTTAGTCACGCATTGCATACTCCTGCTGATGGGTGGCATTCTACTGGTTGTGATAAAGGAAAAGGTTATAAATCATTTCTCAATGTGACCGAGGATGCTCGTATTGAGAAGAAAATTAAAAGACGATATCCTGGTGCATCAAAAGCCATGACTCTCGGATACCGAGAATTGATGCGCCAAGATTTTTTTGGAATTGAACATACTGATATTGAGAAATTACCACTAATTGATCGCATTAACCTTCATACAAAAGGTGGCGCTTCAATGGGAATTGAATTTTCCGAAAAAGATATGGTTTGGGTTGATGAGTTGATGAAACTGGAGACTTTTGATGAAATTGTTGAGTTTACAAATCGTCTTTATGATTATTGTGCCGAACATGAAAGTTCAACTGATAATCAAGATATGTCAATGATGTCTGATTCTGATTATTATGAAAATGATGATGAGGATGAATTTAATGATTATGATATGGTTGGGAATCCTCCTTTAGATGGGGATGAAACTGATGATAATTCAAGTATGAATGATGAATCTGCCGAATCCGATGACTCCGATGAAGATGATGATTCTGATGATTTTGAATCTGGGTCTGATAGTGATTCAGAAAATGAAGAACAATCTGAAAATTCTGAAAAAGAGTCTAATATTGAAGATGGGAATAGCACTTCTGATAATAATGAATTTGAAAAGGAAATTGAAAGTTCTGCAGGTGGTTCAGAACGTTCTGTAGGTGGGTATGGCAGTGAATTTGATGAAGACTCTGAAGTTGGTCCTCGTTCAATTACTGATGAATATTTCCGTGATAGGGAAGAAGATTTAAATGAAGTAAATGAAGATTCATCGTATATTTATGTCAATCTTCCCAATCCTGATCTTGATGAAATAATATGGGACTATAAAACAGTTCAGAAAGAATTTGAAGAATTTTATCTACATGAGAAGAGTGGGTATCGCATGGCGGACCGTTTAGATGCTTGGGAAACTGCACCTAAAGTGTTCAAAGAATTTCGTGACCAAAATAAATCGATCATTGATTATCTTGCAAAGGAATTTGAAATGAAAAAGCGGGCCGATGAGTATAAGAGAACTGCAAGTGCTAATACTGGAATGCTTAATACTTCAAAATTGTATTCTTACAAATATTCTGATAATTTGTTTAAGAGAATTGCAACGGTCCACTCTGGTAAAAATCATGGTTTAGTAATGTTCATTGACTGGTCTGGGTCTATGCAATCTAATTTGGTTGGAACAATGGAACAGTTATTGATTTTAGTTATGTTTTGCAGAAAAGTTCAGATTCCGTATGATGTTTATGCATTTACTGACCGATTACCGATGGGCGGGAGAAAAGCAAGAAAAAGACACTCTGGAGAAACTGTGAGCAGTCGTGGCTTTGGGGAAGAATATGCAGATCGGAAACCTTCTTGGGAGGAGGAACCTAATACTTTGATGATGGAAAATAAGTTTAATTTGATTCAGTTATTTTCAAATAGAATGTCTAATATTGCATTTAATAAAGCATGTTGGAACGCTATTAATATTCGCGATCATTATACATACTATCGTCAATCTCGTACTCGTTGTCCTGATATTGCACCAATATTTAATCTTGGTGGGACTCCTTTGAATGCTGCAATTACTGCCGCTCATGATGTGATTCGGAAATTTAAAAAAGATAACGATATTCAGATTGTTAATTCGGTATTTTTGACTGACGGAGATTCTCATAGTTGTGGTGGTTACCTTGATCGAAATAACCGTTCACACGCCTTTGGACGCCATGATATTTTGACTATCCGTGACCGTCAATCAAAAACCGAAATTGTAACTAATAAACGTTTCAGAACCCGAGTTCAGACTGAAATGCTTTTTAATTCTCTCCGTAAATCTGTTGGAGTCAATATCATTGGGTTTTTTCTCGTTAATCGAATTAATCGTCATAGCTTCGGTACTTTTTTACCTTCTGATGGTAATACATCTTATGATGATTTTATGACCATGTGGCGTAAAGAAAAATGTGTTGTAACTGATATTGATGGTTATGATAATTTATATATAATTAAAGATGGTGCTGATTTACAAGTTGATGGTAATTCAGAACTTGACAAAGTTGATGCTGGAGCAAAAAAGTCTGCAATCCGAACAGCTTTTAAGAAAATGAATCGTAATAAATTAAAAAACCGTGTGGTACTTAATAAATTTGTTGAACTAATATCATAAGGGATAATAAATGTCTAATCATAATGCAGAAGAAACTGTAAAATATGATAATATAAAAAAACAACAAGAAGTGGAAGAATATAAAAAAAGTATGCAACTTAATTTATTTTCAGAAAAGGAATGGGGAGATATTTTATTTCAAAAAGAAATGGAAATAAAAGATATTTCTGATTCTATGATTAAATCCTGGGACCGGCAGTTTCCGGAAACTGATTGACTAGAAAAGAAGAAAAAACACTTGACAATGATGAATAATTTCTGTATAATATGATCTGTGAGTGAGTAATGCAATCTTATAACCCTTTTGTAATGAAGACCTATGCTGTATGCACAATTGACTGAAAAACAGAGACAATTTGTTGACCTAGCAATTTCCGAAGGTTTTACTGAGGAGATTACTACAAAGAACATTAAAGAATTGCAGACCAAGTATAATAATACTTTGTCCGTACAGTGGTTGCAAAAAGATGATACTTTTCGGATGTCACGTGGTGTATATCGTCTCCCTAAAGTATCTGCTAATGGTTCAGTTGTAATGAGTGAAAGCGTCCTTAATCCTGTGACCGCAGAACCTACGATGGTCGCTACAAAAATAGATGAGAAGGTCACTAAGATTGGACCTTCGGTTCCTGCATCTATTACTAATACTGAGGATGTTAGTTTTGTTCCTGATGTTGACCCAACATTTATTCCGTTTGGTCAATTTAAAGATATTCATAATATTATTAAATCCAGGTTGTTTTATACTGGATTTATTACTGGTCTTTCTGGTAATGGAAAAACCTTTTTGGTAGAACAATCTTGCGCCAAAGCTAAACGTGAATTGTTCCGAGTGAATATCACAGTTGAAACTGATGAAGATGACCTTCTTGGTCACTACGTTTTAATTGATGGTCAAACCGTTTGGCAAGATGGTCCTGTAATTCAAGCAATGGACCGTGGTGCAGTTCTACTTCTTGATGAGGTAGACCTTGCATCAAACAAAATAATGTGTTTGCAACCAGTACTTGAGGGTAAAGGTGTTTATGTCAAAAAAATAAATCGTGCAGTCAAACCCAAGACTGGTTTTAATGTGATTGCTACTGCAAATACTAAAGGAAAAGGTTCTGATGATGGCCGATACATTGGCACTAACATCCTCAATGAGGCATTCCTTGAAAGATTTGCAATTACTATAGAGCAGGAATATCCTACTCCTTCCGTTGAGAAAAAAATTCTCATTGGTGTGATGCAATCACATGGTAGTCTTGATGATGGATTTGCTCAAAAACTAGTTGATTGGGCAGATATCATCCGCAAGACGTATTATGATGGTGGAATTGATGAAATCGTTACTACAAGGCGTCTTGTTCATATCGTAAATGCATTTAAGATTTTCGGTGACCGAATGAAGGCAATACAACTTTGTGTTAATCGTTTTGATGATGAAACTAAACAGGCATTTCTTGACCTGTACACCAAAGTTGATGGTGAAGTTAATAAAATTTCAGAAGAATCTTCCGAAGGAGGTGGAAACAAAGATGATTCTGATGACTTAACACCTTTTTAATTGACATATAAATAAAATAGGAGTCCTATTAGGACTCCTATTTTAGTATTTACTAGTGAGAAATTATGAATTTAGAATTAAACGGAAATGTGATTGTCCGACATAAATCAATACCAAATTGCGAGTGGTGCGATAAAGCAAAGGCATTATTGGATGAGAAAGAACTGCCTTATGCAGTTGTTGATTCTGATAAGTGGTTTTTTGGGGCATTGATGAAAGCTACCAACTCTAAAAAAGTTCCTCAAATTATTATGAAAGGTAAATTTGTGGGAGACTATTTTGGATTAGTGGAACATTTAAAAGAAAATAATGAGAGTTCCTAGTAGCCCTTTTAAGGGGGGATATAGGAGCAGATAATATTGCAGTCCCATATTAAGGAGAAAAGTGCATATTGAAGTAAAAGCAAGTGATTTGCAAAAGAAAAAAATATTTGTAGCAACCCCAATGTTTGCTGGACAGTGTGCTGGAATGTATACGAAAGCCTGTATTGATTTGGCCACAATGTGTGCAAATTATGGTGTTGAATGTAGATTCTTTTTTATATTTAACGAATCTTTGATTACACGAGCAAGAAATTATTTAGTAGATGAATTTTTGAGAGCCGAAGAATTTACACATTTAATGTTTATTGATGCGGATATTAATTTTAATCCAAAGGATGTATTATCACTTGCGGTTCTTTGCGATGATGAACACCCTATTATTGGAGGTCCTTATGGTAAAAAATGTATTGCTTGGGAACGAATAAGGACCGCAGTTGATGTAGGTATTGCAGATGAAGACCCAAATGAATTATCGAATTTTACAGGAGATTTTGTTTTTAATCCAGTACAAGGAACAAAAGAATTGCAAATTAATGAGCCTGTAGAAGTTTTAGAAATAGGAACTGGTTTTTTTATGGCCCAAAGGGAAGTTTTTTCAAAATGGAAAGACGCATACCCTCAATTTCATTATAAACCAGACCATAATCGGTCAGAACATTTTACTGGAGACAGATATATTCATGCGTATTTTGATACTGTAATTGATAATGAAAAATATATGCCAATGGGCGCAACTAATTCGTCTGATAGATATTTGTCTGAGGATTATGCATTTTGCCAATTGGCGAGACATATTGGAATAAACATATATCTATGTCCTTGGATGAAATTGGGTCATATTGGAACTTATGTTTTTGAGGGTTCAATGGCGGACCTTGGTAGAATAGATACTACAAATACTTGGGCAGCGAGCAATTTAAAAAAAGCAGAGGAAATTAGACAAGACAGGAAACTACTAATTGAAAATGCTAAAGCGGTTGAAGAAATTGAGAATGTTCAACAAAAAAGTGAATCGAGAAAAGAGAGAAGAACTAAATTAAAAAAGAATAAAAGTTGACTAATATAAAATATGATGTTATACTATTATAATATAATGTACTAATCTAAAATATGGAGTAATATGAAGTTAAGTGAAGAAACATTGTCCGTACTTAAAAATTTTTCTGCTATTAATAATGGTATTTATTTTGAACAAGGACGAACAATTAAAACAGTATCTCCACAAAAATCTATTCTAGTGGATGCAAATGTAGAAGAGGAGTTTCCTACAGATTTTGGTATTTATGACCTTAATAAATTACTTGGGGCACATTCATTGTTTGAAAAAAATCCTGAAGTAACATTTGATGAAAAGCATTTGACGATTTCTAGTGGAAATAATCCCGCTGAAGCCACTTTATCGCAAGTGATTTATTCGTATTGTGATGCTAGTTTGGTTGTCCGCCCACCTAATAAAGAGGTAGCACTGCCTTCGGTTGATGTATCATTTAACATGTCTACAGCAGTATATGATGCAGTTGTAAAAGCCGCTATGGTTCTCCAAGTTCCAGAAATTGCAGTGATTGGTGATGGTTCAAAAATGAAACTTGTTGCTTATGAAAGTAAGAATGTAATGAGTGACCAATATAATATATGTGTTGTTGGTGAAACTGATAAGACCTTTTCTATGATATTCAAGGTAGAAAATTTCAGTAAATTGATGAGTAAAAATTATATTGTATCTATCTCTGCTCGTGGACTTTCTAAATTTGAATCTGATGATGGTAAACTTACTTATCATGTAGCAATTGAGCCGAATTCAAACTTTGAAGGGTAATCTCTTTTTGTATTAATAATGAAATAATATTATGCAACACCGTGAATCATTTGTGTGGTGCGAAAAGTACCGCCCAAAAACAATAAGTGAATGTATCCTACCAGAACACATCAAACAAATATTTGAAGGTACAAAAAAACAAGGCCGTATTCCTAATCTTATATTGAATGGTGGTCCTGGTACTGGTAAAACTACAATTGCGAAAGCACTTTGTAATGAAGTTGGGTGTGACTATCTGTTTATTAATGGTTCTGAAGAATCAGGTATTGATGTGTTGCGGACAAAAATTCGTGGCTATGCATCCACTATGAGTTTCGATGGTGGACCTAAAGTTGTCATACTCGATGAAGCAGATTATCTTAACCCTCAAAGCACTCAGCCTGCTTTGAGGGCATTTATAGAAGAATTTGAGAAACATTGTACATTTATATTTACTTGTAATTATGCAAATCGTATAATATCGCCTCTACATTCAAGATGTCAATTTATTGAATTTAAAATAGGTAATGTTGAGAAACCTGCTATGGCAGGGGCTTTTATGAAACGTATAGAATATATATTAAATACGGAGAATATTGAGTACGATAAAAAGGTAGTTGCTGAAGTAATTATGAAACATTTTCCAGATAATCGGAGAGTCTTAAATGAACTTCAAAAATATTCGTCATCTGGTAAAATTGATTTGGGTATTCTTTCACAAGTAGCTGAAGTTAATTTGAAAGAATTAATGTGGGCATTGAAAGAAAAAAAATTCAATGAAGTGCGTAAGTGGGTAGTGGATAATGTAGATAATGACCCTCAAAAAATATTTCGTAAAATATATGATGTTGCATTTGAGTATGCCCAACAGTCTTCAATTCCGCAATTAATATTAATATTAGCAGATTACCAATATAAATCTGCATTTGTAGCAGACCAAGAATTAAATTTAGTGGCATGTCTTACAGAGGTAATGGTAGAATGTCAATTTAACTAGGATAAATTAATTATGGATGGATTTAAAGGACATTTTCAAGATAAAGAAAAACATTATCATGAAAATTTTGATTTCTCTAATTTTAGAGAAAATAAAGATGTTTATGCGTTTTGTTTAGGTGAAGGTCCTTTAGATTGGGATAATTTGTCCTTCGCATATCATCAAGATAGAAAATTATTTTCAAAATATATTGGTGTACCAAAATCAGATTTGGGATATGGTGAAAAAATTAAATGGCAACATATAGACGTCCTTGATAGCAGACATATATTTTTTTCAACATTTATGTTTTCTTATTGTAAAGATATTAAAAATATCGTAGAAATTGGTGGAGGATATGGGAATGTATATAGATTAAATCATTCTATTATAAATTTTGATAAATGGACTATTATAGATTTGCCCTTTGTATCCGACCTTCAAAAATGGTATATTAGTCATGAAGTTAAAGATATAAGTAAAATAAATTTTATTTCTGCTTATAATTATTCTTCTATAATTCATGAAAAATTTGACCTATGTATTGGGTCACATAGTGTTAGTGAATTAGCATGGGATGATTTTGAGGCGTATTATAATACTATTATTCGTAATTCTAAATATTTCTTTTATGCTGGTCATAGTTGGAATTGTGGTGCCGATTTACTTAGTAGAAAATTGAATCATATATTACAAGATTTTAATTTGGTGAAAGAATGGGACGAGGGTTTTATAGATAGTTATGATAATAATCAACTATATAACAATTTATATGAGAATAAGAGATTATGACTCCGTTTGATTTTTTGAATGAAATAACTTATGGCAAAAAAGACCTGATGGTTGATGATATTGAACATCAGGTTGAAAAACAATATAATCCTTTTATTGTTAATCGCGGCCTTTCATATTTTTATGATACAGTCATTTATGCAAATGATATGAATATTCGGCATCATCTTGATAAAAAACTACAAAATACTTATCTGCTAAATATTATAAGGAAGAAAAAACGATATTCAAAATGGTATAAAGCAGATAAATCTGAATTGCTTGAAATCGTTATGGAGTATTATGGCTATAGTATTAAAAAATCAAAAGAAATATTTCCCTTATTGACCTCTGAAAATATAGAGAAAATGAGACAGGTGTTGGATAAGGGTGGGATGAAAGGATTGAAATGACATATGGTATTGAACAAATGATAGAAGTTACAATCAAGGAACCAGATGATTTCCTTAAAATCAAAGAAACGCTAACTCGTATTGGTGTTGCCTCACGTAAAGACCAGACCCTTTATCAATCTTGTCACATATTACATAAACAACAAAAATATTACATAGTTCATTTTAAGGAACTATTTGCACTTGATGGAAAATCTACTAATTTTTCAGATAATGATGTAGCAAGAAGAAATACAATTACAAATCTATTATCAGAGTGGGAATTGCTTACAGTAGTAGAACCGGAAAAAACAAAAGACCTTGTTGTATCTTTAAATCAATTAAAAATCTTATCATTTTCCGAAAAAGAAGAATGGACACTTATTCCCAAATATAATATTGGTAAAAAATCATAATAGGTGATAATATACATAATTGAATTGTCATGACCACAATTAAAATACAACAAAAATTAGGTGTATTCTGTTTATATGATGATATAAAAATACCTTCATTAGCAACAGAAAAATCAGCATGTTTTGACCTTAAAGCATATCTTAAAAGGGGCAATACTATAATTGGTTATAATCAATACAATTATAAAAAAGAACTTATTTTAGATACTGATTGTCTGGTTATGCTTCCTTCATGGAGATATCTTATTCCTACAGGATTAATATTTGATATACCTGCAGGATATTATATCAAGGTTCATCCTCGTTCAGGTAATGCGTTGAAAAAAGGGTTAATCACTGCAAATAATACGGGGATTATTGATGAAGATTATGTAGAAGAATGTAATTGTATTATGATAAATGTTACTGATGACCCAATTGAGGTTTATCATGAAGACAGAATAGCACAAGCAGAATTGCGTAGGACAGAAAGTTTTGTAATGAGAAGACTAGAACATAGACCAGGACAAAAAACTGACCGAGATGGTGGTTTTGGGTCTACAGGAGCTTGACAAATTCGATATTTGTGTTATAATATTTAATAAATAGTTTTATAGTAGTTATGAGATGGGCCGATAGTCGGGCATCTCTATTTGTGGCATATCGCCATACGGAGTTAGCCGATGCGTAACTCTAAAAAACAATCTCGCTAAAATAGGAGAAATATGTTGAGCAATCAAATGTCTATAACCTTCCCACAAAATCTTCGAGAATTTGAAAAAGCGTTCCAAGCAAGTGTTGGATTCGATTCTTTTTTCTCTCGATTATTTGACGTTGATTCTGATGCTACTGCAAGCACAGGATACCCTCCTTATAATATCAAAAAAACTGGTGAGTACGCATATCAAATTGAAATGGCGCTTGCTGGGTTTTCTAATGATGAATTACAGGTAGAAGTGGTGGACGGTACACTTTCAATTAAGACTGTTCCCTCTGAAAAAGAGGAAAAAGATGTATTCCTTCATCGTGGAATTGCAAAGAGGCAATTTTCCAGAAAGTTTACTCTCTCTGACGATGTGGTTGTGAAGGGTGCAGACCTGTATAACGGGCTTCTAACCATTGACCTGGAAAGAGTTGTTCCAGAGGAAAAGAAACCTCGGGAAATTCCTATCAATGTTGGAGTGAAAGTAGTAGAACATAAAGTAGTATAACTTTAGAGGCGGTCTTCGGACCGCCTTTTTTTTAGGAGCAACCTTGAAAATAACACAGAATTTTTCTTTAAAAGAAATGACCTTTTCTGATACTGCTATTAGAAAAAATATTGGAAATATCCCAGGCACAGAAGAACTTATAAATTTAACGAATCTTTGTTGTCATATTCTTCAACCTGTCCGAGAACATTATGGGAAATCTGTAAGGATTAATTCTGGATACAGGTGTGTTGAATTATGTGAAGCAGTAGGAAGTTCTGCAAAATCACAACATGCAAAGGGGCAGGCTGCTGATTTTGAAATTAATGGATTATCAAATAAAGAATTGGCAACTTGGATTTATAATAATTTAGATTTTGACCAAATTATTTTAGAGTTTCATGACCCTGATGACGACCCTAATAGTGGTTGGGTTCATTGTTCTTATAGAACTGATGGAACAAATCGCCATAATGGATTAATTATTAATAAAAAAACTAAAGGTAATTATGTATCTTGGAAGCCATGAAAATTTTATCCGCAGGACTTGATATAAAAAAAGTGAATTGACAAATGCATATAATTGTGTTATGATGTATTAGATGAACTTGAAAAGTCCTTATTAATATAGATATTCTAATTTTGGTCTATGAGTTTTTATACTAACGTTCAAAATGTAAAAAGTAAAATCTTTTTTCGTGGCATTGACGACCAAGGAAATCATTTCAATCAAAAGGTCGATTACAGCCCTTCCTTATACATATCCTCTACAAAAGAATCTAAATGGAAAACACTTGAAGGTGAAAGTGTTTCTGAAATTCCTTGTGGTTCAATCAATGAAGCAAGAAATTTTATTCGTAGATATGAAAATATAGATAATTTCAAAATTTACGGTAATACTAATTTTCATTATTGTTTCATTGCTGATAATTATCCAGGTACACTGTCATATGATATTCATCAAATAGGTATTGCAAATATTGACATTGAGACTGGTTCTGAAAATGGATTTCCTGACCCTCAAGTGGCACAAGAAGAAGTAATTTCAATATCTGTAAAATTTAAAGATAAATTCTTTTCATTTGGTTGCGGAGAATTTAAATCAAATCAAGAAAATGTGCATTTCATGAGATGCAATAATGAAATTCATTTATTGCAAGAATTTCTTTTATTTTGGGAAAAACTTGATATTGATATTGTAACTGGTTGGAATGTGAAATTTTTTGATATACCGTATCTGGTTAATCGTATGAATCGGGTGTTCGATAAACCTGAATATCAAAGATTATCACCATGGCGATTTGTGAGCGAAAGAACTGTGAATCAAATGGGGTTTGGAGGTACACGAGTACAACAAGCATTTGAACTTGTAGGTATCGCAACTCTTGATTATCTTGATTTATATAGAAAATTTACTTATACACAACAAGAAAATTATAGATTAGACCATATTGCACATGTAGAATTAGGTGATAGAAAATTAGATTATTCAGAATTTGGCAGTTTACATCAATTATATAAACAAGACTTTCAAAAGTTCATGGAGTATAACATTAAAGATGTTGACCTTGTTGATAGACTTGAAGACAAATTGAAATTAATTGAAACTGCAATTGTTCTTGCATATGACGCAAAAGTGAATTATACGGATGTATTTACACAAGTGAGAATGTGGGATACCTTGATTTATAATGAATTGCGAGAAAAAGGTATAGTCCTTCCTCCAAAGAAAAATACATTCAAAGATACTCCATATGAAGGTGCGTATGTAAAAGAGCCAAAACCAGGAGCATATAATTGGGTTGTGTCGTTTGATTTGAATAGTTTGTATCCTCATTTGATTATGCAATATAATGTTTCGCCTGAGACAATGGTGCCTAATTATCCTCCTCAGTCTGTATCTGTTGATAAATTTTTGGACCGTGATATTGATACAACATATTGTCAACAGCAGGATTTGTCAATATCGGCAAATGGTTATCATTTTCGTAGAGATATTCAGGGATTTCTTCCTGCTATGATGGAAAGGATGTATAATGAGAGGTCGAAGTTTAAGATACAAATGCTTGAAACTCAACAAGTATATGAGAATGAGAAGAATCCAACCGAACGTATAAAATTATCAAAAGAGGTTGCAAGACTTGACAATATGCAAATGGCAAGAAAGATTCAACTTAATTCTGCATATGGTGCATTGGGTAATCAATATTTTCGTTTCTTTGATGTGCGACAAGCAGAAGCAATTACAACTGGTGGACAGTTAGCTACAAGATGGGTTGAACGTGATGTAAATAAGTATTTAAATTCCATACTTAAAACTGAAGATAAAGATTATGTAATAGCATCAGACACTGATTCAATTTATGTGTGTTTAGATGACCTAGTGAAGAGTGTGTTTGATGATACAAGTGATATTCCAAAGGTAATAGATTTTCTTGATAAAGTGTGTGACGGGAAAGTACAGGATTGTATAGATAGGTCTTTTAAAAGATTAAGTGATTATATGAATGCATATCAGCAAAAGATGATTATGAAACGAGAAGTGCTTGCTGATAGGGCAATTTGGACAGGTAAAAAACACTATATGATTAATGTGCATGACAGTGAAGGTGTAAGATTTAATAAACCTAAAATCAAAGTAAAAGGACTTGAATCTGTTAAGTCCTCTACTCCTGCTATTGTAAGACAACGACTGGTTGACGCATATAAGATTTTGATGAATGATACAGAAGATGATATGATTACTTTTGTCGAAGGATTTCGTAATGAATTTGAATCTTTGCCTCCAGAAGATGTTGCGTTTCCTCGTTCAGTTAAAGGTATTGAGAAATATAGTGACCCATCAATGTTATATAAAAAAGGAACACCAATACATGTGAAAGGAACTATCATACATAATAAATTATTGAAGGACCATAAATTAACTAGAAAGTATCAGATAATTCAAGAAGGAGAGAAGATTAAGTTTTCATATTTGAAAATACCGAATCCTGTTGGAGATACGGTTATTAGTATGGGCAATACTTTACCTAAAGAATTTGATTTGCATAGATTTATAGATTATAATATGCAATTTGAAAAGACGTTTCTTGGCCCCTTGAAAGATATTTTGAATTGTGTAGGTTGGGACCATGAAAAACGAAATACTATTGAAGATTTTTTTATTTAAGGAGTGATAATGGATTTTTTGAAAGATATGATTAAGGAGACTGGAAATGAATACGCTGGATTGGTGGCCGACGGAGTTGAAGCAGGTGATGTTGAATCTTTTATTGATACTGGAAGTTATGCTCTTAATGCATTATTATCGGGAAGTATCTATGGTGGATTACCGTCAAATAAAATTACTTCCTTTGCTGGAGAAACGGCTACAGGAAAAACGTTTTTCGTGCTTGGTATTGTCAAACAGTTTTTATCAGATAATCTTGGCGGGGGTGTTCTTTATTTTGAGTCTGAATCTGCTATAACTAAACAGATGATTGAGCAACGAGAAATTGATACTTCTCGTATGGTGATTTTACCAGTTGCGACTATACAAGAATTTGCTCATCAAGTTACAAAAATACTTGATAAACATCTTGCTAGTGAAGATAGACCACCATTGATGATATGTCTTGATAGTCTTGGTATGTTATCAACTTCAAAGGAAGTAGGTGATATTGCTGAAGGAAAAGAAACAAAAGATATGACTAGAGCCGCCCTTGTAAAAGGCGCATTTAGAGTATTGACACTTAAAGCAGGAAAAGCAAAAGTTCCTGTATTGGTTACAAATCATACATATAGTCAAGTTGGAGTGATGTTTCCTCAACAAGTAATGGGTGGAGGTACAGGACTTTATTATGCTTCAAGTAATATTGTATTTCTTTCAAAAAGAAAAGAAAAAGATGGAACAGAAGTTATTGGTAATGTAATTCATTGTAAAAATAAGAAATCTAGACTGACTGTGGAAAATAAGCAAATTGATGCACTAGTGACTTATGATAAAGGATTAGACCGTTGGTATGGTATGATTGAACTTGCTGAAGAGACAGGAATTTTTAAGAAAGTTTCTACACGTTTTGAATTGCCTGATGGTTCAAAAATGTTTGGTAAACAAATTATGCGAGACCCAGAAACATATTTTACTGAAGATATTATGAAAAAAATTGATGAATATTGTAAAGAAAAATTTTTATATGGTTCTAAAAAATCTGTTGAAGTGAACGAAAATGAAGAAACCGTTTAGTAAAGATTTTTCAAAAATTCATCATTCAGACACTATAGAAAATGTTAAAAAACTTTCTTATGGTTCTGGTTTGTGGAATACGTATTATAAAAATACGCTTTGGAAATTAGATTGTTTAATAGACCGTGCGTTATATATAAAAAATAAAAAAATATCAGGTAATGTTGCAGAAGTAGGAATTGCTAAAGGAGGTTCTGCTAAAATTTTAGCGAATATATTTTTAGATAAAAAAATACATTTATTTGATACATTTCAAGGATTACCTATAGAAGACCCCTTGAGTGGCCTTGTTATTGGTGATTTTCAAGAAAATGAAGATGATGCGAAATTATTTTTATCAAATAATGATAATGTTCAATTTAATGTTGGAACTTTTCCAGATACAGTAAATTTGAGTTCAACGGATAATTATTCTTTTGTACATTTAGATGCTGATACATATCAGAGTACCATGGATGGATTAATTTATTTTTATCCTAGACTTACGAATCAAGGATATATTTTAATAGATGATTATATGTTTGATGAATTGCCTGGGGTAACAATGGCAGTTTTAGAATTTACAAAAATGCATGATATAAAATATCATTTGCCTGAAAGATGGATGTGTCTGATACAAAAAACTTAACAGAATGGTACGATATAGTTCCAAATCCTCAAAATGAAGATGATGAGCAACAGGTATTTCATATTAAACAAGGTAAATTTCAAGATGTAGTTTATAAATATAATCGTTTTGGGGTTAATGACAATCCAAATGAAGATGGCACATTGACTTATAAGTTTGAGTATGATATACTACAAATACCTGAAAATATTGTAAATAAACAATATGCTGATGAAGAAGGAAAAGAATTTGAAACTTTAATTGGTGATATACTAATCGAAGTTATTCAAGATAATATTACAAAAACAGAAAGTGAGGATGGAAAGACTAGAAGATACGATATTAAAGAACCTGTTGTATAATGATGATTTTGTAAGAAAATCATTACCATACTTGAAAAATGATTATTTTCTTGAGCATACTGATAAAATTCTATTTGAAGAAATTAATAAGTTTATACAAAAATATAATATATCTCCTACCAAAGAATCTCTCGTAATTGAACTTAATGAAAATTCAAAATTACAGGAAGACCAATTTAAAAGTTTAATAGAGAGATTAAATGTATATGATTCAAATAAGAATGATAAATCAGAAATACAATGGTTAATTGATACTACGGAACAATTTTGTCAAGATAAAGCAATTTATAATGCGGTTTTAGAATCAATTTCTATAATTGATGGCCAGAAGAAAACTGAAAAAGATAAAGGGGCAATTCCTGCAATTTTATCTGATGCGCTTGCAGTGTGTTTTGACCCTCATATTGGTCATGATTATCTTGAAGATGCCGAAGAAAGGTATGAATTTTATCATAAAACTGAACAAAGAATACCATTCGACCTTGAATATTTTAATAAGATAACATCAGGCGGAGTGCCAAATAAAACATTAAATATTGTTATGGCTGGTACAGGTGTTGGTAAATCTTTGTTCATGTGTCACATGGCGTCAAGTTGTTTGTCTCAAGGTATTAATGTTCTTTATATTACACTTGAGATGGCGGAAGAAAAAATTGCTGAAAGAATTGATGCAAACCTTATGAATATTGCGCTTGATGATTTGAAGAAATTGCCGAAAAATTTGTATGAAAGAAAGGTTGCTAACATTAGTAAAGTTACTGATGGCAAATTAATTGTTAAAGAGTATCCAACTGCGGCTGCAAATGCAAATCATTTTCGTAATTTATTGGGAGAACTGAAACTTAAAAGGCAATTTGTTCCGCAAATAATTTTTGTAGATTATCTGAATATTTGTTCATCAGCTAGATTGAAGCAAGGTGCGAATGTGAATTCTTATGTGTTTGTCAAATCAATTGCTGAGGAATTGCGTGGTATGGCAGTTGAATATGGAGTACCTATTATGTCTGCTACGCAAACTACAAGGTCTGGTTTCACAAGTACTGATGTTGGTCTTGAAGATACGTCTGAATCTTTTGGTCTACCTGCAACTGCTGATTTAATGTTTGCACTTATATCAACTGAAGAACTTGAAGGATTAAATCAGATTTTAGTTAAACAACTTAAAAATCGTTATAATGACCCAACGAGTATGAAAAGATTTGTAATTGGTGTTGATAGGTCTAAAATGAAA
>Ga0114993_10003114_pt1 | contig 17550 bp, 7 predicted proteins | sample ArcticOcean_MG_C_FD_87042 | JGI IMG/M metagenome (GOLD analysis project Ga0114993, IMG submission 87042) | Marine microbial communities from western Arctic Ocean - ArcticOcean_MG_CB2_150 | ecosystem: Environmental > Aquatic > Marine > Oceanic | place: Arctic Ocean: Canada Basin | collected...
AGGTGGATATTACGTCGGACCAACAATTATTGATCACGTTACTCCAGAAATGAGTGTTGCGTCTGAAGAAATATTCGGTCCCGTGATCTCTATAATTCGCGCAAAAGATTTAGATGAAGCAATAGACATTGAAAATAGTTCAAACTATGGAAATGCAGCTGCCGTCTTTACACAAAGCGGTGGACTCGCAAAGCAGGTTATGGAACGCGCAAGTGCAGGAATGATTGGAGTTAATATTGGTGTCCCAGTACCTAGAGAGCCGTTCTCATTTGGAGGCTGGAATGAATCCAAATTTGGCGTCTGTGACATTACCGGTAGAAGTTCTATCGAATTCTGGACGCAAAATAAAAAAACCACAATCAAATGGAATCCAGAGTCAAAGACTAACTGGATGAGCTAATTAGTAATATTATTTTTGAAAAGCATGAGTGAATTGAACAAAACTTCAAATGAGGTGATTCAGAATAATTTGGATTACACTCTGTTTTCATGGTCTAAACAAGCTGGTCTGAACCCCATTCAAGCGGAACGAGCAGAAGGAGTTTACGTCTACACCGCCGAGGGGTCTAGAATTATAGATTTTTCATCGCAGTTGATGAATGTGAATATTGGTCACGGAAATCAACGCATAACAAAAGCCGTTTCAGATCAAATGGAGAAACTCTCGTTTGTCTATCCAGGAATGGCAACTGAAATCCGAGGTAAACTTGGAAAAAAACTAAAGGAAATTACGCCTGGAAACCTAACCAAGGCATTTTTTACCGTTTCAGGTGCTGAAGGAATAGAAAATTCAATAAAACTGGCCAGAATGTATACAGGTCGGCATAAGATCATATCACATTATCGTTCATATCACGGCGCTACCTACGGTGCATTATCTGTTGGAGGAGATCCGCGCAGGTTTCCAATGGATGATCAAGCTGCACCTAATTTTGTGCATGTTGAAAATCCATACGCTTATCGTTGTCCTTGGGGAACTGGATCAATTGAAGAGTGTGGGGAAATGGCGCTGGCTCATCTTGAGCGAGTCATCAAGTTTGAAAATCCAAATAGTATTGCTGCAATTTTGTTTGAAGGTGAGTCTGGATCATCTGGATGTATAAAATATCCACCTAATTATTGGGAAAAATTGCGTGTTCTTGCCGATAAATATGGAATTCTTCTTATCGATGATGAGGTAATGAGCGGTTTTGGAAGAACAGGTAAAATGTTTGGTATTGATCATCATGATACTACTCCAGACATTATGGTTCTGGCAAAAGGACTCACTTCAGCCTACATTCCATTTGGAGCCATGATGGTGAGCGATAAGATTGCCAATCATTTCGATGATATCCCATTTGTACTTGGTCTTACATGCTCAGCGCACCCGGTCGCTTGTGCTGCCGCGCTCGAGAATATTAGTGTAATCCAAGAAAGTAACCTAGTCGAAAATGCCGCGGAAATGGGCAAATACCTAGAAGTAGAAGTCGAAAAATTGATGCAAAAACATCCATCTATTGGAGATTTTAGAAATACGGGATTACTTGGTTGCATAGAGCTTGTTAAAGATCGTGAAACAAAAGAACCTGTTACGCCTTGGAACGCTTCACATGGTGAAATGGAGCCAACATTGCGTATGGCTGCAAAAATGAAAGAACTCGGCATGTTCACATTTGTCCGCTGGAATTGGATTTTTATTGCGCCACCATTAATTATTACGAAAGAGCAGATTGACGAAGGATTGAAAATTATTTCGCAAGTAATTGAAATCGCTGACGAATATTACACAGGATCATGAACGAAGGAGAGATTGTTGAACTAACTGAAGACTTGTCAGGATCGTCACTTTACAGTGAAGATTTAGCTCCTGTACCCAAGAGTAAGCGCACTTGGACTAAATGGAGTTTAGCGGCACTTTGGGTTGGAATGGCAGTCTGTATTCCCACGTATCTGCTTGCATCATACATGATGAAAGATGGGATGGGATGGCTTGAGTCGCTAATTATTATAGGTCTTGCCAACCTCATTATCACGATTCCAATGGTTTTAAACGGTCATGCCGGCGTAAAGTACGGGGTGCCATTTCCGGTACTTGGAAGAGCTTCATTTGGAACTAAAGGAGTTCATATTGCTTCTGTAACTCGTGGTATTGTTGCTTGCGGTTGGTTCGGAATTCAAACATGGATTGGCGGAATGGCCATTTACGAAATAATCTATGCCTTTAGTGATGGTTCAACACCAATGGATTTAAACTGGCTCATGTTTGTATGCTTTGGAACCTTTTGGTTCATGAATATGTACTTTATATGGAAGGGTACAGACAGCATTAAATGGTTAGAAGAATATTCTGCACCAATCCTCATACTAATGGGTGTTATACTTATTGGTTGGGGTGCATATAACGCTGGTGGGTTTGGGGTTGTACTTAGTCAAAGTGTTCAATTGCAGAAATCCACATTAGAGGTCTCCGAAGCTGAGGATTCCTATGATATTACACTGAATGGTATTACTGATAAAAATGGTAAAACCAAAGCAAATATGTACGCCTATAGAAGGGTAACTGAGACGGGTTCTGATATGACAGAATATTATCCCTTTCCAAAAAATGGTACCATTAGTATTCCAAAACTCGTCGCAAATAACGAAACGGGGAGCATTCAATTAATTTACAAAACAGAAACTGAATATATCGAGTCCAGTTGGACTCCAATAATTCTAGATGCTACACCTGTAGAAGCTCCAAACAAACTATGGCAATATGTCAAGTGGTTAACTGTCATGCTTGGATTTTGGGCAACAATGTCTTTGAGCATTTCTGATATCACGCGTTATTCCTCTTCTCAGAAAGCTCAGAAACAAGGTCAATTTATAGGGCTACCTGGAACGATGATGCTTTATTCCTTCGTCGCTATTTTCGTAACCTGTGCATCTATTCTTATTTTTAAGGATGTCCTCATCGCGGCCGATGCCCCTTGGGACCCAACCGCACTTTTAGGTAAATTCGACAATCCATTTGTGGTAATCATAGCGCAAATATTCATGATAATTGCTACTTTGAGCACAAATATTGCCGCGAATGTTATAGCTCCTTCCAATGCATTCTCAAACTTATATCCGAAGAAAATTAGCTTCAAAATGGGTGGGACTATTACTGGTATTTTAGGAATACTAATTTGCCCATGGTGGGTGATGAATGATATCGCAGGAATTCTAATTATTGTCAGTGGTTTCCTTGGACCTGTTCTAGCAATCATGCTTTGCGATTATTTCTTTATCCGCCGAAAGCATCTAAAATTGGCACAATTATACAAATCAGATGGAGAATATAGCTACTCAGGAGGATTCAATATGAGCGCACTTATAAGCCTTCTAATAGGTGTTGGAGGAGCATTGATCTGGTATTTAGTTCCATCCTTAACTTATTTATCTGACCTAGCATGGTTCACAGGATTTATCATCTCATTTATAGTATATTATATGCTCATGCGGAAACACATAGAGCCAAAAACACGATTACCACACTAATATGTCAATACTCATTAAAAACGGTCGAGTTGTCACCGCTGCTGAAGATTTTATAGCAGATATCTATGTCGAAGGAGAAGAAATTGTTGCAATTGGCAAGAACTTAGACTACGTAGCAGATAAAATAATTGACGCTACTGACAAACTTGTTTTACCTGGCGGTATTGATCCTCACGTGCATTTAGACATGCCTTTTATGGGAACCTATTCCAGCGATGATTACGAGACCGGAACAAGAGCAGCACTCCATGGTGGTACAACATCCGTGATTGAGTTTATTCTCCAGACACAAGGAGATACATTATATAATGCACTAAAAGAATGGCAAGACAAGTCCTTGCACAAAGCAGTTGGTGATTTCTCTTATCACATGGCCGTAACTGACTTCAATGATGAGGTCGCAAAAGAGGTTGTGCAAATGATTGAGGAAGAAGGAATAACCTCATTCAAGACATTTATGGCATACAAAGGGGCTTTAATGATTGACGATGGCCAGATGGTGCAATTGATGAAGGTCGTAAAGAAGCATGGCGGACTCGTGACTGTGCATGCAACAAATGGTGACATGATCGACTCACTGATTAGTAAAAATCTAGCTGAAGGAAATACCAAACCCATTTACCATTACTTGTCGCAGCCAGAAGTAACCGAAGCAGAAGCATCTGCTCGATTTACAGACATGCTATATTACACTGGCTGCCCAGGATACATTGTTCATATGACCTGTGAAGGAGCTCTTAACGCTGTCCGAAAGGCAACCATGCGTAACCAGAAAGTCTTTGTTGAGACCTGTACACAATACCTAATGCTCGATGCATCTCTTTATAAGTTAGAAGATGGTGCAAAATGGGTGATGAGCCCTCCGCTTCGTGAGAAAAAAGACCAAGACGCCCTTTGGGCAGGAATTAATCAAGGCTTAGTACAAGTAGTCGGAACTGATCACTGCCCCTTCAAGCTTGAACAAAAAGCCATGGGAAAAGACAACTTTGCAAAAATCCCAAATGGTCATCCCGCAATTGAACACAGAATGGAATTCATGTATTCAGAAGGTGTAAAAAAAAGTAAAATTTCATTGAATAAATTTGTAGAAGTGACATCAACGAATGCTGCTAAAATATTTGGAATGTACCCTAGAAAGGGTACCATAGCTATTGGGTCAGACGCCGATTTGGTAATTTTCGACCCATCAAAAGAGCACACTATTTCCGCAGACACACATCATATGAATTGTGATTACTCTGGGTATGAGGGATGGAAAGTAATCGGAAAGACAGAAATAGTAATATTAAGGGGAATGGTCGCTATTGAAGATGAAAAATGTCATTTAAAAGCAGGCAACGGGAAGTTTATTCCTAGAGGTAAAACATCACTAATTATTTAAATTAAACTAATTTTAGATATGGCAAGAAAAGTAAAATCCGGATTAATCCAAATGAGTCTTCCAATGACTGAAGGAGAAGGAACAATACAAGAGATATGTAACGCGATGTACGACAAACACATTCCTTACATTGAAAAAGCTGGGGAACAAGGAGTTCAGATACTTTGTCTGCAAGAAATATTCAACACCCCATATTTCTGCCCAGGACAAGATAGTAAATGGTATGAATCTGCGGAAGCAGTTCCTGGACCAACGACTGAAAAACTACAGTTGATTGCTAAGAAATACGACATGGTGATCATTGCTTCCTTGTACGAGAAAGAACAAGCTGGAGTTTTATATAACACTTCAGCAGTAATTGACGCAGATGGTACTTATTTAGGAAAATACCGGAAGAATCACATCCCTCACACTAATGGGTTTTGGGAGAAGTTTTTCTTTAAACCTGGAAACTTGGGATATCCTGTTTTTCAAACAAAATATGCGAAAGTAGGTGTATACATATGTTATGATCGTCACTTCCCTGAAGGTGCTCGTGCACTTGGTTTGAATGGCGCTGAAATTGTTTACAACCCTTCAGCAACTGCAGCTGGATTAAGTGAATATCTTTGGAAACTTGAACAACCAGCACATGCTGCAGCTAATGGATATTTCATGGGTTGTATCAATCGAGTTGGTGAAGAAAAACCATGGAATATAGGGAAATTCTACGGACAATCTTACTTTGTAGATCCTCGTGGACAAATCTTTGCAGAAGCTTCACGAGATAACGATGAATTACTCATCGCAGAATTTGATTTGGACCTTATCGACGAAGTAAGATCTACATGGCAATTCTTCAGGGATCGTCGTCCTGAAACTTACGGTGATTTGACAAAACTGTAATCAAGACTACATTAATCTACAAGAATAATTCGGGGGATAGACCGCTTTCACCCTAAAAATAAACTAATGGCTGAATACAAACGACCTGATAATGAACAGGACTTCAAGGAGAATTTCAAACAGAAAAAAACCTTGATGAATGATACCCAAGCATACATCGAGAGTTCTAGGTGCCTGTTTTGCTATGATGCTCCTTGCATGAATGCTTGTCCTGCCGACATAGACATACCGCTGTTCATTAAGCAAATTAATACCGGTAATAAACAAGGTGCCGCGAAAACAATTTACGATTCAAATTGGATGGGAAATGCTTGCGGAACAATTTGTCCAACTGAAGTTCTATGTGAAGGAGCGTGTGTCTATACTAATCAAGATTCCCCCCCTATACTCATAGGTCGGCTGCAAAATCATGCAACAATTTCCGTCATTAAATCGGGGAAACAACTTTATTTTCCCGGTGAAGACAACGGTATAAGGGTAGCCATTATTGGCGCAGGGCCTGCAGGGATTTCATGTGCCTGTGAATTGAGAACTTTGGGATATACTGTTGACATCTACGAAGCAAAGTCTCAGCCATCTGGATTAACAATCCATGGTGTCGCGCCTTATAAGATTTCGAATGAAGAAGTAATGGCTGAGATGGATTACTTACAAAATCAACTCGGTTATAACATTATATACAATCATCCCATTTCAACGAAAGAAGAACTGAAAAAATTGGAGTCGGATTACTCGGCAATATTTATCGGAGTTGGGCTTGGTGCAACTGCATCACTTAAGATGATAGGAGAAAATCTGAAAGGGGTCCACGGCGCGGTTGAATTTATTGAAGAACTACGCATGAAGCATTCTGAAGTGAAAATCGCACCGAGAGTTGTCGTAATTGGTGGTGGAAATACAGCCATAGATGCCGCCTCAGGTTCAGCTAGACTAGGTGCTGAAGAAATAACTTTGGCATATCGAGGAGGAAAAGAAAACATGGGCGCTTATGATTTTGAATACGATTTTGCTGTTAGCTCTGGTGTAAAAGGATTGTTTAACGCCTCACCTGTTGAGATAATAGGAGATGAGCATGTGGAAGGAGTTCGCTTTGTAAAAACAAAACTGGTTAACGGAAGACTCACGAACATTGAAGGGTCAGAGTTTACTGTTGCCTGTGATATGGTGATTATGGCAACTGGCCAAGCAAAGCAAGGCACACTCCTAAGTTTAATTGACCAGTTAACGCTCGATGAAAAGACAAGAATTGTGGTCAACCCAGACACAAATCAAACTACTAACCCAATGTATTTTGCTGGTGGCGATGCTATTAATGGAGGGGCTGAAGTTGTAAACGGTGCCTACGATGGTAAACTTGCCGCGAATGGAATTCACCAATGGATCACAGAACAATAAAGACATGAACAAAAAAGATAAGATTGATTTATCCGTAAATTTTGCGGGAATTAAGGCTCCAAATCCTTTTTGGTTAGCTTCTGCACCTCCTACTAACACAGGATATCAAATTATGAAGGCATTCGATGCTGGATGGGGTGGTGCTGTATGGAAAACATTAGGAATGCCCACAATAAATGTTTCAAGCCGCTATGGTTCAATAAACTATGGAGACACCCGAATGGCTGGGTTTAGCAACATTGAGTTAATTACTGATAGACCTTTGGAAGACAACCTTCGCGAAATGGCAGAGGTGAAAAAATATTTCCCGGATCACGCAGTTATCGCTTCTCTTATGGTCGATACACGTCAAGAATGGGAAGATATTATTAAGCAAGTGGAAGATGCAGGTGTGGATGGTATAGAGCTTAATTTTGGATGCCCTCATGGTATGTGCGAGCGAGGAATGGGGTCAGCTGTTGGACAAGAGCCCGAAGTATTAAAAACAATTGTTGAATGGGTAATGGAAGCGGCAAATATTCCCGTGATTACAAAATTATCACCGAACATCACGCACATTACAGATCCAGGACTGGCAGCAGTACATGGAAAAACAGATGCGATTTCATTAATCAATACGGTAAAAAGTATTGTTGGAATTGATTTAGACTCATACGCTCCATATCCTGTTGTCGACGGGAAAGGAACTAACGGTGGCTATTGTGGTCCCGCTGTGAAACCCATCGCTTTGCACATGTTAAAAGACTTGATGCAGCATCCCGAAATTAAAAACACGCCTATTAGTGGAATTGGAGGAATTGAAACTTGGCGTGACGTTGTTGAGTTTATTCTTCTTGGCGCAACTTCCGTTCAAGTGTGTACGGCAGTTATGCACTACGGATTCGGAATTGTTCGTGAAATGGAAGCAGGATTGATCAATTTCATGGAAAATAAAGGCTATACCACGATTTATGATTTTGCAGGGAAAGCGCTTCCAAACGTAACAGATTGGAAACATCTGAACCTTAAAAGTGAAGTGAAAGCCATAATAAATGAGGATAAATGCATTGGATGTGGCCTATGTTATATCGCATGTGATGACGGCGCGCATCAGGCAATTGCCCTACCAACAGATGGAGGACGTATCCCTATAATAATTGAAGAAAACTGCGTGGGTTGTAATTTATGCTCACTAGTTTGCCCTGTGGAAGAGTGTATTACTATGGAAAAGTTTGACGATGGGAAAGAACACGAAACTTGGCACGAATTAACGGAGCAAAATCGGATTCCCAATACTTGGAATGATGATCGCGCAGGAGGTAAAGGACATTATGTTCCCGAACCAGCCGATGCATTGAAGAATAAACGAAAAGATAAATCGGGGACTAAATAAAACAATTATCATTAGCAAGAAGTACCGAAAACCGCAAGTAACAGTAATAAATCTTGAACGTTTGTTGCATCGTCTCCATTGATATCAGCTGAACATCCTGACACGCAACCGAACTCTGCTAGAAGAACAAGGATATCAGGTACAGATATAACGCCATCTCCGTTGACATCCTCTGGGCAGCCGCAAGATGCGAAGTCACAAGAACCATCATCTATTGTTGCATCCACATCGTAATTAGATGCTAATAAATCAGTACACCCGTAAACAATATCGTAACAATCGTCCAATATTGTAAAATCACTCCCATAAGACCACGAACTTGGCGGCCAAGGGTGATCCTGAATATAAAATCTATATACCACTCCGGTCCCTGCTATAACATCTTCTATTACCCAAAGATACTCTCCCGTATTATCGACAATATCAATTGAACCCTCAGATGTATTAGTAGTTACGTTTATAAGACCAATATTGACAGCTAAGCTTGGATTACCACCACTCCATGAAATTAAAACTGTATCACCCAAGCACAACTCGGTCGAAACCGGATTTAAAGACAAGTTAGGATACTGACAAGAGCCATCATCATAAGTGGCATTTACATTATAATTTAATGCTATTTCATCCGTACATCCTAAAACATCTCCTTCATAATAACAATACCCATCATCTTCCTCAGCATCAGGATTGTAATTTAATGCCACAGAATCTGTACAACCTAGAACTGGATACGTACATGATCCATCTTCAACAATCGCATCAGGGTTATAATTGAACGCTAATTCATCAGTACATCCATACAAATAATCACAATCACCATTCACAGAGAAAATGCCAGAATTGTTACCTACATCGCTTACTAGTAATATTGCATCTAGATACAAGTCCCAAGATATTTCATTCAGATAACTCCCTCCGCCTACAGAATAAGTATAACAACCTTCTGCCAAACAAAACTCCGCAAAACCTTCTGAACCGTTATTTAAAGTGATGCTTTGTTGTAATTCTCCATTTGAGTTTACAATTTCCAAATAGTTGTTATTCCATCCATCACCGTAAGAATCATACATATTTAGAGATAGTGTTACATCCTCACCACAATCTAATGGATACTCACATGTACCATCGTCATCAATTGCATTTGTATTGAAATTTAAAGCTAGAGAATCTGTACAACCATAAGTTGCAAATATCTGCCCTGCATGAATCTCTTCTCCAGGATTTGTATTGTAAGCATAATCGATTAGCGTAACAGCGTCACCAGCTCCACTAACTTCTAATTGCATCCATCCATAGTGGAAACGATCTGCAATGGTAAACTTAATCCCTACATAAGCTGTTTGTCCATTCCATGCGATGTAATCAGGAGATGTGATGACCAACTGTGTTTCCAGTTCTGAATAATATTCCCAGTTGCTTAGATCACTAATAATATCACCCTGTTGTAAAACAGCCAAATCTGTTGTACCAGCGTTACATACACCTGACTTAGAATAAGTTTCCAAACGGAAATATTCGTTTATATACCACAAACCATAGTCTGCATCGCCAACGCCAAGTGTAAACCACTTCCATTCGTTCCCGGGATTCGCTATGCTAATATTTTCAGAAGCACTAATATTTACATATTCAACTTCATAATGATTATTAAAATCAACAGAAATTTGATGACTTAAAGACATTCCATCAGCTGAACCATTTATCAAGGATTCATCAAATGATAAATTCATGTAGTTGTTATCGTCAGAATTATTGTGCTCACTGGCATTACCAATAAAGGAAAGAATTATTCGCGAATCTGTAATTCTCTCCAATTGTGCGGACAAACCGGTTGGTATTCCCGATACACTAAACCCACAACCTTCATTAATCAGTCCAAAATCGGCCCAGGTAGTTCCAAAAATCTCAATAATTCTTTCAGACTCTATACTTCCATCATTGGCAACAGCTTCGTGAAAAACAGTTTGCGAATAAGCAATCACTGGCTCCTGAACCTGTCCTGTTAAAATCGACATTTCCGGAGCTTCGTTATACGCCATATCTAGGGCATAATAATGCTCCCCATCCTCGCTAACGCGCAGTCGAATCCAACCATAGTGATTGTTTCCATTATTTTGAAATTGAACTCCGGCATAGGCCGTTTGTCCGTTCCATTCAGTATAACTAGGATTAGATAAATCCAATTGACTTGGATACCATTCTCCGGGATTAGTTATTTCACTAGCAGGTCCCACATGTACTCCTTGCATAAGAGGAGCAATATTAGATGTACCCAAATTACAAATAGCTCCATTCCCGTAAGTTTCTAATTTAATATTTATTAGATCGTAATGAAACAGACCCCAGTCAGCACCACCAGAGCCCATACTAAACCACTTCCACCGTTGTCCTTCGAAGAAATTGTGAGCATCATCTACCAAATCCACAAACACAATCTCATAAGGATCCATAAAGGTTAATCCTATATTGGTTTTTGATGGATTGTAAATCTCAGCGTAAGTAACTCCCTCAAAAGGGTTCACTGTAAAGTGTAACTCTATATTATTAATACCATCGACTTCAGCATGATTTGAAACCAGACCAGTCATTTGAATTTGAGCATGGGTAGCATCAGATACTGCCACATAAATACTCGTTCCTGCAGGGATGTTATTCGTTGTGAAATCTACTCCCTCAACAAGTGCTCCTGCTGATGCAAAAGCTAAATCGATAAGTTCTATCTCTATATAACTATCTATATATCCGTCATTTGCATAAGACTCACTAAAAGACTGACTATTATATACTATTCGTGGTAAGAAATCTTCTTGTATAAATACCAGACTGTGATTGGATTCAGTCCAAAGATTATTTCTACCACCAACAGGAGAGTTCAGCGCAGCAACCATTCTTGTCTTTTGCCCCTCTGTAAACATGTTGGAACAATTGGAATAGTCCATATAATTCTGCACATTATCATGAGTTTCACAGGAAACAGCTTCCAATTCACAACCCGTATTCCCAATCGTATTGGGCGTATCCTCAACAGCATCGTCATATGAACAACCAGATAAAGATTGATTATAAGACTCATCACCCCAAGTGTGTTTAAGATTTGCCCAATGCCCAACTTCGTGAGTTAAAATTTTATAGTGTGTCCAAACAGCTGTCTCTGTACGTCCAACGGCCCAATAGGAACTTACTATACCATCGTAAATAGATCCAGAACCTTCCACATCGGCAGGATAGTATGCGAATGCGGAACCATTACTACCATTAGAAGAATACACAACCCATATATTTAAATACATAGTTGGATCCCATTGAATCATTTGTTTGAGAGCTATATCACTCCCGTTATAAGTTAATTCTGACTGAATTCTATTAATCCCTGTAGTTGGTTCTCCATTAGGGTCGAGTTCTGCCAAACGGAATTCAAAGCCTACATTCGCTACTAAATCAGTAAAATTAGGATGAACATCAACTAATTCGGGATTTAAAGCTGCATAATCTTCATTTAACTGAACGATAGATTCGTGAATTTGAGCATCGGAGATATTCTCTACTCCATTGTCATGAACAACATGAAATACAACTGGAATAAGAAGATTTACAAAACTTTGAGCAGATTGATTGGTAGAGAAATTTTGCGTAAAGTTTTCTAAAAACTGTCTTCGAGCTTCTTGTGCTGGAATTAACTCGGGATGTTCCTTTTGCATTTTCTCTCTTTGCTCTTTATGAGCACAAGAATGCTGAGCCATTACAGACATCGAAACAATCGACACCATGAATGTTAGGCATAATAAAGTCGCTTTAATATTCATAGAACTATGTAAATAGGTGAAATTAAATTATATATCTAGTCTTGATAGTTCAAGCTTAGATATATGACGTTAATTAAAATAAAGAGTTGCGTACAATTCAATTATTAAGTGACAATACGGATACTGGGATTATAAAATTTGGAGTTGAAAAACAAAAAATAAATGTTTCATTTTATATGTCAGGATATTCAAAATGATATAGCCCTTTAATTAGTGCATTGTTATCCTATTTCACCATTAAGCGATCAGTAGCGCGCTCTCCGTCAACAGATAATGTTTTCTTAGCAAGGAGTACCGAACAATGCTAAGAAGAGAAGAAGGTCACCAGTAATAATCCAACCATCCCCATCCAGGTCCCCAGGACAAGCAGTATCGATTGTGAATTCACAAGTTCCGTCGTCTTGATTTGCAAGCGCATCGTAATTGTCCGCAGAGTCATAAATACAACCCAATGTAACACAAGAGTAATCACAAGACTCATCGTCAAGACTTGCATTTGCGTTGTAATTGCATGCACAAGAGTCCATGCACCCTGGGAGTTTAAAGTTGGAGTCCAAACTGAAGAGCGTGAGTGAACCAGTTTCGTCGTTGGATACCAGTATGGACTCGTATCCTTCATTGCCTCCAGGTAAATTGCTGGTGATGGTAGAACTCAAGAACAACACGTCTTTGGCTCCCAAATGATTATCACATTGATCCACTTGATTCTCGTCGTCAACATGAAAGTATCTGTTAGTGGCATACGCCTGATATGAGACAATAGGAGTGGCATCCAAATTGAGTAAATCGAAAATCATAGAACCACCCATTTCCTCCAGCGACACAATGAGAATGTCCTTTCCGCTCAGCATACCATGTGCAATTCCCGCCGGCTCCGGCCCGCGAGAAAGAGACGCTGAATCACCAGAAAAGTAGGAGCTTTTCAAAGAATTAGCGTAATCGGGCATAAGCTCGGCCAATTTATCTTCAATCAGCGATTCACTGTCATAAATCTGGGAAAGGCTACCAGTTGTAGTGATGTCCCATAGAGAAAAAGAACGAGAACCAAAGACGTAAGAAGCATCCGAGGGGTTTGAGGTGGCGCCAAAGCCGTACCTCGCGTCAAGTTCCAAGTTGAAGTAAACGCTACTACTGGACAATGTCACGTCTTCTCCACCTGGGTTTTTAGACGGCAGGCCTTCGTTGGCAGTCAATAGGATTGTCTTTGATCCACTAACGACGATTTCCATGTCGCCAGGCTGATACCAACCATAGATCGTTTCCGTCGTCGGATCGACCGAGGCCTCCTCGTCATAAATTCCATCAAACCCATTGCCAGAACTCATATCTCGATACCCGAAGCCGTATGCTCCTTGAATCTCGTCTGATTCTGATAGCACATTGAATAAATTAACTTCCACTAACGTGTTGTTTACTTGGCAATTCACAAAGGCTCGTTCGCTATCGGGTGTGATAGCGACGTGCGAGGGTTCAAGCAAGTGAGACAAGCCGGGAGTGCCGTCGTATTGCGAGGTGCGGGCTTCAAAACCGGTGATAGCCAGAGGTCCTCCGCCAACGATGTATTCGTTGTCAAAATTTATCGTATAGCTCACCAAATCCGCCCAGGTTGGAGCCACAGGGTCTTGGGTGTATCCCAACACGTTGATGCAAACAATCTCAGCCTTAGGATCAACCGCATTGTACTCCCCTTCCCCTGAGCATGCTACGACCAACCATTCACCGTCTGGGCTGAAGGCCAAGCTTCTTGGGGTTGGACCTACTTCATGAATAGAAAATTCAATTTCATTAATTTCATCAAAGAGATTTCCATCGGTGTCATGTAACGTGACCCATCCAGGAAAGGTTAAATCATTGGGGTCAATCCACGCCACCGCAACCAGATTATAGGATCCCCCCATATTGTAAATATCTACATCAGACGGAACCAATTCATCCCTTAATGCAGTGGTTAACCCTTGTTCGTATAATTTATCCCTTATATCATCAGCTAAAATAGAAAAGCCGCCCCCAGGACCGCTGTCAATAGGATGTGGATTGCCTAAATCCCCATAGTAAATAATGTCAACAGATCGCGTGACATCATTCACTACAAAGGCACGTTGTCCGTAGTTACAGAATGCTAATTGAGAAGCACCTGATGAACAAATACTGCTGGCGACCATTTCAGAGGCGGCGGGTTCTTGACCAGGATCGATAGGAGGAAGCAAACCTCCTTGTTGAGCAATTGCATTCAAGTTGAACGAGGAAATCCAGTACTCCACCACTTCGGCCTCCTCGCATATGAGGGTGTTATAAAGTGGACTGAAATTGATGGCGTTGACGTTTTGGCAATACATTGGGATTTCCAATTGGTCACAAATCCCGTCGCCATCCAAGTCGTTTAGGCATCCCTCCGAATTGGGATCCATCGGCACAAAGGTGGTGGACTCCAAATTCCAAGAAGAATAAAAAGGCATATCCCAGTTTTCATCACAAACCAACCATTCGGATTCGTTAACTTCGGCTTTTCCTTGAAGTACCCATGGTTGACGTACAATTCTATGTTGTCCAGGAGCATGGTTAGTTCCGTTCAAGGTCACGTTTGGCCAAGGAGTTTCATCTTGGTACAAGTTATCGAGCGTGTACCCGTTTGAGTCTTGCAATCGAATGGACACTATTTGGGAGGCTGTGTTGAGTACGTTGGCCGGGAAATGAAGGGTCCATTCTTGTAGAAATTCGGACACTTCGACAGGGAAGTCGACGAATTCATCCGAGTCTTCAAATTTGATAGAAATTTTGAAACCAGAGGTGTTGCCAAAAGATGATTCCAAAATAACCTGAGGGTTACAAATTCCAATCTTCACAAAATCGGCATCAAACCATCCGTCATAGAATGAGAAAAATGGAGAAGCATACTGCACGTACGACAATTCTAGGAACGGATTCTCTATCTCGAGCATTTCAGTGGCGACATCTAAGAAATCACAAATTCCATCTCCATCGGCATCATTTATACAATTACCTTGACAATCAAACCCAGGATCAGCATACTCACAATATCCATCATCATCAGTAGCATCTGCGTTGAAGTTGCATGCGTCGCTGTAGGTGCATCCCTGTATTACTGTAATGCACGAATCGAAATCACAAGAACCGTCGTCCGTAGTTGCCATTTCGTTGTAGTTACACGCAGCAGAATAGGTGCAACCTACGCATGAAGAATCATCTCCTCCACATACTCCACACATATCATCTTGTGCACATGATCCATCGTCAATAGTCGCGTTTGGATTGTAGTTACATGCTAAAGCATCTGTACAACCTGCACATGAAGAATTGTCTCCTCCACAAACGTCACATTCATCTACAGAACTTGTTCCACCCCAAACTCCAGCACAATCTTGAACACAGTCGTTAGAAGAAATAGAATCACATGTCCCACAGTTGTCATAAGCGGAGTAACCAAAGGGTATTCCAGCACAATCATAACATTCAGTTCCATTTCCACAACCACATCCCATATCTACGTTTCCAGAACAATCACACGCGCCTTCCTCAATTCCTGAACCGCCACAAACGCCACAATTATCTACAGAACTTGTTCCACCCCAAACTCCAGCACAATCTTGAACACAGTCGTTAGAAGAAATAGAATCACATGTCCCACAGTTGTCATAAGCAGAGTAACCAAAGGGTATTCCAGCACAATCATAACATTCAGTTCCATTTCCACAACCACATCCCATATCTACGTTTCCAGCACAATCACACGCGCCTTCCTCAATTCCTGAACCGCCACAAACACCACACTCGTCAAGAACGTTTCCAGCACAATCACATGCGCCATCAGTAATTCCTGAACCGCCACAAACACCACACTCATCATTATATTGACAAGAACCATTATCTTGAGTTGCTGTAGCTTCGTAGTTACAAGCTTCACCGTTTGTACATCCAGGGACTTCAAACATATTACAAATCCCATCTCCATCTACGTCTTGCAAACAAACTCCATCACAATCATAACCTTCATCTGGGAAAATACAATCGGAAGCATTGTTGTAAGTCCATGTTGAGTCGTAGTTACATGCAGTAGGCGTTAAACAACCTGCACATGAAATGAATTCACAAGATCCGTCGTCAATAGTAGCATTGGGATTGAAGTTACAAGCTTCAGCGTCTACACAACCGACTGTACAATCTCCTCCATTAAAGTCAAGGTAATCAGTTCCTTCAGAACTACCATCTCCAGTATCTGCTGTATTAACATCACCAGTGAAAATACTTAAACCGTCATATCCATCAAAAGAGTATGTGTTTCCGTTCCAACCATCTCCATATGCATCAGTCATACTAAAGATATAACATCCAGCGTCAAGACAAAGGTCAAGATAAGCAGGAGCTCCACCCGTAGCAATAACAGTATCTCCTAAAGATAAAGTCCAGTCAACCTCAGACTGCCAATATCCACCATCAACAGTAAGTGTGCCCTCAAAGCCCGTACAGTAAGTATAAGAACAACAATCCAAACAAGCATTCGTAGCATCTGCATCGTAGTTAGTAGCAGAAGTATCCATACATCCTAAACAAGAGTAATCACAAGAATCATCGCCAGAAGTTGCGTTGGGATCGTAGTTACAAGCAGTAGGATCAATGCAACCCCCTGAATAGCATGACCCCACAAAGTCCAAACTAATCTCATTGTAAGAAAAGTTTGTGCCGAAGTAACTCAATCCAACAACCCAAGTTCCTGTAAGATTGAAATCCAACCATCCTGATACATCGATCAATAATAAGTTCTCATCGATCATTGAGCCATTCCATGGCATGGGTTCCCAGTCATCGAAAGGACATTGCTCGCACTGATACAACTGCCCACCGAAGTTTTCAGAATAAATAAGGTATGGGCTAGCAAACATCGCCGAGCATACACCATCCGGCCGGCGGATATTGATGACAAGCATGTTTGGGTTCTCCACTCCCGATAGATTCACTTTGATGTGGTCCAGTTCATCAACGTTGAGTTCCGTAATTATTTCGGTGGGATCGCAAGAGTCGAAGTTATTGATGGTGTCGCTAAAGGTAAATTCAGCTGTAGGACCATCGATGCAAGTTTGAGTCATCCCTACAATCGGAAGAGCGAGAGCAATCAAAATATGAGTAAGTTTATACATAACTTTATAAATTTGACATAAAAATACAACTTATTTCACTGAATTCCAAGATAT